>ENA-OQLB01001181-OQLB01001181.1-human-gut-metagenome-genome-assembly--contig:-NODE-1181-length-11918-cov-5.523450_pt1 | contig 11918 bp, 12 predicted proteins | sample MGYA00242656_ERZ504813 | MGnify/ENA primary metagenome ERZ504813 (study PRJEB26092, sample SAMD00036388) | human gut metagenome | host: Homo sapiens | study: EMG produced TPA metagenomics assembly of... | reverse complement strand
CATTTCCAACAGGAATATACTGCTGCAAAAAAAACATCTGTCAAAAGCAACATTTGAAACAGAAAACAACCTCTGATTCCGGAAACCAATTTTCGATTTTTCTCATCATCCCATAAACATATAGAGGATTTTCATCTACACTTTCCGAAGAAATATCCTGATCCGCTCTTCCGCCAAATCTGAATACCCATCCAGTCAATGCCATATATCCCAAACCGGCTACTGCAAATGTGAATCTATCATCTTCAAAAATCCAACGATATGACAAATAAAATAACAAAATAACAAAATTTTTTCAGGTATATTATTTTTTCTTTTTCGGTTTATTATGATCCCCCCCTAGTCGTCAAATACATACAAATTGTATTGGTGAGAATCCCATTCTCACCAATACATTTCCCATATATTTTTACATACAAAACTTATACATAAACCCAATATAACTTTCCTAAATACTTATAACACTTCATATACCGCGTTCCTTTTCCCGGAGTATACTCACATCCCCCGCCAATAACTCTCCCATACTTCGTATTGCAATATTAGAATTAACCTTCCTATTACTCCAATAATCTCTAGAATAAGCATTTATTCGCGTTACTGTTAATTGCCTCATTTTTTCATTTTTTTCTTCATTAACTGCCCTTCGTAGCGGTAATGCCTCTGCGAATGAAAGGTTCATATTTGAAATTCTTCGATTTGCGTCATGGTAATCTTTTCTCATATATTTCAAATATCCTTTTGATTTTGCTTTGGTCCTATATTATCTACAGCACTCCAAAATAATGATATTCCCGCACTTACCGCACCATTTATAACCGCACTTGTAAAATCTCTATTTTCATAATAATCACTTACAAACGAAGTAACACCACTTACAACTGCACCTGTTGTCGAACCACCAATTCCCAAAAATCCCATAGCGGTTCCAAGTCCTGCGGAAGCGGCAGTGATCCAGTTTATCTCTGACAGATTTTTCCCCAGCTGCTATACTTGTATTCTACTACAGTCTCTCCGGCGTCGTCAATCAGTGCAATGACATCATTCTGCAATAATAAATTTTTCGTTACGGTTCCCTCCGACAGCTTTCCAATCTCCCACGTTCATGCTATACTAAACCTATCTCTGTCTGCCCGTTTCAGTCATGGGGCAGACTTATTTTTTTCAGGAAAGGATTTATTTATGAAGCGTATCAAAAATATCGATCTGCTCCGTGCGGGGGCGATCCTCTACATTATGCTGTATCACTGCTACGTTCTGTCCGGGCAGCCATGGCAGTCGCATACAGCCATCCACACACTTCTGACTCTTGGAGGTGAAGTAGGAGTTACACTGTTTTTCCTGTTAAGCGGATATGGGATCTATCTTTCCCTTTCTTCTTCGGAGGCGCGAGGCTGTCTCCCCGGCTGGCGGGCTTTTATAAAAAAGCGCTGCATCCGCATTATGCCCCAGTATTATGTATGTATCACGGTCCTTCTGATCTTTATGTCCACGCAGATGTTCAGCAATGAGGGACTTCGGCATATCCTGGCGTATTATACTTTTACGGAGAACTTTTCCCCGGTGACTCATGGTTCCATCAATGGTGCGCTGTGGACGATGGGCGTGATCTTTCAGTTTTATCTGATCGCCCCGTTCCTTTATAAGGCTGTCCGGAAAAACTGGCTTGTATCTGCCATTGTATCCATTGTTTTCACTGTTATCTGCCGGTTCGCCGTTGTCCGCTATCTCCACAATTCCGGGATTTCGGATAACTCTGTATATTTTGTATACGAGCGTCAGGTATTCTCTGCGCTGGATAATTTCGTGCTGGGAATGGCTGCTGCCGCTTTCTGGAAGCAGGTCGGAGATCGTATGCAGGATTACCGGCTGAAGCTTGGACTTCCGGTTTCTATTGCAAGCACCGCACTGATCCTGGTATGGATCTTTTATTATCACAGTCACGGGCTTTATGGCACCGCTCCCTCCGGTTATCCGGCACATTCCATCCTGGCGGTCCTGTTCAGTATACTGCTTGTGGGATTCTCCCTCCTGCCGGAAATGGATTTCAGGTTTCTGCGTCCGCTGTACTTCGTAGCCCGGAACCAGTACGGGATCTATCTGTGGCATATGCCCATCATCATGATCCTGCAGGCCAATGCGCCATGTTCAACACCATGAGCCAGCAGCGCTTCTGGCTGTTTTTGCCATGTATGGTGGTCATCACCTGCGTATTCGGCTATTTTGCAACCCGCTTTATCGAGCATCCCGCTTCTGCAAAAAAGAAAGGATAAATTCCCATGAAAGACAGAACCGCCGTTAACCACAATATCCGCAAGCATTTTAACGAACTGATCTACAACACAGCCCGTTACACAGAGATCGCATTATCCATCGTGATCATTATCGTGATCGCACTGTCCGGACTGCGTCTGATCCTTACAACTGCCGGTACCTCCATCATGGATATGGACACTAGCTTTTTTACCAGTTTCCTGTCACAGGCACTGTCTCTTGTAGTCGGTGTGGAGTTTGTAAAAATGCTCTGCCGCCATTCCGCCCAGACTGTTGTCGAAGTCCTGCTTTTTGCAACAGCAAGGCAGATGGTCGTGGAACATCTCGATCCTGTACAGACACTGATCGGGATCATCGGTATCGCCATTCTCTTTGCCGTCCGGAAATATCTGATGACGGACAGTGATGATATGACCCCGCATCAGAAGAACGCTTCAGAAGAATCTTCAAAAAAAGCTTTCTCTTCTGAGGGCAAATGAGCATAATTGCAGAAAAGCTCCAACTGTATCCCGATATTGATACGGTTGGAGCTTTTCTTATAAATTGCATTGATATAAACCCTATACGATACTATTGTCCACGTCGGACCAGCTGCATGCCCACAGCAGCTATCTCCAGATAATATACCCCGCATAGATCAGGTACATACACACCATGGAAATTCCCTCTTTCCGGCTGATCCTCTGCTTTGTGGCCGCATAGATCCACACGATCAGCGAGAACACGATAAGTATGACAATATCAATAATATTTTCCCGGATCAGTGCCACCGGATTGATGGCAGATGCAACTCCGAGAACCATCAGAATATTAAAAATATTGGAGCCTACCGCATTTCCCACAGCCATATCCACTTCGTTCTTTCTGGCTGCAACCACGGAAGTCACCAGCTCCGGAAGGGAAGTTCCGATGGAAACAATGGTCAGTCCCACCAGTGTCTGGCTCATTCCAAGATCAATGGCAATGCGGCTGGCAGCATCCACAGTAAGATCTCCGCCAAAGGCAATGGCAAGTGCGCCTCCCACAATAAAAAGGATGCTCTTCGGCCAGGAAAGGATGCCGATTTCTTCTTCCAGCTCTTCCATTCCTTCCATGTCCACATTTTTTCCTGCTGCCCTGGCCTTCATGGCACTTTGGATCATTACCACAATATAGCCTGCAAAAAATCCCAGCAGGATCATTCCATCCAGATGACCAAGTCTCATTCCAATCGTATCTCCTGCTGCCAGGATCCCCAGCCCCAGAAGAAGGAGCGCACAGATCATGGAAAACGGAATATCCCTCCGGATGGTTTCCTTCTGTACCAGGATCGGTGTCAGGATGGAACAGACTCCAACAACCACCATCAGGTTAAAAATATTGGATCCTACCACATTGCTGACCGCAAGCTCATTGTTATTGACCAGTGACGCTGTAACGCTGACTGCAGTTTCCGGCAATGATGTTCCCATTGCCACAATAGTAAGACCGATGATGATCGGCGGCACCTTCAGCCTTTTTGCGATACTGGAGCTTCCTTCTACAAAGAAATCCGCCCCCTTCATCAGGAACACAAAGCCGATCACAAGAAAAACTAACACAAGGATCAGCGGTGAACTGTTTACCAGATTTTCCATTTTTCTTCTCACTTTCTTTTTTTATTTCCCATAACCCGGAGATTCATTGTCGCCCGCCCTGCTGAAAAAATTCTTTCCGGCATTCTTTGTTACATAAAAAAGACCCATGTATGCCCTGCTGCAATAAAATATAACAAAGCATACATGAGTCTCATTCTTTAAGATTTGCCAGGTTTTTCAGAAAAAACCGGGTCTGTTGACAAATCACACTTACGTGCGAACTACTCCCTCATGGAATTGAAATTTTCAATTTTTTCAATTTAACAGAATTGTTTTTAAAAGTCAACCCCTGGCCGGTGACTTTTCTTTACCGAAAGCACATATTTTATGTATCTTTATTGTTTTCCGCTTTCAGAAACAATCCCTTTCAGGATCTGTAGGACTCCATCTTCACTGTATGACGGACATACTTCCCTGGCTGCTGTCTGCACTTCCGCTCTGGCATTGGCTACTGCATAGCTCATTCCCGCTTTCTGGAGCATGGCAATATCGTTGAGGTTATCTCCGAATGTACAGGTTTCCTCCGAAGAAATTCCTAACTGTTTCTGGATAAATTCGACAGCTGTACTTTTTTCGCCCTCCGGCGGTGTACTGTCCATCCATTCTTTTCCGGCAGCCGCCAGTGTTACCTTATCCCTCCATGCCGGTGTAAAATACGGTGCACAAAGCTCCTCGCACCGTTCCGGGTGATAAACAGAGAATTTCAGCACCTGTTTTCCCTGAAGAGAAGAAAGATCATCCACTTTTCTCATATCATAACCATAGGAATCCCGCAGCCACCGGAACATCCTTCCATTCTCATTCTCCGCATAGCAGCACTCCGGTGTGGCAATAAAACAGTCACATTCCAGCATTTTTTCTTTCACCATATGATGCATGCGTTTCCAAACCTCATCCGGAAGTGTATGTACCTTCAGGATCTTATCATTCTTCCGGATCACCGTACCGCCATCTGACACAAAATACACCAGATCCTTCACCGGCTCAAACAGCTTCCTCTCACTGTCATACTGCCGCCCGGAACACACCACAAAGGTAATTCCCAGCTCAGTCAGCTTCCGGATCACTGTCATATATTCCGGATTGATAGTCATGGTCCCGTCTTTTACAAGAGTTCCGTCTACGTCTGTTGCGATCAGTTTTATCATGTTGTTTTTACTCCTCTCCCATCTGAAATACCAATATCCTCTCCCTGGGATTTTTTCCGTCGAAAAGATCCTGACAGTCGATCTCGTCCAGGAATTCCAATTCCTCTACGGTCATCAGATATGAAATATATTCGTCAGATGGATAATAGAAAAACAGTAGCATTTCTCTTGTTTTTTCATACCAGGATTCCCGGATGCGTCCGATGACGCTTCTCAGTATTTCCACAGAAAAGGGATTGAAAAAATAAAATCTGTCTGCAGACTCCGGCACCTGAAAAAGGGCCGCATTCTCCAGTATAAATGATGTTTTTGTCCCGGAAACAGCCCGCTGCCTATTTTCTTCTGCGGCTTTTGTCATACGTTCATCGTACTCCACGCCTGTAGTCCGGCATCTGACCTGCCACGCCAGAAAAAAATCCACTCTGCCTTTTCCACATCCATAGTCGATCAGATGATTCTTTTTCCCCAGATATCCACAATAAGCCAGCCGTTCCAGCACCCCGTACGGCGTTGGCTCGTATGGATAACAGTACTGATCCGATCTGGAATCGTCACGACCGGTGGTTTTGATCTTCAGCAGCTTATCATATTTTACTTCATTTTGATCCATGCTTCTGTTAATCTCCGTTCGCTACATCGGGCAGCTTCGTTTTTCCTCTTTATCCATATCTCCATGGACATACCTGGCATTGAACTCCATATTGATCTCACGGATCTCTTTCTTTCCGTCAATATAATCCTGATACATATCCGCAAGCCTCGCCATACAGCCATCACAGTTCGCGGAAATATTTCCAAGAGATTCCTCCACGATCTGTTTACGTTCCTCTTTTGTTGTATCTTTGATCAGATATCCTGGCATTGTTTTTTCCTCCTGATAGGTTCACCTGTGTTTCAGGTATTCTGTATTTTTGTTATTGTTCACTTTTTCTTTTGAAAAAAGCTGCTTGTATCAGACAAACAGCTTTACAAAAATTTTTCTTTTCTGTTTTTTTATTCTACTCTGGCCCACTACCAGTGTCAATACAATTTTTCGCCTGTTTCCGAAACACAAAATAAAAGCCTCCGGAACAATTCCAGAGGCTTCATACGTGCGTTAGAGGATTCGAACCCCCGACCTTTTGGTCCGTAGCCAACGCTCTATCCAGCTGAGCTAAACGCACATCTTTGTTGCTTTTCCTTTGTGATATTTCGTATCACCGCTGCAACAATATGTATGATACTCTAAGACCTATAAAATGTCAAGGGTTTTTTGAAACTTTTTTTGATTTTTTTTAAAAATATTTTTTATTGCTATTTTTGATGCAAAAGCAACAGTTTTTTAATTCCGTCTAAGTGCCTCGATCGGGCTCAGTTTCGCTGCCTTTTTCGCCGGATAGATTCCGAAGAACACACCTACTGCACAGGAGAACAGCGTAGCCGCCAGGATGGTTCCCGCACTGATCCCAGGTGTGATGGTCATTCCCATACTGCTGCTGATCACCGCACAGATCACATAGCCGCCTGCAATCCCCAGCACAATACCGATCAGCCCGCCTATGATCGTCAGGATCGCCGCCTCCGCAAGAAACTGTAACATAATAGACGAGGTTTTCGCTCCAAGGGATTTCCGGATACCGATCTCCCTGGTACGCTCTGTGACGGATACCAGCATGATGTTCATAACACCGATACCACCTACCAGAAGGGAAATGCCCGCAACAAAAGAGATAAACGCAGTCACCATACCAAGCATCTGATTCATGGATTTCATAACATCCTGGAAGCTCTGTACCTGGAAATACTCATCTCCGGCACACTGGTGACGTCTCTCAAGAAGATTTATGATCTTGTCTGCGACCGCCTGGGAATCCAGACTCTTATCCGCCTGAACTGTGATCTGATAAAATTCTCCGCTGCTTCCGGTAAAGTCGTCCATGGCCGTATAAGGCACATTTATGGTCACCGGCATTCCATCGTAAGTATAGCTGACAAAGGTTCCGTTCTCTTTCTGTGTGGTGACTCCGCAGATGCGGAATGTCTTGGTCAGATCATAGCAGGTAATGTCCAGTGTCATTCCCACTACATCATCCGTTCCGAAAAGCCTCTTCGCATCGGCATCGGAGATCACGCAGACGTTTTTTCCCTCTTCGACTTCCTTCTGCCCGAAATAGCTTCCGTACTTCACAGAAGCATTATCCACCAGCTTGGCATCCTGGGCTCCCCGGTCACTGTAAGATTAAAATCACCCTTTCCGGTTACGGTCTCGCCTGTATAGGAATCTGAAACATTAACACCTTCCACGCCATCCAGCTCCCGGACTGCATCAATATCCTCCGACTCGATCCAGACCTGGTCTGCTATGGCATCATCACTGCAGTAAACAGCGATCTGGCCGCCGCCGATATCATTGATCTCACTGTTCATCTGATTCTTCGTACCCTCACCGATGGACACAATGGCAATCACTGATGCAATACCGATAATGATCCCTAACATGGTGAGAAGGATCTTCCCTTATTGGCCATGATATTATGGAGCGCCATTTTGATATATTCATAAATATTACTCATCGGCAGTCTCCCCTGTCTCTGCTGCTGCCTCTGCCTTCATTCCCTCTTCCAGGAGCCCAGATCCTCGATGACCTTATCTCCAGCTTTAATGCCATCTGTGATCTCAACAGAATCCTCGGAACTGATTCCTGTTGTGATATCCTGCTTCGTGATCACACCATCCTTCAGCACATAACAGAAGGAACCATCCTTGCCGATATTTACCACGCCTGCCGGAAGCGTTACCACATCCTCTGCCTTTTCTGCATAGATCTTTACCTTCGCATCTACTCCCAGAAAAATATCCTTGTCCGGCTTGTCGATGCTCACTGTGGCAGAGATCAGTGTGGAGCCCTTTTCGTTGGTTGTCGCAATGTGACTGATCTTAGTCACCTTGCCGGTATATTTCCTGTCGCCGATGGTAATGTCCGCATTCTGGCCTTCCTTTACCTTATCGTAGTCATACTTGGACACATTGATATCAACGCTGACCTTATCTGTATTCTGCAGGGTAAAAAGCTCCATTCCCTGTGTTGCCGCTGCGCCCTGCTGGACTGCTGATTTGGAAATGACGCCGTTAAAATCCGCCGAAATGCCTTTCTTTCCTTCTTCTACCAGTTCTTTCGCAGATTTTGCATCCAGCTCAGTAAGATTGTTGCTGACACGCATTTTTTCTTTCTCTTCTTCTGTAAGGCTGGCAGAATCCGCCTCTGCAATGGATTTCTGGGAAGCAAGGTCCGACTGCAGATCCGCCAGATCAGAGGTTGCCTGTTCGATCGCATTCTCAATGGCAGAAGTATCCACTGTACTTCCTGCAGAAGAAGCATCCGCAGATGCATGATCTGTCAGCCCCGGTGTTTCCTCTGAAGCTCCATCGGTAACAAAATCACCGGCCGCACTACTGCTGTAATCGGAATACTCCGGCATTTTTGGCTGGCTGGCCTTCTTATCCTCATAAGCTTCCTTTGCTTCCTGGCAGGCGATCTCTGCCTGACTTCTTGCTGCTTCCGCTTCATCCAGCGCCTGGGCATTCTCATCGCTCTGGTCTGCCTGCCACTGTGCAAAAGCCATCTTATAACTGGTATCTGCCTGATTATAAGCATTCTGTGCCGTTACATAATCGGAATTCAGCTGTCCCAGCTCCTGCTGGTACTGCGGAAGTGTCTCATTCTGATATGTAGTCAGCGCTTCTGAATACGCTCTCTGAGTCTCTGCATCCCTGGCAGCCTGGGCCTCTGCCTTTGCCTGGGTCTCCGCCTGGGCCTGTGCCTGCGCATCTGCCGCAGCCTGAGCCTGTACAGACGCCAGCTGTGATCTCAGGGAAGCCAGATAATTCTGCTGCTCCCTTACCTGCTGTTCCAGACTGGAAACCTTTGCTTTTGCACTGTCCTGCTTCTTCTGGGCCTCATTGGATTTATTGATGGAATTTTTATAATCATACTGTCCGGACTGTACATTCAGCTCTGCTTTCTGATTATCCCTCTCCAGATCCTTCACTTCAAACTCTATCAGCTTCGTTCCCTTTGAAACCGTATCGCCTTCTGCGAAGGATACGCTTTTGATCTGTGCGTTCACAGGAGAATAAAAGGTCTTCTGCTCATCACTGACAACGGTTCCGGTTGCATCTACGATCTCCTCCACATCTCTTGTCTCCGCTTTGGTAACAGCAACCTGCGGAATCTGTGATCCCCCGCGGCCTGCACCTGATGCCGCATAAATACCGCCTGCCACAACAGCCACTGCTGCCACACCGATCACAATCTTTTTCCCTTTTTTCATTCTTAAGCCTCCTCGACAAATTCCTCATTGATCGTATCTGATTCAATTTTTCCATCCATGATCCGGACCACACGTCTGGCCTGAGCCGCGATCCCATTATCATGAGTGATCAGGATCAAGGTTTCTCCTGATCTGTGCATTCCCTTCAGGATTTCCATAATTTCCCTGCTGGATGCAGAGTCCAGATTTCCCGTTGGTTCATCTGCCAGGATCACCGGCGGCCTGGCTGCGATAGCTCTGGCAATAGCCACACGCTGCTGCTGTCCCCCTGACATTTCGTTTGGCTTATGATCCATACGTTTCTCAAGTCCGACTTTTTTAAGAGATTCCACAGCAAGCTTTCTTCTTGTTTTCCAGTCGATCCCACGATAGATCAGAGGAAGTTCCACGTTTTCCAGCGCCGTAAGATTTGCGATCAGATTAAAGCCCTGAAAGATAAAACCAATCTCCTTATTTCGTACCACCGAGAGATCATTATCCTTCATTGTGGATACATCTGTTCCATTCAGATAATATTTCCCGGAGGTGGGGACATCCAGACAGCCCAGCATGTTCATAAAGGTGGATTTTCCGGAACCGGACTGTCCGATAATAGCCACAAATTCACCCTTATGGATCTCCAGGTCCACATGATCCAGCGCCCGCACCTCATTTTCTCCGGGATTGTAAACCTTGCACAGATCTACTACCCGTACCAATGCATCTTCCATAATAAAATTACTCCTTGTAAAGTAAATCAGTCCCAGGCAAGCCCCTCCTCTGCTTATTGCTTTTCGCCATTGAAACAGAGAGCTTCCCTGATCAGGTTAAAAATACAGAGCGAAGTCTGCAGGGGATACTGCTGTTTCTCGTCAGAACGCTCCAAGCCAAAACAGCAGCAGGCAGACTGCTCTGTCATTTCCGGGAAACCCCCGCTCATTGATCTGTAACGAAAAGATTACCTGAATGTCTTCAGAACTGACACACATTTATACATCTGTTTATGCATCAAGTAAAAACGCCTTATATGCCTTGTATGCCTCATATACATCTGCCTTGCTGGTAACCTCCCACGGAGCATGCATACTCAGCACTGCTACGCCACTGTCGATAACCTCCATTCCGTAAAGTGCCGCAATATAAGCGATGGTTCCGCCTCCGCCAAAATCAACCTTTCCAAGCTCTGCTGTCTGGAAAGCAACATTGTGATCATCAAAAATCCTGCGAACTCTTGCAACGTACTCTGCATTGGCATCGTTGGAACCGGATTTTCCTCTTGCCCCGGTGAACTTATTAAGAACGATACCGCGTCCAAGATATGCTGCATTCTTTTTCTCAAAAGCCTCACCATAGGCCGGATCATAGCCGGCACTTACATCAGAAGAAAGCATGCTGGAATTACGGAGAGCTCTTCTTAATGCAAGCTCGGAATAGCAGCCCATTCCGTCCAGAAGCTCTGCCACACTGTTCTCAAAAAATCTGGACTGCATGCCTGTGGCACCAACGCTTCCGATCTCTTCCTTATCTACAAGGAGACAGCAGCCGGTACGCTTCGGTGTCTCCTCCATCTCCAGCATTGCCGCAAGGGATGTGTAAGCGCATACACGATCATCCTGTCCATATGCTGCGATCATGCTGCGGTCAAGTCCACAGTCTCTTGCCTTTCCTGCCGGAACGATCTCCAGCTCTGCTGAAAGAAAGTCCTCTTCCTCAATACCATACTTCTCATTTAAAATTTTCAGCACATTCTGTTTTACCGCATCCTTTTTGGAATCATCCGGAAGCTCTGCAAGAGGTCTGCTGCCGATCAGGATATCCAGCATCTCACCCTCAATAACCTCTGCTGCCTTTTTCTGGAGCTGTTTTCCGGAAAGATGGATCAGAAGATCTGTGATGTAAAGTACCGGATCTTCCGCATCCTCACCAATGCTGATCTCCACAATGCTTCCGTCCTTCTTTGCAACAACACCATGCATGGCAAGAGGCAGTGTCACCCACTGGTATTTCTTTACACCACCATAATAATGGGTATCCAGATAAGCCAGATCCGTATCCTCGTACAGAGGATTCTGCTTGACATCCAGTCGCGGAGAATCGATATGTGCACAGAGAATGCTCATACCTCCGGAAAGCTCTTCCGTTCCTACATGAAACAGAGCAACGATCTTCTTCATCCCTACCGCATAAACTTGTCACCGGCCTTGATCTTCTCGCCTTTTTCAAGCTTCGACTCAAGAGATTCATATCCGGCAGCCTCTGCTTCCTTCACGATTTCTGCAACACATTCCCGTTCCGTTTTTCCTTTATCCAAAAATTCTCTGTAAGCCTTCGCAAGCTTCTCCATTTCTGTTTCTTCTGCTTCCTTATAAGAAAGCCACGCATTTCTTCTTTCCATTTTAGTGGTCCACCTTTCTTTATAGCTTCCGGCAGCTGCCGTTTCTCATCATATTATCTGCAATCTGTCTACTATTATAGGTCAAACATTTACGAATTTCCACCGCAATTCCCATTCTTTACAAATCTTTATGATTCGTTATAGTAGTTCTTAAGAATTGCCTGTATCCAAATTTCAGGTATCTCACACACGGAAA
>ENA-OQLB01001180-OQLB01001180.1-human-gut-metagenome-genome-assembly--contig:-NODE-1180-length-11925-cov-1.463723_pt1 | contig 11925 bp, 18 predicted proteins | sample MGYA00242656_ERZ504813 | MGnify/ENA primary metagenome ERZ504813 (study PRJEB26092, sample SAMD00036388) | human gut metagenome | host: Homo sapiens | study: EMG produced TPA metagenomics assembly of... | reverse complement strand
CTCGGAGCTTCTTTCTTGTCATAAGTGGTGGTAGGTTTCAAGAAACCACCGCCTGCATAAAAATCAAATTGGCTTTCGGCAAATCAAGAGCAATTTCATAATTCATATTACGATCGGGTTGATGTGCATAAAATGCGGCAGGAGTAGCATGATCCACACTGACAGAAGTCGTTACGCCTACCTTTTTCCTGCTTTTCTTTGCTTTTTCTTTTATTACTTACAACTATGATCTTCGTGTCTGGAAGAAGCATAATATCTTTCTCTGAATGAACCACAACGCAAATATTCCTATTATCCACATAATTTTCTACCTGTACTCCCAGAATTTCTCCAATAATCAATCCTTTTTTTTGTTGATGTGACTGGAGAAATTCTGGAAGATTACTTCCACTTTTATTAACAAAAATATTTTCTTGTTTTACTCTTTTTCTGATATATTCTAATAGATAATCATTAAAGTAATCTTCCAATACAACATAAAATTCTTCTCCCAAAATTTCTTGTGCTTTATCCAAAAGTTCTTTTGAATCCACTAATACTTTGCAAAATAAAGGATCTGCTACATATCCGTCTATAAAAATAGCTGGAACAAAAAATTTATTAGCAATTTTTTTTAAAAAGTGATTCTTCCAGATCAACAATAAAAACCGCGTCTAACGTTCTTCTAATCCCAATAGATACGCCTTCTTCTATTTCTTCTGCTGAAATCAAAAACATATCATACCCCAGAGCATGCAAAATCACACGTATCTCATCTGCCAGATCATAATATTGGTATATCTTACTTTTTTTACTACGAGCCCTCTTATTAATAATCATCCCCACCAGATAGCTCTTTTTTTCTGACAATGCTTTTGCAGCCATATTCGGCACATAATTCAATTTATTTGCCGCCTCAAAAACTCTCAGTCGTGTCTCATGACTAATTCTTTCTGTATCAGAATAATTCAGTACATAAGAAACAGTGGCTGTCGACACTCCTGCCTCTTTAGCAACATCTTTCATCGTAATGCGCTTATCTTTCATTTCATTATTTCCTCTTCTTTTGCCCATCCATGTGCGTACTGCACAGCTTTTTCCATCCTTTGAGCATTTTCTGCTGTTTTTCGATTTCAATGTCTGGCTGGAACACCCTGTCAATGTCCCAGTTCTGTTTTACATCTTCCTTATCCTTCCAGTATCCCACTGCCAGACTGCCAGATAAGCAGCTCCCATGGCAGTCGTCTCCACACACTTCGGCCTGTGCACCGGCGCCCGGCTGATATCTGCCTGTGTCTGCATCAGGAAATTATTGGCACTTGCACCGCCATCCACTTTCAGCGCAGAAAGAGCGATCCGGAATCTGCTCCCATTGCTTCCAGAACATCATTTACCTGATAAGCGAGTGATTCCAGTGTGGCGCGAATAATGTGATCTTTGTTCACGCCCCCTGGTCAGTCCCACGATCGTTCCTCTGGCATACTGATCCCAATAAGGTGCTCCAAGCCCGGTAAATGCAGGAACACATAGCAGCCATTGGTATCCTCCACTTTCTGTGCAAGATATTCTGTATCTGACGCTGAATCAATCAGACGCAGCTCATCCCGCAGCCACTGAATCGCAGCACCTGCCACAAACACGGAGCCTTCCAGTGCATAATTAACTTTTCCTTCCATCCCCCAGGCAATGGTAGTGACCAGACCATTCTCGGAAAAGACCGGTTTTTCGCCGGTGTTCATCAGCAGGAAACATCCGGTTCCGTACGTGTTCTTCGCCTCTCCCTCTTCGAAACAGGTCTGTCCAAACAGCGCTGCCTGCTGATCTCCTGCCGCTCCTGCAATTGGAATCCTTCCTCCGAAAAATCCGGGATCTGCTTCTCCGTAAACAGCACTGCTCGGCTTTGCCTGGGCAGCATGCATTTTGGAATATCCAGCTCTTCCAAAATCTCATCATCCACTCCAGCGTATTGATATTAAACAACATCGTCCGGGATGCATTGGAATAATCTGTGACATGCACCGCCCCCTTTGTCAGCTTCCAGATCAGCCAGGTCTCCACTGTACCAAACAGTAATTCTCCCGTTTTGCCCGTTCTCTTGCACCTTCCACATGGTCTAAGATCACTTCACTTTCGTTCCGGAAAAATAAGCGTCGATCACAAGCCCGGTCTTCTTCTGAAACATCTCTGTCAGCCCTTTATCTTTCAGGCTGTCACAGTACTCCGAAGTTCTTCTGCACTGCCAGACAATCGCATTATACACCGGTTTTCCTGTATTCTTGTCCCACACGATTGCTGTCTCTCTCTGGTTCGTAATTCCGATCGCCGCAATATCTGCTGCCGATGCATTGATCTGATTCATTGCCTGTCTCGCTACAGAAAGCTGTGTAGACAGATTTCCCTCGGATCATGCTCCACCCAGCCCGGTTTTGGAAAATACTGCGTAAACTCTTTCTGTGCCATACTGCAGATTTCCCCTTTTTCATTGAACAAAATGCACCGGTTGCTGGTTGTTCCCGCATCCAGTGCCATTACATATTTTGCCATTTTTATGCCCTCCATTATAATTTCCAGACATCCTGATTGGTCGAAGAAACCGCGATCGCCCCTACTGACAGTGCTGCGATCACATCCTCTTTTCTGTGATGAGCCGCCGGCGATCATGGGAATCCTGCTCACTTTTGCGATTCTTCCAAGTACTTTTGGCATCACTCCCGGAAGCACCTCAATAAAATCCGGTCTCGATGTCCCACACTGCATTTCCAGATTTTCGATATTTTTGAGTGCCAGTGAATCAATCACAAAAAAGCGAAGTACCGCAAAATCCCCAGTTCTTTTGCCCGCCGCACCAGTGCCGGTTTTGTCGTGATGATCCCGTCAGCTCTTGTCTGCCTGGCGATAAATTCCACGGATATCTCTTTTGCACTGAGTCCCGCGATCAGATCGATATGTACCATTGCCTTTTTTCCCGCAGCTTTGATTCTCTCCAGAATCTCCGGAATCGTACAGACATCTCCATAAAGCACAAAGATCACCTGAATTTCTTCCATCTCTACTGCCGCCTGTAATCCGGCATCACTTTTTACTGCGGCAATGACCGGATTTGCTTCTACTGCATCATAAAACTCCTGATTCATCGCTCACCTCTGTATGTCTTTCGTTTTTCCTTATTTTAACACTCTGGCTGTAGGAAAGCAACAGAATGTCTATTTTTCATCCACTCATATCCTGTGTTAACTTTTACAAGAAAAGCCTGGAAATCATTTACACATTTTGTTGCTGATTCCTGTAGTATATCTTATAATTATTTTAGTAAGTTTTCTATACAAGAATACACGCAATACTTTTAGTAAATAGGGAATACCATGAAAAAATTGTTACCATTATTACTTTTCATTTTTTTATTAATCATAACAGGGGCTTCGCTACTGAGTAAAGAAAATAGCGGAACATCAAAGAAAAATAGAGTTTTCTTATTTTAATAGTACCCCAACTGATCAGTCGACTTTAGAAGTATATTTAATTGACAAACTGGAAAAATAAATTATATACCGTTTTGCAATTATAGGTTACAGAATTTTTATTACTCTGTAAACAAATCTCTATCAATAAGATAAAAAATGCTGCTCCCTTTCTGTTCAAGGGATACAGCATTTTTCTTTTTCTGTGATCTTTTATGAATTTTTATGCTTCACTTTTCTTTTCTGCAGATTCCACAACCGGCGCATACACATAATTCTTTTTGAATCTGCGCTTTCTTGTGATCCACATCACCAGGGAAAGTACAAACAATGCTCCAAATACGATCAGCAGTGTCCTTACAACATCTACCACTAAAAGGCCGGTATCTTTGATCTCTGTATCTTTTCCGATACCGTTCATTCCGCTGGAATTTGCAATTGCATACAGGTTTCTGTGACATGCCTCTCTCATTGCGTTGACAATGACTGCATCATTTTTATAGTCTGGGAGCTGCTTTGTAACATATGGAAGCATCGCGTCAAATGTAGATACACCTGCTAATACTCCATCCACACCATTTACATACGTTGTAAGTACGTTATCTGTAATGATCAGTCCGTCACATCCCCATTCTTCTCTGAGAATTCCTGTTACAAGCGGCTTGCTTCCACCTGACCAGGTACATCCCCAGCGTGTGTAGGCAATCATACACCGTTCGCATTTCCTTTTTCCACAGGAGCCTGGAATGCCTTAAGATAAATTTCTCTGGCTGCCTGCTCATTCACCCAGACTCCAAGACCGATTCGATCCTGCTCACTGTCATTGAGTGCAAAGTGTTTCATAACAACACCAACACCTTTTTCTTCGATTGCTGCCACTTCATATGCTGACATTTCTCCAGAAAGGAATCCGTCTTCACTGTAATACTCAAAGTTACGTCCACCATAAGGTGTCCTGTGAATATTATTTCCCGGTCCGTAAAGGATTGAAACGCCTGCTTTCAGACAGTTGTTTCCAATTACCTTTCCAATTTCTGTCATCAGATCGCGGTTGAATGTTGCTGCCATTACGTCCTCCGATGTAAATGCAGTTGCATCCATCTCTGTCTTATCCGATGCGATCAGAGAAGCTGTCAGACCCTGCGGACCATTCTCATCTCTTGTTCCCGGTGCCTGTACAGATTCCAAAGGCATTGTCCAGTGGAAGGAATCTCCGATCAGAGAAACCATATCTTTAAAGCTCAGCTGATCTAACAGCTCGTCCCATGCTTCATCGTCATAGGAAAGCCCGATCATATCAACCAGTTTTTTGCCGTTTTTTCGCTTTCATTGTCGGCATCTTTGCTTCTTCATAATCATCTGGATCATACTGTACATCCTGCAGATCTTCGATCATCTGCTCTGTCAGCTTCATTTTCAGGATGGACTGCGGAAGTGTTCCTTCCCAGTCATTTCTGGATACATATGTAATCTCATCTTCTGTTCCTCCATACAGATTGATATCTGCATCAGAAAGCTGATTTTTGATTTCTGTTCCGTTTGCGGAAACTGCATATGTTGTGCTGTCAAATTTCGGATTGTTGTATTTGTATGTCAGACTGGAATTTCCGTCTGTATCCATACGTCCGTCTGTGTTGTCTACTGTGTATCCCTTTGCTGCAAGAATATTGTTCACTGCATTATGGGCATCTGTTGCAACTGTCAGATAATAGTCCCCTTCATCCAGAATATAAGTTCCTGCTCCATATGTATCATAAGAAGCCAGTTCTCTTCTATCTACTGTCATATTCAGCGTCTCAGATGCTCCCGGTGCAAGGATTTCTGTTTTCCAAATCCACACAATGCAACGGAAGATTTTTCTACACCATTCTCAATGTCATATGCTGTATATGGAGACTGGAAGTAAACCTGAACAGTTTTCTTTCCAGAATACTCTTTTCCTGTATTTGTTACTTTTACAGAGACTTCAAATACATCTTTTTCTTTGTTGTAAGAAACTTTCAAATCACTGTATTTAAAATCGGTATAACTCATACCATATCCGAATGGATATGCCACGTCATCATGATATTCGTACGCTCCTGAGTTTCCAGACTGCATCACATAATCTTCATAACGTGTCTCATAATATTTGTATCCTACGTAAATACCTTCCTGATAGATCATGTATGTTTTTGCATGTTCCGGAATGATTCCTTCTTCATATCCTTCATACACTGTCGGCACAAAGTTCATCATTGCCGGTGCAGAGAAGTTGTCATACAGATAGGTATCCACCAGGCTTCCTGAAGGTGTCACATTTCCTGCAAGAATCTCTGCCACTGCATTGATTCCTGAAATTCCAACATCCCCGATCCACATACATGCATCCACGTCATATTCATTATTTTTCAGAAAATCTACCTGAAGTGTATTTGCCGAGTTGATCAGAACAACAATCTTCTTCACTTGACCGGCTTTTTTCATTTCTGCAACGTTCTGAAGCATTTCTTTTTCATTGTCATCAAGTGCCAGATAATTTGTCTCTTTGAAATCCAGATCTGCACCCTCTCCACCAATACGGGACAATACCACAATTGCTGCATCTCCATAGGATGCGACAGAATCTTTTACATCATCTGTATACACATTCCACGGAACCTCTGTTGTCTTTTCCCCTTCTTCTGCAACCATACCTGCAGTTTTTCTGGCGTACTTGCTTCCTTCTCCTTTACTATAGAAGTTCCAGAGTTTTTTATTGACCTCAAATCCACTTTTTTCAAGTGCTGTCTTCAATGTATCTGCCGAAGATGCATCGATATTACCGGAACCGGTACCTCCGTAAACCAGGTTTACAGAAGAGTTTGAAAAGCAGCTTACCTTCGCGCCTTTCTCCAGCGGAAGTGCGTTATTTTCATTCATCAGAAGTGCTGCACCCTCTTCTTCTACTGTTTCACAGAGCTCCAGACCATACTGATTCATTTCTTCTGTTGTTTCAAAATCAGATTCATAGTATACTGCATTTTTATCTTCATTCTTCAACTTCCAGAATGAACCGCCGACAAACGCTGCAACTGTATTGTCAAACATCGACAAAAATACTAATATCGGAATCAGTACAATGGAAATGATCCCGCTAAAAAACGTCAGCCCCTTCCACGGACGTGTTGCTTTTCTGCGCGCCTTGCGATAGGCTTTCTTTCGCACTTTTTTCTCTTGTTTTGTTTCATTCATTACTCAATTCCTCCCAATTGCACTCTTAGCTTAAAACATAAGAGCATTCTTTTCGCATTGATACTATCTTAACAATTCCACAATTTTTACTCAACCGCTTTTGACTAAGTGGTATTTTTGCACGCATAAGTGCAAAAAGTTCCAATGTCCGAAATGCATTGGAACTTTTTGATACTATTCTTTTATCGGAAATAAAATTTTAAGGCAAAAACATCCATCCTTGATCTTTACCTGAAATACCCCATTGTACTTTTTCACACTGTTCTTAATACTGCGCAGTCCATATCCGTGATAAGCCTTGTCATGTTTTGTTGTTACCGGAAGATTGTCCTCAAATTCCAGCTCTTCCTCTACCGGATTCATGATCTGGACGATCAGAAACTGATGTTGTCTGTGGATCAGTACATCGATTTGACGTTTTTCCTGTTTTTGTAAATTTTTCACACACTCAATGGCATTATCCATTGCATTTCCAAAGATCGTATACAGATCGATAGGATGCAAAAACTCCAGACCTTTTCCATCTGCCACGCAGGAAACCACAATATTATTCTCCTTGCATGCAAGGCTCTTCTCTGTCAGGATCGTATCCAACACATCATTTCCCGTCTTTACCATTGCTTCATAAATCTGAATGGAATCCTGAATCTCTTCGATGTATTTTTCCCGTTCTTCCTTGGTGCACATGTCCCGCAATGCTGCAATCTGGTGTTTCAGATCATGGCACTTTCGATTGATGATATCAATATTCTCTTTCGCGATCCGATAGTGCTCTTTTTGCTGTCTCCAGAGAAGATCCGAAACCAGCCGCTCCTGACGCATGGCACTCTTTTTAAATAACTCATTCTGCAGATACAATACAACCACACACAATATCTGCATCTGCAAAATACTGAACCAGTTTCCTCCCTGCAGTCCTCCGCTTCGGTTGTTCACACACTGTTTTACAAACCACAAAAACAGGTATCCCTGCATAGCCAGCAAAACCAGCGCTGAGGTCAGCTGTCTCGGCCCAATCATAAACCGCTTATTTTCCGGAATCCAGATTGCCACTGTGTAACGGCAGACAATCACCCGGCTGTTCCTACCAGCAGCAAAACAATCGGAAATACTTCTGCCGGGATCTCCCAGCGTTTTCGCAGTAGCCAGCAGAATACCATACTGAGTTCATAAGCAAGACACCAGGTACAGGATGCCCATACTGCATAATAAGATGCGACCGCCATCGTCATTTTACATTCACCCACAGTGACAGCAGCATCATCACATATCCCAGTGCCATCCACATCATCGCTCCAAACCAGTTTTCCACCTGAAACAATAAAAACATCCCTGCCTGTGCCAGAAAAATTGCTGCCGCTGTCACTACAATAGAATATCGAAAATGCTTTCTTTTTGAAAAACCTACTGCATAAATAATACCAAATCCAAGATAGATCAATGTCGCCAGTATATTCACAATCCAACTCATCGTTAATTTCCTTCTCCTACGTAGTCCATCAGTGCATTCAGGAAGGTATTCTTTTTACGCTGACTGATCTCCAGCTCTTTTCCTGCTACAATCACCGTACTGTCCCTGACCTCTGTCACATATTTCAAATTTACGATATACCAGTGGTTACACTTTACAAAGTGATAGGGGGAAAGCATATCCAACGCATTCTTTATCGTCCCACGTACCACATATTCGCCTTCACTCGTGTGATAATACAACATTCTGTTCTGTATTTCCACATAATAGATTTCCTCCACAGGAACCTTCTTGACCGAATCCTGCTGCTTTAAGAGAATCTCTTTTTCTATTTTCTGAATCCGCCCGATAGCTCTTGTAAGCTCAATGAAAAGGTGTAGTAATTTACCGGCTTCATGACAAAATCTAAAGCTCCCACAGAATATCCGCGAATTGCATACTGGATCATATTCGTGATGAACATCAGTACAACGTCTTCATCTGCCTGACGGATTTTCTCCGCGGCTTCCATCCCATTCATCCCGGGCATCTCAATATCCAGAATCACAATATCATAAACGGGACTGTACCCCTCAATCAGCTCTTTCGCATCTGAAAAAGCAGTCAACTGAATATCCTCACCATTCTCTTTCTGATATTTTGTATATATTTTTCAATTTTTGCTAAAAACGCTGCATCATCATCCGCAATTGCAATCCGAATCACTCTCTCACCTCCATTTTTTGTATTTCTTTTTGTTGTACTATAAAACCTGTCTCAAGATCCTTTCACCGATTCAAAAGCCGTTTTTTGATTGTCTCTCCGTTTCCATCGAGATATATGGAATCTCCTGTTTCCGGTTTGCAGTCGATGCAAGCAGATGAACCTCTCCTTTTTGAAGCTTCACCACTCTGGCAAATATGTTTTGTGAAAATTCTACATATTGAATATCTTTGTAAGATATGTAACAAATTGCTCTTCCAAAATATCCATTTACAATCGCCATATGGCTTACCCCCACAGTGCTTCCCGCCGTCAGGAAATATGCAAGAACAAGCAATATCATCCATATGCTAAAAATAAGCACTCCCAAAATAATTTCCTTTTGGAACTCCGGAAATAATAAACAGAAAGCAGTGCTCCTGCGACAAGAAACAATGCAAAAAGAACTGCCGGCCAAATCCAGGCAATCCATGTTGCTATTGGCTGCCGTACAGTCTGCATCTGTACTGCTTCATAAAATTCAGGAAGTAATAAGCGAATTCCGCTCTTCCATTTGATTTCGTTTACAGTACGGAAGAAAAAAAGATTGGGTTTCCGCGGCATCATCCCCATTCCGATATTGATGATCTCTGCTGTATATCTCCCGGTCAGTCTTGCAAAAAATGTTTGCTTTAACTTCAGTGCGCTGATTTTCTCTGCCGGAATTGTGTAATTTACTTTTTCAAAATCCCATAACGAATGTATAATTTATTTTCATTCCGATCGATTTTAAAATCATAATACTGAATAAATCCTTTTACAATATTCCATATGGCAGAACTGAATATGGCGATCAGCATAAGAACGCTTAACAGCATTTTTACAATACTTTCTCCCACACTGACAGAATGTATCACTTGCAGAACCATCCCTGCCGCTCCGACAACGCATCCAATTACTACCAATACGGAAAGCAGATTGACAGAAAACAGCCCATGTGTAAAAATATCCCCCATATTCGTTTGAATCGCCCAGTGATCTTTGTCTTCTTTCGAATATTTCTCCTCAAAGCCTCCTTCCTGTCCCTGCATTAACTTCATCACATATAATCGAAACTGCTCAGCCTCCGCCTTTTTCAATATGATCTTTACATCTGTTTTATCTGATGTAGACATACTGTTCGTATCCAGCTTCACTTTACATGTTCCAAGAAGCATTTCCAACAAATTCTGCTCTGTATTTACATTCGAAATATTTTTGAGACCAATTGTATTTTTCTTTTTATTCCATGTATTACGCTCAATCACGATACTGTTGTCACAGATCGAAATGTAAGTCTTCGACCAGATGATCCACTGATATAAAAATATCAGCAGAAAACCGCCAATATCACTCCGCCGCAATATATACCGTGAGACTTAATTCTTTCCGATGACCCCTTTTCAATATAATCAATTACATCGTCGATGTTCGTAAAAGACAACACAAAAAGAATTCCAAATGTTGCTCCCAACTGCTCCAGTATCACGGAAATGTGATTGCGAAATCTGATCTTATTCTCCATCTTCTTCCCTCTGTTCTTTCACAATCTCATTGATACGTTTCTGTAGATTTTCTGCAATTTTTTCCGCCTTTTCTTCCTCCAGAAAGCGAAGCGTTACATCTCCTCCTGCGGTAGTAACAGTCACTTTTGCCACATGAAAGATCTGATCAATCGGACCTTTTGATATCTCAAGCTTATGCAGACGTTCAATCGGCACAATATTTCTCTTCACAAAGAGATACCCTTCCCGTATATCAATACATTCCTCATTAATACTGTATCGATATCTGTTATAACGGAAATAAGGTTCTACCAGCATGGAGACTGCCGCATAAATCAGCAGAACAGCTGAAATCCATCTTCCAATTTCAATCTGTTTTGGAATCAGCCAGAAGATATTCACGATCCCGATTAAAACAATAAAGATCACATCGCCGATTATTTCCGCAGTATACATGCACCCCAATGCCCGTCCTGGAAAGCTTTTCATATGCCATACATTTCTTCTCCCTTTTATTCCAATTCCTGTATCAATTCAGAAATCAACTTTTCGTCCTCTTCCAACTCTTCTGCAATTTCAGAAACCGACATTTTCTTTAGCAATTTCTTTTGAATCAGTTCCTTTAGAAGTTCCCGTCTGCCGGACAATTTTCCTCTCTCTTCTCCTTCCTTTATACCGGATAGTCTGCCTTCTTCCCATCCCTCTTCCCAGGATGCCTCCCGCTCCTGCCTCATATGCTTTTCTTCATCATATTCATAGATACTCACTTGCTTCGCCTCCGCTCGGTTTTGTGTCAAAAACTCTGCCAGAATATCTTCCTCAATACATTCGCGGATTGCCTGCTCCACAGCCTCACTGATGGGCATTGTACAGATCGAGCAATTCCTTCTTATCCTGATAGAGCATGGCAAAAATACGTGACTTGTACAGTCTGTTTGCCGGGAGTTCTGTGGTTTGCTTCATAAAGCTTCCTCCTTTAATTGAATCGTTACAGGAGGTTTTCAATCCGACATCTTTCTTCTAAAAACCTCTCTGCTGTTTTAAGTTGATATCAAAGCATAGAGATTTTCCGATATGACTTTAGAATAAAAGATGCGGAATGGTTCCGCTTAGAAAACCAGAAATAATGCTTTCCTGTATTGTAACACGATTGCACAGAAAGAGGAAGAAGAATTTTTTCTTTTTCAGTAAATATCCAATGTATTCATCTGAAATGCTATCTAACCGTATAATTCATGTTTCCAAAAAACGACGCCGGACTTTCCCCGGCGCCGTTTCTTTCAAACCATTGATTCAATTTTACTTTTCAAAAGAATTAGTCTTCTTTTGCTGTACCGTCATAGAGATTTACCAATCCCTTCAGGTATTCGTATCTTTCCATAGCCTCAGCCTCATTCTGCGCGAAGAGTCTCTGTGCTTTTTCAGGATTTGCTCTCATCAGGGCATTGTAACGAACTTCTCCGTTCAGGAATTCCTGATAATCTCCCTTAGGCTCTTTGCTGTCCAGAGTAAATTTCTTCTCAGCTTCCGGATTGAATCTGAAGTTGTTCCAGTATCCGCATTCTACTGCAAGCTGTTC
>ENA-OQLB01001179-OQLB01001179.1-human-gut-metagenome-genome-assembly--contig:-NODE-1179-length-11946-cov-6.248667_pt1 | contig 11946 bp, 15 predicted proteins | sample MGYA00242656_ERZ504813 | MGnify/ENA primary metagenome ERZ504813 (study PRJEB26092, sample SAMD00036388) | human gut metagenome | host: Homo sapiens | study: EMG produced TPA metagenomics assembly of... | reverse complement strand
TATAAAAGGAATGGCAGGTAGAAATCAATTTGGCTTGAAGTTGTTTTGTATACCAAGTTCCTGGGTTCACCACTTGATGAGCAGGAAGAGAAGCTGATCAAAGAGATTGATGATGCGGTATTGTGGTATGATATGAAATATTTACTGGGTGAAGACTCAGAAGGAGACAAGCCAGAGACGTGTATGGTACCTGATTATACGGTGAGAGCATTCAAGGATGTTGAGCAGGAGTACTTGGAAATATTTGAAAAATATAAGGTCTTATAAATGCTAAAATGGTGAAAAGGGGCGGGGAGTTCTGATTGAAAAATGTCAGAACTCTCCGTTTTTTGTAGATATCAGTATTGTGATCTTCGTTGCGTATTGCTTAGAACCATAGAGAGGTGTAGTGTTCCCAAAACTATTATCCATTTATTTTACAACAGCTGTCGCGTTCAATTAGCTGATGTGGTACGATAATCTTTGTTGCAACAAGATTTGGATTCTCAATATGATTGATCATCTGTGATGCCGCCTCGATACCCAGCTGCTTAGAATTAATATCAATTGAAGTAAGCTGTGGAGATGTCGATCTTGCAAACAGAGAGTTGTTGAAAGAGATGATCGACAAATCTTCAGGGATGGAAACATGATTCTGTAGACACACTCTTTCAAGTGAAACGGCAAGAATATCATCACTTACAACGATTGCAGTTGGCGGTTCATCCTGCAGTAACAGAGAAGAAATTGCTTCTGTGTTATCTCCTGATACATTCAGAACTTCCGCGCAGTATTCTGGACGGAAAGGGATTCCGTGTTTAGTCAATGCCATCTGGTAACCGGTTTTTCTGTCTGCGGCAAAAGTCAGTGAACTGTCGGAACCCAGATAAGCAATCTTGCGATGACCGAGCTGATAGAGATATTCGGTCGCGTCCTCTCCGGCAAGAAGATTATCATTGTCAATATATAATGTCTGATTCGTGTACTGTGTTGCTTTTCCAATCAAGATATAAAGAAGCCCTTCGCTGAAGAGATAATCAATAATCGGATCGTCCTTTCGAGAATAAAGAACGATGAACCATCTACTTTTCCACTTCGTGACATAGACTGAATCGCTTTTAAGATCTCATCTTCATCTTGACCTGTCACAACAGTAGACATGTATTGCCTTTGGTTACAGTAGTGGCTGATGCCGCGAATTGCTTCAAGATAGAAAGCATTCTCATATACTTCACGGGCAGATGCCGGAAGGATAATCCGATCGTGCGGGAATACTGAGAAGCAAGATTGCTGGCCTGAAAGTTTACTTCGTAACCAAGTTCGATCATCGCTTTACGAACTTTTTCTTTTGTTTCTGTGCTGATGGATGGGTTATTCTTACAAGTTCTGGAGACAGTGGAAGGTGATACACCTGCCAAAGCGGCCACATCTTTAATTGTTACTGCCATATTTTCCCTCCTGTGAGGAAATGAGGATGTCAGGAGTCTGACACCTATTTTCCTTTATTTTCAAAAAAATTCGTCACCTACTATTTTAGTGAAAGAACGCAATGATGTCAAATCTGTTGCATAGTTTTTTGCATAGAAACTGTTGTGAGAATGTACAAAAACAGAGCATATAAATTGTGCAAAAGGCAGAAATAGAAAATAGATCTATAAATAGAATTGCATTTCGTACAAAACGTACATATAATTAATGCAAACGGTTGCGCAGAATAATGCAACAAAAAGCGTGCCACATGATGCGATGGCATGCAGGGAGATCTAAAGGAGGAATTATTTACAATAAATATTATAATTACCGCAAATTACCGGATGCATTATCGTTCTTCAATGGAAAACGCTTCGTACCAATGGTATGTATCGCATGGTCAGTAATTATTTCTCTGATTCTTGCAGTTGTATGGCCGGTTGTACAGTCAGGAATTAATGCCGGAAAGCAGGTATTTGGACAGGATCCGCTGTGGCTTGCATGGGTAACTGATCTGATCAATTACAAAGATGCAGGAAATATGGAAGCTTATAAGACTCTGCTCACAACAGTAACACCGGCCCGTTTCAAAGTCGGACAGATGATTGGAGCAACCGGCCTTCTGCTTGGTGTTGCACTTGCAATGTATAGAAGAGTTGATGCAGAACAGAAAGATTCCGGTGTTACAGTGGAAGAAGAAATCGATGGATGGCGCGATGGAGAAGGCGGTGGAGCAGTGAAAGATGCCAAACGTCTGGATTACATTTTCTGTAATACGCAGAAAAAAGTAAAGTCATCGAAAGTGGTATGTAATGGAAAGAATTACCCGGTAGTATCCGATCATTATGGAGTAATGATCGAGGTAGAAGATTAAGAGGAGGAAGATAAAATGAGCGAAAGAGCAGCAGGCATTTTAATGCCGATTAGTAGTTTACCGTCCGAGTATGGAATCGGTTGTTTTTCAAAAAGCGCATATGAATTTGTAGATTGGCTCAAAGGAGCAGGCCAGAGTTATTGGCAGATTCTCCCGCTTGGACCGACCAGTTATGGGGATTCTCCGTATCAGTCTTTTTCTACATTTGCAGGAAATCCGTACTTTATCAGTCTGGATGAACTGATTGAGGAAGGGGTTCTGACACGTGCAGAATGTGAGAAGGTAAACTGGGGAAAAGCAAAGGGTTCTATTGATTACGAGAAGATTTATAAAGGACGCTATCCACTGCTTCGAAAGGCTTATGAGAGAAGTAAGATCAGTGAGAATCCGGAGTATCAGAAATTCGTGAATGAGAATAGCTGGTGGCTGTCAGATTATGCACTGTTCATGGCTGTGAAAGGAAGATTTGACAATGTAGAGTGGACAAAATGGGCAGAGGATATCCGTCTTCGTTGGAAAGATGCAATGGATTATTACAGAGAGGAACTGTATTATGATATTGAATTCCAGCAGTATATGCAGTTTAAGTTCCATGAGCAATGGATGAAGTTAAAGGCATATGCAAATGAAAATGGAATCAAGATCATTGGAGATATCCCGATTTATGTTGCTATGGACAGTGCGGATACCTGGCACATCCGGAACTGTTTCAGTTAGATGAAGCAAATATCCCGACAGCTGTAGCAGGATGCCCACCGGATGGATTCTCTGCGACAGGACAGTTGTGGGGAAATCCACTGTACCGTTGGGACTATCATAGGGAGACAGGATATTCATGGTGGATTTCAAGACTGCATTATGTATTCCAGATGTATGATGTTGTCAGAATCGATCATTTCAGAGGATTTGATGAATACTTTTCCATTCCGCATGGAGCAGAGAATGCGATCGGAGGACATTGGGAGAAAGGTCCTGGAATCGATCTGTTCCGCAAAGTGGAACAGGCACTTGGATGGAAGCAGGTTATTGCCGAAGATCTTGGTTATGTGACAGATTCTGTCCGTGAGATGGTCCGCGAGAGTGGTTTTCCGGGAATGAAGGTTCTGGAATTTGCATTTGATTCCCGCGACTCAGGATGCGCAAATGATTATCTTCCACATAACTACCCGGTGAATAGTGTGGCTTATACAGGAACTCATGACAACGAGACAATCGTTGGATGGTGGAGCAGTATCACAAAAGAGGAGCAGAAACTGGCGAGAGATTACATGTGTGACCAGTACACACCGGAAAGTGAACTATATAAATCTCTGATCAGCCTGATTATGCGAAGCAGTGCAAAGCTGTGTGTTATTCCGATGCAGGACTATTTAGGACTTGGAAATAATTGTCGTATAAATACTCCGTCTACGGTAGGAAAGAACTGGAAATGGAGAGTGAATACGAGACAGTTATCATTGAAATTGCAGAAGGAAATCCAGGAGATGACACTTAGATATGGAAGAATGAACTGGGAGACAGTCGAGTAGGATTTTAAAGGATAAGATTTCATGAAAAAGAGACGGAGGTTTCTGATTACAAAATGTCAGAAACCTCCGTCTTTTAGTTCTCTTTAAGTAGTTGTTTTTAAGCTACAGTTTTTTTTCTCAACGTCCAAAGTGCAACAATCAGTGTCAATATCTCAGCTGCCGGTACTGCCAGCCAGATTCCATTTAATTCCAAGAACCTCGGAAGAACTGTCAGGAAAAGAAGCAGCAGAGCAAAGGAACGAAGGAAAGTAATCATACCTGAGATATATCCTTTGCCATATGCCATCATACGGATTGCTGCGAAGATATTGATTCCTGAAAATAAGAATCCGAGTCCATATAAGCGCAGTCCGGAAACTGCCATGTCAAAGACTGTGCTGCCGGGAGATGCAAAGAAACGTACCCCAATTGGTGCCAGCAGATAAGTGCATCCGTAGAGAATGATCGGTGTAATCGCAAAGAAGCGATAAGCGTACTTTTCTAAAACACGACAGACAGAGAAATTTCTGTCTCCGTAAGCATATCCTAGTGGCGTTGATAGTCCCATAGAAAATCCAAAATAAATTCCGATACATAAGAACTGTAAATACATGATGATTGAAACAGCAGCAACGCCGTCTTCTCCGGCAAAAAGTAGGGCACTTCGGTTAAAGACAACGGTTGTGATCGCAATCGCAAGCTGGTTTACGAATTCAGAAGTTCCGTTGACCATGCTATGAAATGCTTCCTTTATAGATAATCCGTGGAATGTAAAATGAAGGAAGTTCGGATGTGTTACAAAGTAAACCACTCCCATTATAAAAGAAAGCAGCAGGCCGAGGAAAGTTGCAAGTGCGGCACCTGTAATTCCCATATGGAGCTGTCCGATAAAAATATAATCGAAAACAATATTAAAAATCCCTCCGGAAAGTGCTGTCAGAAAACTGTACGTCGGAGAACCGTCGACACGGATGAAATAAGTGAACATCTCTTTTCCAACCACGATCGGAGCACCGAACAGCCACCAGTAGATATAAGCTTTACAATCTTCCATCAACAGTGAGGTTGCACCAAGCATCTGCAGGATGAGCGGCAACCGGAAAAGAATAAGCGCAGAGACAAGAGCACCAATGACAATGGCAGCAGCCATGCTTACCGAGAAAGTCCGGCTGGCTTCATCATTTTTCTTTCCACCGATATGAAGAGCGGCAAGTGCACTTCCACCTGTCGCAAAGGCAAGTGCGATACCGTACAGAATATTTACAAGCGGATAGACAACATTGATCGCGGCAAGTGCATTTGTTCCAACATAGGCGGAAACAAAGATTCCGTCAACGATCGTATAAACTGTAGTAAATAATGAGGTCAGATAAGTTGGAATGATAAAGCGTAATAATTTCTTTAATCGAATCTCATCTACCGAACGAAATATAAGAGTTTTTTCCATAAGGAAGCCTCCTTGTTTTTAAAATTTCTTAGTATAGGATAAACCTTAAAGGTACTTGAAGGTCAATAAAAAGATTGCTAAAATACAAGTAGCAAGATGTCGGGATCTTCATGAACGATGAAGAGAAAAAGATCATCTAATCATCAAGAGGAGGTGGAAAATATAGCTTTGGAATTTCAAATAGGAGAGATATCCCATTTCTTTGACATTCCTGCATCTACATTGCGCTATTGGGAAGAGATGCAGGTTCTATCGCCGAACAAAGGGGAGACAAGTCATTATCGGGAGTATGCGGTAGAAGATCTGATGACAATTTCTGATGTGATCTTTTATAAAAATCTCGGATTTCAGTTAAAGCAGATCCGGGAGATGAAATCCAATACACCGAAACAACAGGCGAATCTGTTTGAACAGAAGTTATCGGAGCTTGAACAGGAACAGGAATTGATAAGACTTCGGATGAAAAAACTACAAAGGCATATTGAGGCGGTGAAGACGTTGGAAGAACTGAGAAGAATGCCTTATCAGGAAACAGAGATCGATACGGAGTGCATTGTCTCTTTTGAGTTGATCGAGCAGGAGAAGTTACTCCAATATATTGAAGATCCATATCTTTATTCCCGCGTACAGCATACGGACACGCTGCAGCAGGAACAACGTGGTCTGACTGTCTTGCCGGACGCGAGCAATGTGTTTGACGAGTCACATATTATCTGGCGTAAGCATGGCGGCAGATATATGACATTTCTTATGAAAGAAGAAGTTGCCGAGAATTATCCAAATGACTTGCAGAAACATATAGAATATCTACAGCAATATCATAAAACAGGGGATGTGATCAGTCGCTTTCTACTCTGCGCACAGGAAGACGGTAAGGTATATGATTTCTATAAGACCTTTGTAGAGATTTGCTGATCATTATGAATAAGAAGAAACGATACTAGCGTGGAAAAATATGCAAAACATAGAATTCACAAATAAATCAAAAAATGGGATTGAAATTCGCAGAAACAGTGACTATAATTTTTTAGTTAGTAAGAGAAGTAATGAGTGGATGAAAGACGTCTAAGGAGGAGTTAGATATGAGCAATCAGGAGAATGTATTTGAAACAATTTTAGCACCTATGACCGGTACAGCAGTAGCAATTACAGAAGTACCGGATCCTATTTTTATAGAGAAGATTCTTGGAGATGGAATCGCAATTGTTCCGACAGAAGGTAAGGTTGTAAGCCCGGTTGACGGAACTGTATCAAAAGTAGCAGAGACAGGTCACATTTATGCTGTTACTTCCGATAACGGAGTAGAAGTTGTGATACATGTCGGACTTGAGACAGTTGCACTGAATGGAAAATGTTTCCAGATCCATGTAAAAGAAGGAGACAAGGTAAAAGCAGGAGATCTGCTTGCAGATGCAGACCTTGAGTTTATTAAAGAAACAGGACGTAATTCCATCACACCGATCGTCATCGGTTCAAGCCTTGAAGGGAAAGATCTTGTATGCGAAGAGGGAGAAGTTCAGGCCGGAAAAACTGTTATTATGGAAATCAAGCAGAAATAAGAAGTCTGAAGATATTGTTCCAGAATCGGTTTAGCTTAGAAGGAAGGTTATAGTATGAAAGAAGAAAGATACTCAATCATATTCAGCAGCAAAACAGGAAATACAGCAGAGCTGGCAAATGCGATCCGTGATGCACTGCCGCAGGAGAATTGTGATTATTTCGGAACAAGCGAAATCGAAGAACCGGTATCAGAAATGCTTTATATTGGTTTCTGGACAGATCAGGGAAATGCAGATAAATCCGCATTGGAGTTATTGCAAAGAATAAAGAACAAGAAGTCTTTCTGTTGGAACAGCCGGGTTTGGTGAGAATGAAGCATATTTCCAGAAGGTTCTGAATAATGTTAAGAGTTCTATGGATGAAAGCAATCAGGTAGTTGGTGAGTATATGTGTCAGGGAAAGATGCCGCAAGCGGTGAGAGACCGTTATGTGAAGATGAAAGAGCAGCCGGATCATATGCCAAATCTTGATCTGCTGATCGCAAACTTTGACCGTGCTTTATCACATCCGGATAAGGATGATCTGGATAAGTTGAGAGAGCTGGTTAGAGAGTAGAAAAGCAATGGAAAAAGTAGAAATCCCAGTAGGGACATTTACGATTAACAGAGTGAAAATTCCATCAACATATACATGTGCAGCGGAACAGAAAATAGAACATATCAACGAAAATTATATACGTGTTATCACTATGGATCAGGAAGTATCGTTTGGAAAGCAGATATTAGCCCCAAGAATCTTTCAAAGTTGTATGCATCCTGAAAAATTATAATCTATCCATTGGAAATAGAATACAATGGAGAAAAAGTGATTTTTAAGGATCGCTACAGTGCAAAAGAATGGAAAAAAAGCGATGAGTTTCCAGAGATTCATGAGTGGTATCCGCAGATAAAAAAAGCAGGATGTATTCCTTGTAGAAACTGTGGAAGATGCTAAAAATTTTGTTTGACTTTTAATAAAACAGGAAATATAATAACTACAAACGAGTAGCAAGTAAGCGTAAATCCAGTTTACCGGCTGCTCGTTTTCTTTTATTAAAATAGAAGTAACTGTTCAGAGGCAACCTCCAAAATGCTACGCATTTCGTCGGTGTGGCGTATCCGCCAAATAAAATTTCAAAAACAGTCTTAAAAATGCAAGCATTTTACACCTGTTTTATGAAATTTTGCTTGGCTCTGAACAGTTACAAATAGAATATCGCCATGAAAAAGTGTGTAGCCTGTCAGCGTAAGTCCAGCTTGTGAGACAAGGTGCGCACTTTTTTTTTGTGCGGAAAAGAGAGGAGTTAAAACAAAATGGCGGAAAGCAACAAAATGAAGGATATGCCGGTGAATAAGCTGATGGTCCAGATGGGAATCCCGATGATCTTATCTATGGCATTGCAGGCGGTCTACAATATTGTAGACAGTGCATTTGTAGGAAATATGAGAGTGGGCAGTGAGGCAGCATTAAATGCATTGACACTGGTATTCCCGGTCCAGATGCTCATGGTAGCAGTGGGAATCGGAACAGGTGTCGGAACCAATGCACTTCTGGCAAGGACACTTGGACAGGGAAACAATAAAAAAGCAGCAAAGGTGGCTGGAAACAGTCTGTTCCTGGGAGTGATCATTTATGTGGTTTGTTTATTGTTTGGCATCTTTGGAGTGAAAGCATACATTTCATCCCAGACAGTAGATGAAGAAGTTTTTCAGATGGGGGTCAGTTATCTGCGGATATGCTGCGTGATCTCTTTAGGAATTATTTTCTTTTCTTTATTCGAAAAGTTATTACAGGCAACTGGACGATCCCTTTATTCCACAATCGGTCAGGTGGTCGGAGCAGTTGTAAATATTATTCTTGATCCGATCATGATCTATGGTATTGGACCTTGCCCGGAAATGGGAGTGAAAGGCGCGGCCTATGCAACAGTAATTGGCCAGGTAGCGTCCGCAGTATTGCTGTTCATTTTCCATATAAAACTGAATAAAGAGTTTGAGCATGGAGCGAAATATATGAAGCCAGATGCAGGTGTTATAAAAGAAATCTATGCAATCGGACTTCCAGCGATCATTGCACAGGCATTGATGTCGATTATGGTTTATGTAATGAATCTGATCCTGAAGTTCAATCCGTCAGCACAGACAGCATATGGTTTGTTCTATAAGGTGCAGCAGTTTGTTCTCTTCCTTGCATTTGGTCTGCGTGATGCGATCACTCCGATCCTTGCATTTGCTTATGGAATGAGAAGTAAGAAGAGAATAAAGGATGGAATCAAATATGGTCTGATCTATACGATTGCATTAATGATTCTTGGAATTGCCATTACAGAGATTTTCCCTGGGGCGTTCGCGACACTGTTTAATGCAGGACAGTCAAGAGAATATTTTATCGGAGCAATGAGGGTAATCTCAGTCAGCTTTCTGTTTGCCGGAATCAATGTTGCTTATCAGGGTATTTATCAGGCATTGGACGGTGGTATGGAATCGCTGGTTATTTCGCTATTGAGACAGCTTATCATTATCCTGCCACTGGCTGGAATTTTTTCGATATTTGTCAGAAATGGTCAGATGGGCGCTACATTAATCTGGTGGGCATTTCCGATTACTGAAATAGTTTCATGTTTTGTGGGATATATGTTCTTAAAGAAAATCAGAAAAAATAAAGTCGATGTTTTAAGTTAAGGAGGAAGCGGAGATGAAAAAAAGAATTATTACAATCAGCAGAGAATTCGGAAGCGGCGGACGTTTTATCGGAGAAGAAGTAGCAAAGAAACTTGGAATTGCTTATTATGATAAAAATATCATTAATGAGATTGCAGAAAAGTCTGGTTTATCTCCGGAATATATTCAGGAAAATGCAGAATTATCGCCGAAAAAAGGATTATTCGCATATGCATTTGCCGGACGTGACGTCACAGGAAAATCAGTAGAAGACCTGGTGTATGAGGCACAGAGGAAAGTTATTTTAGAGATGGCTGAAAAGGAGTCTTGCGTGATCATTGGAAGAAATGCAGATTATATTCTGAAAGACCGGGATGATGTGCTGAATGTGTTTATTCACGGAGACACACCGGAAAAAATACAGCGTATCACTCGCTTATACAATGTAGAAGAACAGAAAGCTGTCAAAATGATGCTAGATATAGATAAAAGACGTATGGCAAATTACAATTTTTATACAAACCAGAAGTGGGGAAAAGCTGACAATTATACGCTGTGTTTGAACAGTTCCCAGCTCGGGTATGACAGATGTGAGAAGATAATTATGGAATGTATATGACTGTGAAAATATATTCCGAAAAAGCTTGCTATTTGTGAAATGGGAAATACATTTTATGAAATACGAAAATGACGTTATATATTTTGTGGTAAGATGTGTTCAGTAAAGAAACTATAACATAATGATACAAGGAGATGATAGGAATGAAACAGCAGGTATTTAATCCATATCTGCCAAGCTGGGAATATATCCCGGATGGAGAACCCTATGTGTTTGGTGATCGAGTATATGTCTATGGCTCCCATGATTCCTTTGGAGCACCGATTTTCTGTGTGAAGGATTATGTTTGTTGGTCTGCACCTGTGACAGATCTTTCTGATTGGAGATATGAAGGTGTTATATACAGAAAAAATCAGGATCCTTCTAATAAATTAGGAATTCGCTGTTTGTATGCACCAGATGTTACACAGGGACTAGATGGAAGATACTATCTCTATTATGCCTTTGACTTCATGGGTGAGATGGGAGTTGCTGTCTGTGATACTCCGGCAGGCAGGTACGAATTTTACGGACATGTTCATTTTAAAGATGGACATGTATGGGGAAAAAAGAGTGGGGAACCATTTCCGTTTGATCCGGGGATATTGGTAGACGATGATAAGCGAGTATATCTTTATTCCGGATTTGCTACTAAGGTTCCGGCTGTTGCTTCCAGAGGACGTAGTCTGACCAATGAAGGCGGAGTTGTTCTGGAATTGGAACAGGATATGATTACAATCAAATCCGGCCCAGAACTTCTATTTCCTACAAAAGGAAAAATGGTGCTTTTCAGGATCATGCTTTTTTTGAAGCAAGTTCTATACGAAAAGTGGATGGAAAATATTGTTTTGTATATTCATCAGAACACAATCATGATCTTTGTTACGCAATGGCAGATTCACCTAAAGGTCCATTTACTTATGGAGGCGTTCTGGTAGATATTGGTGATCTTTATTTGAATGGAAATGAAGATGAGACACATGCCTCTAATTATTTAGGAAATACACATGGAGGAATGCTTCAGATAGAAGATCAATGGTATATCTTTTATCATCGACAGACAAATCGTAGTTCTTATGCAAGACAGGCATGTGCAGAAAAACTGGAACGTAGAAATGACGGAGGCTTTCAGCAGGCAGAAATTACAAGCTGTGGCTTAAATCAAGGAGCGTTGAAAGGGATAGGATCTTATGAAGCAAGAATAGCTTGCAATTTATGGTCGATAAATGGAACAGGACGATATGATGGAAAGTCACCGAAACAAAAATTGAAAGATCATCCTTATTTCACGCAGAGTGGAAAAGATCGAGAAAATAATGGAGATCAGTACATTGCAAATATGAAGAATGGGTCGGTCGCTGGTTTTAAATATTTCGAAATGGGAGAGGCAAATCAGATCGGAATTACTATACAGGGGAATGCAAAGGGAACAATGCAGGTTTCTGACAAATCTGATTTTGAAAATATTTGTGCAGAGATTGAAGTGAGTAACAGAGAGAAAGAAATGCATACTTATAAAGGTGCCTTAAACATCCCAAGAGGAAAAAGAGCATTATTCTTCAGATTTCAGGGAGAAGGTACAGTAGACTTTCATTCTTTGACTGATGAAAGATTAAAACTGGAAGAAAGAGAAATAGTAAAAGGAAGCAAACATTTAAGAAGCAGTCCTACTATTTGCTTTCACAAGCAATGGACGGGGACGAAAAAGCGATTGAACTGATAAGGATTGAAAATGAGATTGCAAGACTAGATAGTATGGTGTTAAATGCTTGAGGCTTATAAAAAGAAAAATTAGTGTCAAATTGGTGTCAAAAAAAGAAAAATCACAAAAAAATTAGCACTCACCTCTTGACCTGGCTGAAAACTGTGTG
>ENA-OQLB01001178-OQLB01001178.1-human-gut-metagenome-genome-assembly--contig:-NODE-1178-length-11948-cov-4.693765_pt1 | contig 11948 bp, 8 predicted proteins | sample MGYA00242656_ERZ504813 | MGnify/ENA primary metagenome ERZ504813 (study PRJEB26092, sample SAMD00036388) | human gut metagenome | host: Homo sapiens | study: EMG produced TPA metagenomics assembly of... | reverse complement strand
CTACCATTACAGCAACCACACAAGTGTCTCCAGCAACAACTCCCTGATCGGTAAGGTTCAAGTTAAATGGAAGATAGCTCCCTGATGTTCACCTACTTTATCTCCATTCAAATAAAGCACTTGTTTACCCATAGCGGCTTCAAAGTGAATTGACACATCCTTTCCTTCGGAAGCTTCAGGCACAACAAAACGTTTGCGATACCATGCTATCCCCTGATAATTACGACATCCACTGGCTTCAGAAGGCATTAACTGCACTGAATGTGGAATTGATACGACTTCCCACTGCAAATCATCAAAGACAGCAGCTTCAGCTCCTGCCACATCACCTCGATGAAATCGCCATCCTAAATTAAAATTATAAACTGTCCGTCCGCTTCCCCGACTCACTTGTTCGGGGAGAGGAAAGAATCCGGCTACCGAAACCGCAGTCTGCGACGAGACAGAGAGAGAAAGGAAGCCAAACAACAGCATAGAAAATATCTTCTTCATATTACCACATTCATTAATAAATATCTATAAGTTTCATTATTAATGACGATAGAGCCAAACATTTGTAACCGCCTTACATAATTTTCGCTGCAAAACACAAGACATTTTCCAAATCCTTCTTAAAGATTACCATTTATAAACATTACAAAAAAAGCACACACACGTCATTTTTTTAGAAAGTAACGATCCATTATAAAAAAGAAAAATATGAGGAAATACATTACCGTTTTACTAAGTACCTGTCTTATAACCTTTACCAATGCCAACGCACAAAATAGTACTCCCATTCCAAACTTAAGCGAAGTAGGCTCCATTGTATGCCCCATGATATTGCCCCTATCTCCAATACCTACTTTAATATTCCCCAGCTCAAACGTCCACAATTCCCCGACCGTACTGTAAATATGGGCGACAAAGGGCTGAGGGCCGATATCCCCATTCACACTCTAGTGAACCGGACTATCGAACAACTAAGCAGCCAGGGAGGTGGTACTGTAATCATCCCCGCAGGAAAATGGATTTCGGGACGCATCGAGCTGAAAAGCTTTGTAGAACTACACATTGCACGTGGCGCAGAAATCGTATTCGGTGGTTGTGCCGAAGATTATCTCCCGCTGTCTTCACACGACATGAAGGAGTGGAAATCATGGGACCCGGCGCTTTCATTTATGCCAATAACCAAGAGAACATAGCCATCACAGGCGAGGGGCGTATCCTCGGTCCTGATATGGACGCCGAAATCCGTAAGCGTCCCAACGGAGCATCAGTAGTAGAAAAAGATATCCCTTGGGACATGCCTGTTGAGCAACGTATATATGACGCATGGATGGAAGAACCTTTTATCGTCCCAAAACAATCTCTCCCATCAATTGCCGTAACGTACTTATAGAGGGAATAACCATGGAACGAAGTACTCTATGGAATGTAGTTCCCATATATTGTGAGAATGTCATTATCCGGGGAATCACTGTAAATTCCACAGAAGTGCCCAGCGGTGATGGGATTGACATAGAATCATGTAAAAACGTACTTATTGAATATTGTACTTTGAATTGTGGAGATGATTGCTTCACACTAAAAGCCGGACGTGCCGACGATGGCTTACGTGTAGGAAAAGCAACCGAAAATGTTGTTATCCGCCATTCACTAGCTCAGCATGGACATGGCGGCATCACTATCGGCAGCGAAACAGCCGGTATGATAAAAAACCTTTATGTTCACGACTGCGTGTTTGACGGTACAAGAACAGGAATACGCTTTAAGACCCGCCGTAATCGTGGGGGAGGCTCCAATCATACCATTTACGAACGTCTTCGCATGATTAATGTAGGCAAAGCTTTTACATGGGATCTTTTAGGAAACGCCTATTACATGGGCGAGCTGGCAGCCAGATACCCCGAACGTGCTGTTGACCATTTAACTCCAAACATTTCAAATACAGTCATTAAAGACTTCATTGTAGAATCATCTAAGCAGTTTTTCACAGCCAACGGTATTCCTGAAATACCGTTCAGCAATACTTTGATCGAAAATGGAACCATCCATTGCCAGCAACTCATTAGCGCACTACAAGACGCTAAAAACTTCCAAATGAAAAATCTTATAATTCACAGCCAAGACAATACAATAAAGTTATTAGACTGCAACCGCCTAACTCTACAAGGCATAAACTTCGACATGCCGCAAAACGAACTGATTATTGAGGCAGAAGGAGATAAATGCAAAAAAATAGAAGTGAAAGGATGTAATGTTCCGCACTCAATCAAAAAAACGTATAAGCCGACCAATCAATAAATCAAATAGGAAATTAAACATCATGAAAAATAAGATCATCATTCTTCTAAGCACGCTTACATTTAGCACCACAATCTTTGCTCAAACATGGATTTGGTATCCGGGCGATTATGAAATATGGCTCGGCAACAAGATGAATAACCGGCGTACCGAACGTGGGGCTTTTTTCCCACCATTCTGGAAAACAGACAGTCATTTTGTAGTTGTAGAATTCAGTAAGCAGCTCAATCTTCCACAACCCGAAGAAATTGAAATAGCAGTAGAAGGCACCTTCAACATCAAACTCGATGGCAAGTTACAATTTGGTATGCCCACCCGGTTCAAACTTCCGGCAGGAATACACAGTCTTAATATCAAAGTGTGGAATCAAGCTACGCCACCGACTATTTTTGTAAATGGAAAAACTGTAAAGAGCGATCGTACATGGCGAGTCACTTATGAAGACAAGGAGTGGATTGATGAAAGTGGAAAAGCAAGTGACACCTCAGCCACAGTTTATCTGGATGCTGATTGTTGGAACTTTAACACCAAAGACCAACGTCCGTCTCTTTATCAGCTGCCCCGAAAGCCAATGGAAGCAGTAACATCAGAAAAAAAGCAAGATGGAGTACTTTACGATTTCGGGCGCGAGACATTCGGTTATCTTGTATTGAAACAGCTGAAAGGAAACGGTACGGTGAATGTCTATTATGGCGAAAGTTCTGAAGAAGCATTGGATACCGAGCATTGTGAAACTTTGGACCGAGTTCAACTTTCTACAGCCGACAGCTATACATTCAGCAACAGTAAGGCTTTTCGCTACATTTACATTGTTACCGATGAAGGTATCAGTGTGGAGCACGTAGGAATGGACTACGAGTATGCACCAGTAGACTATCGTGGATCGTTCCGCTGCAATGACAAAGAAATGAACCGCATTTGGGAAGTGGGCGCTTATACCATGCACCTTACCACACGCGAGTTTTTTATTGACGGAATCAAACGCGACCGTTGGGTTTGGAGTGGTGATGCCATCCAGAGTTATCTGATGAATTACTACCTTTCTTCGATAGCCCTACCGTACGACGTACCATTATCTGCTTCGTGGCAAAGATCCCGTAACCAGTCACACCAATACGATAATGGACTATACCTTCTTCTGGTTTTTGAGTGTATATGATTATTACCTCTATACCGGTGACCGCCATTTCGTGAGCCAGCTTTATCCTCGCATGCAAACCATGATGGACTATGTGTTAGGACGCACCAATAAAAACGGCATGATCGAAGGCATGACAGGCGATTGGGTATTTGTTGACTGGGCTGACGGTTATCTGGACAAACGCGGGGAGTTGTCCTTTGAACAGGTATTACTATGCAAGAGTTTAGAGACAATGTCACTTTGTGCCGATTTAGCAGGATGCGCCCAAGATGCAGAAAAGTATAATAATTTAGCAACCGATCTTCGCGAGAAACTGTTACCGGCTTTTTGGAATGAAAAAAAACAGGCATTAGTGCACAATCGCCGTAATGGACAGCAAAGCGAAAGCATCACCCGTTATTCCAATATGTTCTCTGTATTCTTCGGCTATTTAGACCAGTCAAAGCAACAGACCATCAAGCATAGTGTATTACTAAACGACAGTATCCTTAAGATCACGACTCCCTATATGCGTTTTTACGAACTTGAAGCTCTCTGCTCAATGGGCATGCAAACTGAAGTTCTGAAAGAGATTAAGGCCTATTGGGGAGGAATGCTTCGTGAGGGAGCCACCAGCTTTTGGGAAAAATATAATCCCGAAGAAAGTGGAACACAGCATTTGGCTATGTACGGTCGTCCTTATGGCAAAAGTCTTTGTCATGCGTGGGGTGCAAGTCCTATCTATTTGTTAGGTAAGTATTATTTGGGTGTGAAACCTACAAAGCCAGGTTATACAGAATACGCCATCTCTCCCTGTTTAGGCGGTTTGGAATGGATGGAAGGCACTGTACCTACCCCACAAGGTGATATCTACGTTTATATGGACCAAAAGAAAATTCGCGTAAAAAGTCCCGGTGGTAAAGGTTATCTGTCTATTCCCTCCTCAAAAGGGATAAAAGTAGTAGAAATCCCGGCAGGTAAAGAAGTTGAGTTCAAGTATTGAAGGGAATTTCGTATGTAATTGAAGAGACAGATCAAAATCATGTAATGAGTACATTCCAAACTCCTTTTCGTCTTCTCTGAAAAACACAATAACAATTACACTCAATATGTATAATCAGAAGAAAAAATAATAATGAAAAAGTTTATTTGTTTGATATGGCTGTCCTCACCTTGCTTTTCATTTCGTGTAATCAAAATGAAAAGCAGCTCTATGTATTCACTTCATTTCATGAGCCTGCTACCGATGGCCTCCGTTTTCTGTATAGCGAAGACGGCATGCATTGGGATTCACTGCCCGGTACCTGGCTCAAACCCGAGATTGGAAAACAACGCATCATGCGTGATCCTTCCATTGTAGCTACCCCAAATGGTGTTTTTCACTTAGTATGGACCACCAGCTGGCGTGGCGATTTAGGCTTCGGTTATGCACATAGTACCGATTTGGTGAATTGGAGCGAAGAAAAATTCATTCCTGTCATGAAGCATGATACAACTACCGTCAACGTATGGGCTCCGGAACTCTTTTATGATGATTGTAATAACGAATTGATGATTGTTTGGGCTTCGTGTATCCCAGGGAAATTCGAACGCGGTATTGAAGATGAAAATAACAATCATCGTCTATACTATACAAAAACAAAAGACTTCACCACCTTCACCCCCACCAAGTTATTGTTTGATCCGGGATTCAGCGTGATTGACGCAGTAATTACCAAGCGGGCGGAAAAAGACTACGTGATGGTGCTGAAAGACAACACCCGTCCCAATCGCAACCTGAAAATTTCGTTCGCCCAACAGCCGAGGGTCCTTGGTCTCCTGCCAGCCAAGCTTTTACGGAAAGTTTTGTTGAAGGTCCCACAGTAGTTCAGATTGATACAAACTACCTTATATACTTCGATGTGTATCAGAAAAAATCTATGGAGCCATGCGCACAACTGATTTTGTGAACTTTACAGATATCACCAACGAGGTCAGTGTTCCTAAAGACCACAAGCATGGCACTATTTTCAGAGCACCGGAATCTATTATCGAAGCTATGAAGAAAATAGCTTATTAAGTCAAAAAGTAAAACAACACCTCCTATATGTATATGAAAAAGAATAGATACCTCTTGTCTATCGCAATAACGCTGATGACAGGTGTAGCTCCCTTAGCAGCTCAGACACCCCAACTCGTACATTACACAGGTACTGAGTTGTCCAATCCCTATGAACATGACGGACAACTTTCACCTGTGGTAGGCGTGCATAACATTCAGGTAGTACGTGCCAATCGCGAGCATCCCTCGAAGGAAAATGGCAACGGCTGGACATACAATCATCAATCCATGATGGCTTATTGGAACGGACAGTTCTATATGCATTATCTCTCCGATCCAAAAGATGAGCATGTTCCTCCCTCAGTCACATATTTAGTCACCTCTAAAGACGGTTACAACTGGACTGCACCCGAAATTTTATTTCCTTCTTACCGCATCCCCGACGGCTATACCAAAGAAGGCCGTACAGACAGTGCCAAAGACTTAGATGCTATCATGCACCAACGCGTAGGGTTCTATACATCCAAAAGCGGAAAGCTGATTGCCATGGGGAACTATGCATAGCCCTCGACAAAAAAGACGACCCGAATGATGGGAACGGCATTGGCCGCGTCGTACGTGAAATCAACAAAGACGGTAGCTTCGGGCCAATCTATTTTATCTATTATAACCACAACTTCAATGAGAAAAATACGATTTATCCTTATTTTACCCGTAGTAAAGATAAGGGATTTGTAAAGGCTTGCCACGAAATTCTAAACAATCCACGTTACCGCATGCAATGGGTGGAAGAGGCCGACCGGAATGATCCGTTGATTCCTTTGCACAAAGGATATAAAGCATACTGTGACTATACACTTCCCAACGGTGACATTGTAGCATTGTGGAAACACGCATTGACTTCCGTAAGCAAAGACGGTGGGCTCACCTGGCACCAGCCTGTAGAACGTGCCAAAGGATTTGTAAATAGTAATGCCAAAATCTGGGGACAACGTTTAAGTGACGGTACTTATGCCACAGTCTATAACCCTTCCGAGTTTCGATGGCCGTTAGCCATTTCATTGAGTAAAGACGGACTCAATTATACCACACTCAATTTGGTACATGGCGAAATCACGCGCATGCGCTACGGTGGCAATTATAAATCCCATGGGCCGCAATACGTACGAGGTATCCAAGAAGGTAACGGTATTCCCGAAGATGGTGATCTTTGGTTGAGTTACAGTGTGAACAAAGAAGACATGTGGGTATCACGTATTCAAGTGCCTGTACAGCTGGAAGCTACTGCCCATGCAAAAGATGATTTCAGTCAAGCCGAAACATTGGCAGACCTTACGGATTGGAACCTCTATTCTCCTCTTTGGGCCCCCGTAAGCCTTGAGGGGAAATGGCTTAAAATGAGCGATCGCGATCCCTTTGACTACTGCCGCATAGAGCGCAAGATTCCTGCCAGCAAAGAATTGAAGGTAGCCTTTGACATTAAAGCAGACCAAAACGATAAAGGGTTACTTCAGATAGAGTTTCTCGATGAGAATAGCATAGCTTGTGCACGCATCGATCTTAATCCAGATGGTACCATGCTCAGCAAAGGAGGGGCACGCTACGGCAAATTACTAAATTACGAAGCCGGTAAAAGCTATCATGTCGAGGTCATACTATCCGTATCCAAACGTATGTCCGAAGTATTTATTGATGGGAAAAAAGCAGGTCAACGCATGTTTTTCGCACCGGTAGCGGCTATTGAGCGTATAGCTTTCCGTACCGGTGAACGCCGTACATTCCCCACCATTGATACTCCTGCCGATTGGGACGGTACATTGGCAGATGCTGGTGAACAAGAGCCATTAGTAGCATACAGCATCGCCAATTTCCAAACTTCATCGACCGACGTAAGCGCTTCCGCAGCTGTACTCAACTATAACAACTACAAACATTACGTAGATTATTTCAACGGCATGGAAGATGAAAACATAGCTCAGGCTATCCCAAACTGTGAGGCATCGGCTTGGATGGAGAAGAACATCCCTTTATTTGACTGTCCTCAAAAGAACTTTGAAGAAATGTTCTATTATCGCTGGTGGACACTGCGTAAGCACATCAAACAGACACCCGTAGGCTATGGTATGACTGAGTTCTTGGTAAACCGTTCCTATGCAGACAAGTACAACCTTATAGCCTGTGCTATCGGTCATCATATCTATGAAAGCCGCTGGTTACGCGACTCTCAATACCTCGATCAAATTATTCACACTTGGTATCGAGGTAACGAAGGCGGTCCCATGAAAAAGATGGAAAAATTCAGTTCGTGGAATATTGATGCAATGCTGGGACGTTACCTTGTGGACGGGAACATGGATTTTCTGAAAGATATGCTTCCTGACCTCGAAAAGGAATATTCCGCTGGGAAAAGACCCACCGTCTGCCTAATGGGCTTTATTGGCAAGGTGATGTGCAGGATGGTATGGAAGAATCCATCAGCGGCGGGCGCAGAAAGAAATATGCCCGCCCCACTATCAATAGTTACATGTATGCCAATGCTAAGGCACTCTCTGACATAGGCATCTTGCTTGATAATCCCGAAATGGCGCGTAAGTATGGCATGAAAGCTGATTCACTGAAAACTCTTGTTCAAAATAAACTTTGGAATGAGAAACATCAATCTTCGAGACTCTTCGTGGCGATACTTGTGCGGCAGTACGCGAAGCAATCGGTTTTATTCCTTGGTATTTTAACCTACCCGATCGTGAAGCCCAGCATTATGCGGAAGCATGGCGCCAAACAATGGATGAAAAAGGATTTGCCGCTCCTTACGGATTGACTACTGCCGAGCGTCGTCATCCCCAATTCCGTTCACATGGTGTAGGACGATGTGAATGGGACGGCGCTATTTGGCCCTTCGCATCTTCCCAAACATTGACTGCTATGGCTAATTTCTTGAATAACTATCCTCAAAACGACATATTAGCCGATTCCACTTATTTCCATCAGATGGAACTTTACGTAGAATCCCAGTATCATCGTGGCCGACCATACATCGGCGAATATTTAGACGAGAAGAATGGAGCTTGGCTAATGGGAGACCGGGAAAGAAGCCGTTACTACAACCATTCCACTTTCAATGATCTGATCATCACCGGTCTGGTAGACTTCGTCCCCGATTTGACAATAAAATAGAGGTAAATCCACTAATTCCAGTCAACAAATGGGAATATTTCTGTTTAGACAATGTCAGCTATCATGGTCACAACATCACCATTATCTGGGATAAATACGGAAGCCGGTATCATCATGGCAATGGACTCACTATTTTAGTTGACGGCAGACCTGCGGGCCATAGTGAAAAACTAGAGCGTTTGGTTTGTGAAATGAACTAACGGCTATATCAATCAAAATATAATATTATGTCCTTCATTCTATGAATATTCGAAGACTATTCTCCATGTTTCTCTTATTTGCCGCCTGCTCCCTGCAAGCGGCAAATATTGATTTAACCCGGACCACTGCAGAAATGCGGAGCGGACTCGTAGTGACCACCCGAACGCCCCGGTTGGGATGGCAAATGATCTCCTCGGACAATACCGAAGTACAGACTTCCTACGAATTGGAAGTAACAAATCGCATCAGTGGCGAAGTGGTTTTCCACACTGGAAAGGTACAGAGCGCACAGAGCCAATTGGTGAAAATCAAAACACTGCCGGTGGGAGATTATAACTGGCGTGTACGTGTTTGGAATAAAAGCGATGAACCTTCGTCATGGAGCGATAAAGGACGTTTCATCATCACAAACGTAAAAGCATCTTTTGGTGAAAGTCGCTGGATTGGCGCCATCACCAAGGCAGATGCCCACACTCCGGAAGGCCGTATCTTTCATGGCAGCGAAATGAAAAAAGAAACGGTGAAAGCAGCCTGGGCAGCAGCCGACTCCCTTTCACGTAAGAGCATCTATGTGCGCACCACTTTTACCTCGCAACAAAAGAAAGTAAAACAAGCTGTGGTGAATATTTGCGGCCTTGGTCTTTATGAGCTGTCTATCAATGGCAAGAAAGTAGGCAACAGCGAGTTTACTCCTCTTATCTCCGATTATGACAAATCTGTGTGGTATAATACTTACGATGTAACCACACTGCTTCAAAAAGGCAATAACGCTATCGGAGTGCTGCTGGGTAATGGCTTCTACAATGTACAAGGAGGTCGTTACCGCAAGCTACTCATCAGTTCGGCCCTCCTACCGTACGCCTGCAACTCACCATTCACTACGAAGACGGGACATCACAGACAGTAGCATCGGACAAAACATGGAAATACGACTTCAGTCCTGTTACATTCAACTGTATTTACGGAGGGGAAGATTACGATGCCCGACAAGAACAAAAAGGGTGGAACATGGCTAAGTTTAATGATACACTTTGGAACCAAGTAGTAGTTCAAGAAGGCCCCAAAGGTGTGTTGCGTCCGCAAATAGCAGCTCCCGTAGCTATTATGGAACACTACTCGCCAATATCCGCCACTCATCTGCCTGACTCCCTGCTGGCCGCTGCGTCCAAATCTACCAAACGTAAGGTAGACGCCTCGGCCATAGTACTGGATATGGGGCAGAACCTTGCCGGATTTCCCGAAATCACAGTTAAAGGAAAGAAAGGGCAGACAGTAACATTATTGGTCGCAGAGGCATTGACACCTGAAGGAGCCTGCAACCAACGCCAAACAGGTCGTCAACATTACTATCAATACACATTGAAAGGCGACGGTGAAGAAACCTGGCATCCACGCTTCTCCTACTATGGATTTCGATACATCCAAATAGAGGGCGCTACGATGCAAGGTGAGAAGAATCCTCAGAAGCTCCCGATTATCAAAAAAATACGTTCATGTTTTGTATACAACTCAACTCCCAAGGTATCAACTTTTGAATGTTCCAATTCCATCTTTAATGGTGCACACCGTTTGATAGAGAAAGCCGTAAGAAGTAACATGCAAGGAGTATTTACCGACTGCCCACATCGCGAAAAATTGGGATGGCTGGAACAGGACCATCTCAATGGCCCCGGCTTACTGTTCAACTATGATTTAACAGGATTCATCCCGCAGACTCTACAAAACATAGCCGATGCCCAGCATCCCAATGGAGCAGTACCTACCACCGCCCCCGAATATGTCTACTTTCAGGGGAAAGGGATGGACGACTTCGCTGAGTCTCCCGAATGGGGATGCACGCTGGTGGTGCTTCCTTTCATGTATTATGATTTTTATGGTGATGACTCACTCATCCACACCTATTACAAGAACATGTCCCGTTATGTTGATTATTTAGCAACACGCGCCGAAGGACACATTCTCTCTTTCGGGTTAGGTGATTGGTACGACTATGGCAATTTTCGTGCCGGATTCTCACGCAACACACCGGTACCGTTAGTAGCCACAGCACATTATTACATGATAGTAAAATACATGATCAGGGCAGCTCAAATGGTAGGTAACAACTACGATGAAATCTACTTTACCAATTTAGCAACCGAAATCCGTAACGCTTTCAATGAGAAGTTCTATCAAGAAGAGAAAAAAACATATGGTACAGGCAGTCAGTGTTCACTATCGCTCCCACTCTATTTAGGACTGACACCCGAAGGTGATGAAAAAGCTGTACTCAATAATTTGATAGCCGACATCAAGAAAAACGGAAATCACCTGACAACAGGTGATGTAGGGAACCGCTACCTCTTCCAAACATTAGCCGAGAATGGGTTGGACGAGCTAATGTACACAATGCACAATCATGAAGATGTGCCCGGTTATGGTTTCCAGCAAAAGTTTGGCGCTACAACTCTCACCGAGCAGTGGGATCCTCGCCAAGGTTCATCATGGAATCATTTCATGATGGGTCAAATAGACGAATGGTTTTTCAAAAGTTTAGCGGGTATACGAAGTGCCAAACCGGGAATGAGCGAAGTTATTCTATCCCCCCGTACAGTAGGCGACCTTCAATATGTGAAAGCCTCTACCGAATTACTTTACGGTAGGCTTACAGTGGAATGGAAAAAAGTCGGTGACAAGATAGAAGTAAAGTACGAAGCACCAATCGGTTGCAAAGTTAAGCTATTAAAGGAATAAAAAAATCTGTTTTATTATATTATTTATCAACAGTTTACACAAAAGCCTGCATCTTTTATGAAAAATAATTCAGATATTATTTGCAGATTCCAATAAAAGCCGTACCTTTGCACCCACAAAACATCGCGGAGTGGAGCAGTTGGTAGCTCGTTGGGCTCATAACCCAAAGGTCGTCTGTTCGAGTCAGGCCTCCGCAACTAAAGAAGATCGCTAATTCAGCGGTCTTTTTTTATTTCTCAAAAAAAATGGAAGGAGCTAAGAATCACGGCTCAGTTTGAAAATTTGGGGGAATTAGTTAAAATCCCTATCTTTGGCGGATGAAACAGAAACTTCCAAAAACCGCGACTCCACAGGAGATGTTGAGCTTGTTCCTTCCTTCAGGCCTTCTTGACT
>ENA-OQLB01001177-OQLB01001177.1-human-gut-metagenome-genome-assembly--contig:-NODE-1177-length-11950-cov-1.894781_pt1 | contig 11950 bp, 23 predicted proteins | sample MGYA00242656_ERZ504813 | MGnify/ENA primary metagenome ERZ504813 (study PRJEB26092, sample SAMD00036388) | human gut metagenome | host: Homo sapiens | study: EMG produced TPA metagenomics assembly of... | reverse complement strand
GGTCGCCAGAGCGGCGCTGCTCCCTGAGCCGAGCCGTCTCCGCGCGGCACAGGAGGCGCATCTGTGGCCGAAGCGCCCCTGAAAGCACCGGGGCTGCCGCCTCTCAGCCCGAAGCCGCCGCCCCGACAGGCGGCATCGAAAGCTATCTTGTGGAGCTTCTGGGGGACGACGCCCGGCCCGAAGGCGCGGGCGCAGTGATTGAAAAAAAATTACCCGCAAGGCAGCGGTGAAAAGTACGTTGCCTGCGGCGCGGGCAGCATCAAGAACAACACCCGACAGACTGCGGCGGACATCGCGGCAGAGATACAGGAGCCACTGCCCTTTGGCGTCGAAAAGGACAGCCCTGACCCGCAGATCCTCATCATGCACACCCACGCCACCGAGGACTACCGCCTCTCGGCGGGGCTGTGGTATTCGCCCGGCGACGCGCCCGTACCACCGACACGAATCGGAATATGTGTGCCGTGGGCCGGGTGATGGCCGACACCCTCAACGCCGCCGGGCTGAACACCCTCCACGACGAGACCTTGAACGACTACCCCAGCTACACCGGCAGCTACGAGAACAGCCGGGCCGTCGTCCAGCGGTATCTGGCCCAGTACCCCAGCATCAAGGTGGTGCTGGACGTCCACCGGGACGCCATCGAGACAGAGGGAGGTTCCCGGATGGCCCCGGTCTGCACCGTGGACGGGCGGCAGGCCGCGCAGGTCATGATCATCTGCGGGTGCGACAACGGCGGCAGCGTCCGGCTGCCCAGCTGGCGGCAGAACCTCCGTTTCGCCGCCGCATGGGAGCGGAGCATGGAGGGGATGTACCCCGGTTTCACCCGGCCTGTGCTGTTCAGCTACCGCTTTTATAATCAGGACCTCACCACCGGCAGTCTGCTCATCGAGATAGGAGGCCACGGCAATAACCTCAACGAGGCCCTCTACGCCGGGCAGCTGGCGGCCAACGGCCTTGTTCAGGCCCTGCTTGGCCGGATGCTTGACGAAACGGCGGCAAGTGCTATATTTTAATGGTAAATGCAGTGATTGGGAAAAGTAGCGCATCACAACGCCACAGAGAGCGCGGCAGAGCTGGGAGCCGTGCGCGGACGGTGCGTGAACGAACACCCGGGAGCAGCAAACTGAACAGGGCGCAGTGAGAAAGATGCGCCGCCAGTAGGTGCGCCGCAGGCTCAGCGTTAACGGAGCAGCGCTTTTACTTGAGCGCGTGAGCGACCGGACGCTTCCGGTAATTCAGGTGGCACCGCGGACATTACAAGACAGCTTGTTCGCCCTGAACTTTCAGGGAGAAAAGCTGTCTTTTTACTTTATATCGGAGGTAATCTGAAAATGGAACGCACTGAGATCGTTTCGCTGTACAAGAACACCCCCGCCGATGGTACGGTCGTCACCGTATGCGGCTGGGCAAAGAACATCCGCGACTCCAAGAATATCGGCTTCATCGCCCTGTCCGACGGCGGCTGCTTCAAGACCCTGCAGGTCGTGCTGGAGGCCGGCAAGCTGGCAAACTACGATGAGGTCGTCCACACCGGCCTGTACAGCAGCCTGCGTGTCGTGGGCCGCATCGTGCTGACTCCGCAGGCAAAGCAGCCCTTTGAGCTGAACGCTGATTCCGTCGAGATCCTGGGCGACTGCCCCGCCGACGAGTATCCGCTGCAGAAAAAGAAGATGAGCATGGAGTATCTGCGCACCATGCCCACCTGCGCCCCCGCCACCAACACCCTTCAATGCCGCTTTCCGCGTCCGCAGCGTGGCCGCCTACGCCATCCACAAGTTCTTCCAGGAGAACGGCTTCGTCTACGCCCACTCTCCGCTGTTGACCGCTTCCGACTGTGAGGGCGCCGGCGAGATGTTCCGCGTCACCACCCTCGACCTCGACAACGTCCCCAAGAACGAGGACGGCACCGTCGATTACACCAAGGACTTCTTCGAGAAGCCCGTCAACCTGACCGTTTCCGGCCAGCTGGAAGCCGAGGCCATGGCAATGGCGTTCGGCAAGGTGTACACCTTTGGCCCCACCTTCCGCGCGAGAAGAGCTTTACCACCCGCCACGCCGCCGAGTTCTGGATGATCGAGCCGGAGATGGCGTTCTGTGATCTGAACGGCTACATGGACACCGCCGAGGCCATGACCAAGTACGTTATCCGCTACGTTCTGGACAACTGCCCCGATGAGATGGCTTTCTTCAACCAGTTCATCGACAAGGGCCTCATCGAGCGCCTTGAGCTGGTGGCAAACAGCGAGTTTGGCCGCATCAGCTACACCGACGCCATCGAGATCCTGAAGAAGAACAACAAGAAGTTCCAGTTCCCCGTGGAGTGGGGCGTGGACATCCAGACCGAGCACGAGCGCTACCTGACCGAGGTGGTGTTCAAGAAGCCCGTCTTCGTCACCGACTACCCGAAGGAGATCAAGAGCTTCTACATGAAGCAGAACGCCGACGGCAAGACCGTGGCCGCAGCCGATATGCTGGTCCCCGGCATCGGCGAGCTCATCGGCGGCAGCCAGCGTGAGGAGGACTACGACAAGCTCGTGACCCGTATGGACGAGCTGGGTCTGGACAAGTCCAGCTATGACTGGTACCTGAACCTCCGCAAGTTCGGCGGCGTGGAGCACGCAGGCTATGGTCTGGGCTTCGAGCGCATGATCATGTACCTCACGGGCATCCAGAACATCCGTGACGTGCTGCCCTTCCCCCGCACGGCTTACGGCTTCTGATCAGTGAGTCAACCTCTCCGTCATTGCTTCGCAATGCCACCTCTCCTGACGAGGAGAGGCTTTGGCAGAACGGGAAACTTTTCCTTTTCGCCAGAGGCTCCCCTCGGTAGGGGAGCTGGCAAAGCCGCAGGCTTTGACTGAGAGGTTTTCTTTTATTTTCAACAAGGAGAGCAAAACAAGTGGAAAACATCGCCCCGGCATTGCTGGAATGGTTCTGCAAGAACCAGCGCATCCTGCCCTTCCGCACCGACCCCAGCCCCTACCACGTCTGGCTCAGCGAGATCATGCTGCAGCAGACCCGCGTCTCGGCGGCGCTGCCCTATTATGAGCGCTTCCTCGCCGCCCTGCCGGACATTCCCGCGCTGGCGGCGTGCGAAGAAGAAAAGCTCCACAAGCTCTGGGAGGGTCTGGGCTACTACAGCCGGGTGCGCAACCTGCAAAAGGCCGCCCGCATCGTCTGTGAGCAGTACGGCGGGCAGCTGCCAGCCGACTACGACGCCTCCGCGCTCTGCCCGGTATCGGGGACTACACGGCGGGGGCCATCGCGTCCATCAGCTTCGGGCTGGCTGTCCCGGCGGTGGACGGAAATGTGCTGCGGGTGTTTTCCAGACTGTATAATGACCCCGGCGTTATTACAGAACCGCCGGTAAAACGAGCTTTTACGGCCCGGGTCATGGAGCATCAGCCCCCCGAAAAGGCGGGCGACTACAACCAGGCTCTGATGGAGCTGGGCGCACTGGTCTGTGTGCCGAACGGCGCACCGCTCTGTGGGCAGTGTCCGCTGGCCTCTCTGTGCGAAGCCCGCAGGGCCGGCACGGCGCTGGAACTGCCCCATAAGGCTGCGCCCAAGGCACGGCGCATCGAGCCGGTGACGGTAGTGCTGGCCGAAGACGCCGAAGAGCGCTTCCTGTTGCAGCAGCGGCCCGAAAAAGGTCTGCTGGCCGGTCTGTGGCAGCCGCTTCTGTGGGAGGGCGAAGCCCTCAGCGCCGAAGAAGTCTGCGCCCGGCTGGAAGCGCTGGGCCTTGCCTGTGAGGGCATCGAACCTCTGCCGGCGGCAAAGCATATTTTCAGCCACATCGAGTGGCGGATGAGCGGCTATTCTGTCTGCGTCGGCAGTGCGGAAGCCCCGGCGGGCTGTGTCTGGGCCAGCCGCGAACAGCTGCAGAACGAATACACTCTGCCCGGCGCATTCAAGGCGTATAAGAAAAAGCTGGGACTCTGAAAAAAGCAAAATTTTGCCTTTTTGGTTGTAATTTTCGTGAAGTCCGGGTATAATAGTTTCAGAATAGACCGAGCCTGTGCCGCGGAACGACCGCTGAAAATAGCCGGACCGCTGGTTCGACCAAAAAGGAGTGTGCTGAACCTATGAAGAAATCCTGTCTGATCGCTGTTATCGCAACGCTGGCTGCTGTGGCTGGTGCGCTGGCTGCTGTGGCTGTTTATCTGCGCCGCCGTGAGCAGGAGCTGGACGAGTACGAGCGTCTGCTGTTCGGCGAGGATACCGCCGCCCCCGCTGAGGAAGAGCCTGCTGAGGCCGAAGACGAGGCTGCAGAAGAGGCTGCTCCCGCTGAGGATACTGCCGAATAACGCGGGCCGAAACAGAACAAAATGACGAAGGGCGCACCGGCAGTCTGTAACAGGGCTGTGTCGGTGCGCCTTTTTATATCTGCAAATATAGGGAAACGGGCTTGCCCTCTCCGTCACGCCTGCGGCGTGCCACTACCCGGGTTGCGGCACCCAGCATCCGCTTCGTGCTTAAAAAGCACTTGCGTCTTGCTGGCCACTGCCCCAACAATGATTCCCTGTTTCCGCCACTGGCGGCGGTCATCATTGTTGCTCCCAAAGGGAGAGCCTCTCGCCTAGCCGCCACGTTGTAGCCTCTCCCTCTGGGAGAGGTGGATTTGCGAAGCAAAGACGGAGAGGGCTAGCCCTCTTCCCTTACATATCCCGGCCGATGGCCCATGCGACCTGGCGGCACTTTGCCATAGCCTGCGCAAAGGCGTCGGGGGTCAGGCACTGCGCGCCGTCGCTCCATGCGTGGCGGGGGTCGTAGTGGACTTCCACCTCAAGGCCGTCGGCACCGGCGGCGACAGCGGCGATCATCATGGGCTCCACGAGGTTTGCCTTGCCGGTGGCGTGGCTGGGGTCCACGATGACGGGCAGATGGGTCTTCTCGTGGATGATAGGCACAGCGGAGAGGTCGAGGGTGTTGCGGGTGTACTTCTCGAAGGTGCGGATGCCGCGCTCACAGAGGATGACCTGCTCGTTGCCGCCGGCCATGATGTACTCGGCGCTCATGATCCACTCTTCGATGGTGTTGCAGAGGCCGCGCTTGAGCAGAACAGGCTTGTGCATCTTGCCCACGGCCTTGAGCAGCTGGAAGTTCTGCATATTGCGGGCGCCGATCTGCACCACGTCCACATATTCCTCGAACTCGGGGATGCGCTCCTCGCTCATCAGCTCGGAGACGATGGGCATACCGGTGGCCTCGCGGGCCTTCACCATGTCGAGGATGCCCTCAGTCTCGAGGCCCTGGAAGGAGTAGGGCGAGGTGCGGGGCTTGTAAGCGCCGCCGCGGAAGAGGGTCGCGCCGCCGGCCTTGACGCCCTGTGCGATGCGGAGGGCCTGCTCTTCGCTCTCGATGCTGCAGGGCCGGCCATGACAGCGAGCTTCTCCTTGCCGCCGATCTTCACGCCGCCGCAGTCGATGACGGAATCTGCCGGGTGGAAGAGGCGGTTGGCACGCTTATAGGGGGCGGAAACACGGGTCACGTTGTCGATCCAGGGGTTGGCGAGACGTCGCGCTCGTCGATCTTGGTGGTATCGCCCACGAGGCCGAAGACATTGTAGTCCTTGCCGGTGATGAGGGTGACGTCGAGGCCCTGCTTTTCGAAGCGGTCAACGATTTTCTCGAGTTCTTCCTTCGGGGTCCCCTTTTTGGTGGAGATGATCATAAAATTTTTCCTTTCTATCCTTCTTTTCCACGCCCTCTTTGCTCCGCTTTCCAGCAGAAGAGAGTCGATTTCTACATCACTAAATGGGTGTGCACACTGCCGTCCAGCCGCAGCAGCTGGGCAGATAGGCGGCAGCGTGGAGATAGCCGCTGATGCCCTCGCCGATGAAGTGGCCCTGACAGCCGAACGAGACGATGTCCGTCTTGCGGAAGGGCTCGTGCTCGTCGGGCTCGCTGAGCAGCACTTCCACGGCAGGCACGCCGCAGAGGCGCAGCGCGTCGAGGATGGCGACGCTGTAGTGGCGTAGCCGCCGGGATTCAGGATGATGCCGTCGGCCCGGCCTGCGGCAGACTGGATCTCGTCGATGAGGTCGCCTCGTGGTTGGACTGGAAAAATTCCACTTCCATGCCCATCTTGGTGCAGCACAGCTCGAGGTAATCCAGCAGGCCGTTGTAATCCAGCTGACCGGTCACGCCCGGCTCGGTGAAGTGCATCATGTTGAGGTTGGGGCCGTTAATGACTAAAAATTTCATCCAGTGCCTCCATTGCGGCGGTCACGGCGTCTTCCACCGTGCCGCTGTTCGGGATAACGGCGTCTGCCGCCGCGAGATACAGGGGGGCGGCGCTCCGCTCCATCTTTTTCAGCGCCTCGGTGCTGGACGAGAGCGGACGTCCGCCGCCCACCGTCAGCGCATCCAGGGGCCGGTCGAGGAAGAGCAGGACGCCGTCTGATGCAGCGCCCGCAGATTCCCACCCCGCTTGATGATGCCGCCGCCGCAGGAGAGCAGCTGTCGGCCCTCTTTGGCAAAGCGGGCGGTCTGGGCGGATTCCTTCGCGCGGAAGCCGTCCTCGCCCTCGGCGGCAAAGATGTCGGGGATGCTGCGGCCGTCGGCCTTGACGATCTCCTCGTCGAGGTCGATGAACTTTTTGCCCAGCCTCTCGGCTAATGCACGGCCCACGGTGGATTTTCCGCTGGAGGGCATTCCGATGAGGGCCACGTTGAGCATATCGCGGCGGAGCGCGGCAGTGATGCGGCCGATCTCCCCTGCCGCGTCGTCGACTTCCGGCTGAGGAAGTATTCGGCGGCATACACGGCCTGCGCCACCAGCATCTCGAGGCCGCCCACAGCCACCGGGACCCCGGCCTCCTCGGCCCGGAGGATGAGCTCCGTCTTATCGGGGTTGTACACCACGTCCAGCACAGCTTCCAGCCCGGGCATTTTTGCCACGTCCAGACTGCACACACCCACATTGGGTACATTCCGGCGGGGGTGGTGTTGATGACGATCTGTGCGCCGCTGGCAACGGCTTCTTCATAGGAGAGCTGGCCTTTGGCGGCGTCCGGCGTCCGGCTGACGGTGAGCACTCTGGCCGCGCCCTTGTCGCGGGCGACGGCGCTGGTGGTGTTGTGGGTGCCGCCGGTGCCGAGGATGAGGACGGTCCTGCCCGCAAAATCGACGCCGTGGGCGTCGCACAGGTGGGCAAAGCCGAGATGATCGGTGTTGTAGCCGTAGAGCAGGCCGTTCTTGTTGACCACGGTGTTCACCGCGCCGATGGCCTTGGCACGGGGTCGATGTAGGTGCAGTATTCCATCACCAGCCGCTTATAGGGGATGGTGACATTGATGGCCTTGAACTGCCGCCTGGTGAGGAAAGACCGGGCTTCCTCTTCGGTGGGAAGCGGGCAGAGGTCGTAGCGATAGCCGCAGAGCATCTCATGGATGATCTTCGAGTAGGAATGGCCCAGTTTCGAGCCGATGAGTCCGTATTCCATCACAGTCCCTCCCTGCGGTAGCCGGTGGGCCGCTCCATCCATGCGGTGCCGTAGCGGGCGGTCATCAGATCGCCCACCGCCAGCGCGGCGGCGCAGGTCTGGACGATGGCAGCCCGCGGCACGATGCAGGGGTCATGACGGCCCTGAATGGAGAGGGGCGCGTCCTGCTTTGCAATGTAATCCACCGTCTCCTGCTCTTTGTAGATGCTGGGCGTCGGCTTGACAGCGGTGCGGAAGACGACAGGCATTCCGTTGGCGATGCCGCCGTTGATGCCCGCGTTGTGTTGGTGGCCGTGACCACCGAATCGCCTTCATGCGGAAGGCATCGTTGGCTCAGAGCCTTTCAGGTCGGCGAAACCGAAGCCGGTGCCGAACTCAATGCCCTTCACGGCAGGCACCGAAAACGCCATGTGGGAAATAAGGCTCTCCACGCTGTCAAAATACGGTTCGCCCACACCGGCGGGCAGGCCGAGAATGGCTGTTTCAAGGATGCCGCCCACGCTGTCGCCCTCCGAACCGGCGGCACGGATGGCCGTTTTCATCGTCTCTTCGATGGAAGCATCCAGCAGGGCGAAGCCCTCGTCCTTATTTTCCAGCACGCTCACCTGAGCGGCCAGTGCGGCGGCATCGTCCAGCGCAAAGGGCGTATCGGAAATGCCGGCACAGCGGGCGATGTGGGTGGTGATGTCGATGCCGGCGCGGTTCAGCGCACCCAGCACGATGGCACCGCCTGCCACCAGCGCGGCAGTGATGCGGCCCGAAAAGTGTCCACCGCCCCGGGCGTCCTGAAAGCCGTGGTATTTGGCGTAGGCGGTATAGTCCGCGTGGCCGGGGCGGAGAAGATCGGCCGTCTTGGCGTAGTCGCCGCTGCGGGTGTTCTGGTTCTCGATCATCAGGGCGATGGCCGTGCCGGTGGTGTGACCGTTCACGACGCCGGAGAGCAGCTGTACGTTATCGGCCTCCACGCGGGGCGTCGAAAGCCCGTCGCCCCGGGCGCGGCGCTTATCCATGCAGGCGGCAATGATCCTCATCCACCGGCACACCGGCGGCCATGCCGTCCAGCACCCCGCCGATGGCCCGGCCGTTGGCTCTCGCCGAAGATGGTCAGCGCCAATGCGCTGCCAAAGGTGTTTTTCATGGCTTAGTCTCCATGCCCAGCAGGGGGCGCAGACCCTCCACCGGGATGGTCTCCGCGCGCCAGCAGCCCAGACCCGGCACCTTGATGACGGTGATCTGGCCGCCCTGTGCCTTTTTGTCGTGGAGCATCTCGGCGTAGACCTTGTCCTTGTTGCAGGCGGTACGCAGGGGCAGGCCCAGACGGCGATAGACCGCACGGACGCGCTTCTGCAGTGCCTTGGACTCGATCATCGGCAGCATCCCCAGAGCCACGCACTCGCCGTGGTAGAGGCCCACGGTGCGGCGCCCCTTGACGCCCTTGACGGCCTCGATGCCGTGGCCGATGGTGTGGCCGAAATTGAGGCCTTGCGCATTCCCTGCTCCGTCTCGTCCTGCTCGACGATGCTCTTTTTGAAGCGGAGGCTGCGGTAGATGATCTCGCCGATCTGCCGTCGATGTCGCCCTTTTCAAAGATGGCGAACAGTTCCGGGTCGGCCAGCAGGCTGGCCTTCACCGACTCGGCCAGACCGTTGATGTACTGGCGGCGGGGCAGGGTGGCGAGGGTGCTGGGGTCTACGATGACCAGCCTGGGCTGCCAGAAGGAGCCGACGATGTTCTTCGTCTCCCCCAGATCCACAGCGGTCTTGCCGCCGATGGAGGAATCGATCATCGAGAGGGTGGTGGTGGGGCAGTTGATGAAGTCGATGCCGCGCATATAGATGGAAGCGGCAAAACCCGCCAGATCGCCCACGACGCCGCCGCCCACGGCGATGACGAGGTCGCCGCGGCCCATGTTGAACTCCAGCATCTGGCGCAGGACGCTTTCGAGGATCTTCATGCTCTTGCTGGCCTCGCCTGCGGGACAGTGATAATTTTTGCGTCGCGGCACTGGTCGGCCACACGCTGTGCGTACTCGGCGGGAACGCCTGCGTCCGTCACCACCGCCACCCGGCGGTCGAGGCGGGCAAACTGGTACAGATTTTCCAGTGCGCCGTTTTTCAGGATGATGTCATAGCTGCGCTCACCCAGATTCATGGTGAGCTTGGTGCCGATAAATCCACTCATTTTGTATACACTCCTAACAGCCGCACCGTGCGGCAGGTATGTCCAGCTCACGCAGCAGCGCGGCGGTCTCGTCGGCGGAGGGGTCGCCCACCAGCTCGACGTAAAAATAATAATCAAAGGGGACATGGGGCAGCGGACGGCTCTTGATGGACTCCATGTCGTAGCCGAAGCGGCCGATGACCTGGATGACCTCAGCCAGCTTGCCGGGTTTGTTGTCCAGTGTGAACAGCAGCGAGAAGCGGTTGCCCACGGTGGGCTTTTCGCGGCTGAGGACGATGAAGCGGGTGGTGTTGTCGCCGTCGGTGTTGATGCTGGGGACGAGGACTTCCAGCCCGTAGAGGGCGGCTGTCTCGGCGCTGGCGATGGCGGCTTTGGACGGGTCGCCCGACTCGGCCACGAACTTTGCGGCCATGGCCGTGTTGGGCATGGCCGTGGCGGGCAGACGGAACTGCTTTAAGAACGTCTCACTCTGGCGATGGCCTGCTGGTGGCTGTAGACGTGCCTGAGCTGGGCCAGCTGGGTGCCGGGCAGGACGAGCAGGTTCTGGGAGATGGGCAGGTCGTAGACGTCCACCACCCACAGCTCGGGGTGGTTGTAGCACAAGTCGAGGACAGCGGAGACGTCGCCTGCGTGGCTGTTCTCAAACGGCACAACGCCGTGGGCGGTGTCGCCCCGGCTGACGGCATCGAACACCTCGTCCCACGTCGGCAGCTGACGGCCTCCGCGTGGGGAAGAGCGCCCGCAGCGCGATGTGGGCGAAGGCGCCTTCCACGCCCTGATAGGCGGCGCGGTTCCGGCCCAGCACCTCGGCTTCGTACTGCTTGGCGACATCCATCATGTTCTGGACATGGTCTTTATAGTAAGGCCGGAGGGCAGCGTTCCGGATGCGGGCCGCAGCCTTTTCCAGCACCACCGCCTCCCGCGCGGCGTCAAAAATCGGCAGGCCGTGGGCCTGTTTGTATTGGGCGACGCTGAGCACAGCGGCCATCCGCCGCTCAAACAGGGCGGCTAGCTGCGCGTCCACCGCGTCGATCTCGGCGCGGGCTTGTTCCAGTGTGTCCATCTTTCCACATCCTTTGGGTAAAATTTCAATCCTTACAGTGATGATACCTAGTAAGTATACCATAACCCGGATGAGGAAACAACAAGCCCTTCTCTCTTTGAGGGTGGATAATATTTCAAATCCGGGGCCGTCAACGCGAAGAGATTGCAACCAAAACGCCCTCTCCGGCAATGTCGGAGGGGGCGTTCTTGCTTATTTGCGCAGGTCTTCCCTGCTGCGGGGGGTGCCGAACACCCGGCCATAGGGATTGTCGAGGTCGGCAGCTTCAGAGATGCAGTTTTTTCGGCAGGCTTTTCAGGGATGCTGAGATGCTTTGCCTTCCCCCTGGAGAGAACACGGTACCGCATGGCTCAGCCTCCGGGGCTGCCGTGGAGACAGCGCCTTCGGTCAGCTTCTGCCAGAATTCCTCGCCTCCGGCGAGGTTATCCGCAGTGCCGCTGTTCCACGCGCCCCGCATTCCCACATAGAACCGGGACATATACTCCTGACTGGAACCACTCCTGCTCTGGGTGGTGTCGGGGCCGTAGTCACCGAGGTCGAGGCCAGCCAGGACCGGGCAGTCGTCCCACTTGTAGACCATGTTCCACCAGTCCTCGTCGCTGTCGGCGGCGGGCAGAGTGCCGTCGAGATACCGCAGCGAGCCGGTGCTCTCCTCAAGCCCGCCGGTCCCAGAGCAGAAAGACAGAGCTGAGGCCGCCTGTACGTCGGCGGCCAGCTTGGTGGTGCCGGCCATGGTCAGATAGGCGGCGCTCTCGGTCTGGGTCTCTGTGTCGGAGTAGTCGAGGGTGTAGACGTTGAGGGTCACGACCACCTTGCCGTCGCCGTTGCGGTCTTCGCCGTAGGCGGCCAGTGCATCCTGCAAAGCGTTCACGGTGTCCTCGGGCAGATAGTAGGGGGCCACCACGGCCACGTTGTGATCAGGCTTGGTGACAAAGAAATATTGTCCGATGAAGTTGTAGGCCGCAAAGGCCGCGGCGATGCCGATGATGATGACCCATTTCAGGTTATAGTCCCACCAGTTGGCCCAGCGCTCCCTGCGGGTGTACTGTCTTTCCTTGCGGGGGGCAATGTCCTTCGGGTCGATGTCGCGCTCGTAACGGTAGCTTGCCATGAGGCAGTGTCCTCCAAAGTCTTAAAGCTCTGCCAGAATGGTCTGGCGGACGGCGTCGGGCAGCTGCTTCTGCTCGGCCCGGCTCATGCCTGCCGTCCGGATGGGCGGCAGCACCCGGACGTATGACCGTCGCCGGGGGGTGCCCGG
>ENA-OQLB01001175-OQLB01001175.1-human-gut-metagenome-genome-assembly--contig:-NODE-1175-length-11965-cov-1.189981_pt1 | contig 11965 bp, 20 predicted proteins | sample MGYA00242656_ERZ504813 | MGnify/ENA primary metagenome ERZ504813 (study PRJEB26092, sample SAMD00036388) | human gut metagenome | host: Homo sapiens | study: EMG produced TPA metagenomics assembly of... | reverse complement strand
GGGGAAGATATATGTAATATGTTCGAAGGAGCGCAGGTATTAAAAGTGACGACCAACTCTGACCGGACATTTTTAAGAGTGCATATAGTAAGCCGTCATCTGATTCAGAAAACATTGGTATACGAGATGGAGCACCTGATCAAGAACCAGCTTTTCGGAAGAAGTGCCGTGCAGGTAGAGATTCGAGAAAGTATGAGCTGTCCGGACAGTACACGCCAGAGAATGTGATGGCGGAGTATCTGGACAGCTTTCTTGCGGAGCTGGATACAAGAAGTGTTGTAGAACGCAATATGCTGCAGAATGCGAAATGTACCTTTGAAGAAGGAAATATTCTTTGCATGCAGTTAATCGACACGGTTATTGCGCAAGGAAAAAAAGATTCTCTGACAGATTATTTAAAAGGTGTGTATGCAGAACGTTTCGGATTGCCCATTGAGATTCGTGTCATGTATAAAGAACCAAAGAAAGTACTTTGAAATACAATGATATGCGTCTGCAGCAGGAAGTAGACAGTATACTGGATCAGGTTGAGGCTGTACAGAAGCAAAAAGAGGAAAAAAAGCAGGAAAAAGAAGCAAAGCTTCAGAAAGAAAAGAAACTTCAGCATGCAATGCTGGAAATTAAGAAAAAGTATGGAAAAAATGCCATATTAAAGGGTACAAATTTTGAAGAGGGTGCAACATCTGTCGACAGAAATCAAAGGATCGGAGGTCACAAAGCTTGAGTAAACCAATAAATGATTCCCAGAAGCAATACCATGATTTTAAAAATAAATATGTCCCTGACAGCCATATGACAAATCATTCCTCTCGTAAATATGATGACATTATCAATCTTCCTCATCCTGAATCATCCTCTCATGTGAGAATGCCCCTGCATGACCGGGCAGCCCAGTTTGCACCCTTTGCAGCACTCACCGGGCATGGCAAAGCGATTCAGAATACGGCAGAAGCAATGGAAGATGAGATGAAGCTTGGCAAGGATGTAACTCTTCTCGAAGACCCCGCTGATCCTGCTTTATGGGCCTGTTCAAAACCTAAGACTGGCAGATAACAAATCAGGAGAAACTTGTTTGATTTGGTTAAAATATACAACTATATATGAACTCTTTTTACAATTTCATTTGTAAGTCCACCAATCACTACACCGGCAGCCACACCTGCCACTAACAGTGCCGGTGTATATACGAATACACTTGCATTATTTACGATCAGCATGGCAATGATCAGCTGACCGATATTATGAGAAACACCTCCTGCAACGCTGACTCCGATCAGGCTGAAGGAGGTGTTTTTCAGCATAAGTGTCATAACTGTCATACTAAGCGCAGCGCCTGCCAGACTGTACAGGATACTGAACAGATTTCCGAACATAAATCCGATCACCAGAATGCGGACAACAGAAACCAGAGCAGCCTCCCTAAATGAATATTTCTTCAAAATAAAAAGTACTCCCAGATTGGCAAGTCCAAGTTTAATCCCCGGAATCCCCGCAAAAACCGGAATCAGTGATTCCACATATCCCAGAATGATCGCCACAGCTGAAAAAAGCCCAAGGCAGGCTGTTTTTTGCTTCATAAATCTATTTTCTCCTCTCAAAAAATCCAAAATGGAATTCTCAGAATTCTTCAGACATTTTAACACAGAAAAAATATTCCCGCAACCACAAGTTAGATGTAACTAATACTGATTTTTACTGAAAGCATTTATTGAGAAAAATGACGAATATCCCCGGTGAAAAAGTGTGGATTTTTCAGACAGACATGTTACTATTTTATAAGTTAGTGGTAGCTAATTTACATAATTACTGCTGACAGCATACCTATAGCAATTCTATATGAATATCTTTGGCAGAAGTCACTCCCTTTTGGTAAAAGTAAAATCCCTTTGGTTAATAAGTTGATTAACCCTCTGGTAAGAGTGATTCCGCAAAAGAAAAATTTTTTAGAAGAGGAGAAAACCATGACAAACAAAAATCTTATGAAAAAGATAGCACCTGTTGTAATGAGTGCAGCAGTGGCAATGACCAGCATGCCATATGCAGTTCTGGCATCTGATTTACAGACAGTGAGGTACTTGCAGACAGCACAGATTTCTCTGTTCCGAAGAGTTTGCCGCCGAGGATGCGCAGGAAGAATTTACCACCGAAGATGTCCAGGATGCTTTTGCTGCAGAAGCACAGCAGGGCGAAGCCTATGTTCTTATGAACATCCCATATGATGATTTCTATAAGGCAGAACTGAAAAACAATGATGTAAAAGTGGATGCCTTTACATCTGCAACCCTTAATAAATCAAGAACTTCCGGAATGATGAACGGAAATTCCGCTTATCATGTAGACCCCAACGGAACCGATGTAACAGGTGTTACATTCCCTGTAAAAGTCAGTGATCTTTCCCTCCTGAAAGACCAGAAACAGGTAACAGATTCTGACTCTGTTACAATTACTGTGACAAACAGAGGACAGACAAGCAGCAATACCTATACAGGAAAAGATTCCCTGATTGAAAATGCCTCTTATTCTTATTACATTTTAAGCGAAACACCGTCTTATTACAAAGAACTTACTGTAAATGCAGATGGCAGCTATTCATTCTCAGCAATGAAAGGCGCTCAGACAAAGACAGTTGCAATTGATGCTACATTAAAAACAGAAACAAAATACGGTGATTATGAACTGGATCTGGACAAGGAAACTTTTCATCACTGTTCGATACAACCACAGATAAGATTTATGGCGTAACTGTAAATACTACAGACGGAACTAACTATGGCCTGCGTCATCTGGAGAATATCTGGCACGGAAGCAAGCTTGCCTGGGGAACCGGATATACAACAGAAGTTCACGGATGCCCTGTTTCTTCTGCACATTATAAATCAATCATGGGAAAACCATTGACAGCGTTACTTATTACACAGATAAGGGAATGATCACCTTTGATGTTCCGGATGTAAAGGTACAGACAACTACAGGAATCAAGCAACAGTAGCAGATATTATGAATACAGACACATCTGCAGCAGTTACCTTTGACCAGACACTGCCTGCTGATTTCAAGGCACAGTATGCCGTAGACGGAACTGCGGTTTCCTGCACAGACGGAAAACTTGCTGTTGGAACTCTTGCGCTGGGAACACACAAGGTTGAAATTGCAGATGCCAGCGGAAACTACGCAGCTATTGTCACTGAATTTACAGTAAATACAGACAAATGCCGGCTTCCTATGACAGTAACGAGACAAAGCTGGTTGCAGCAGAAGGCATTACTGCAGAAGAATTCTCTGCATACATTAAGAGCATCAGCAAAGTAAAAGTTGATGATACAGAATATGCCGCAACAGGAAAAGGAAGCAAAATCATTGTAAAAGAAGATGGAACTTTAGACCTCACAGATCTTCAAGTAACAGACACAACTGTATTTGCAATAACTGCTGTGGGATATAAGAATAATCTTACTTTTACTTACAAAGAAGTAGAAAATACATTTGAATTAAATACTTCTTCCAAGACTCTATATAACAAAAGGCAGCACAAAAACCACTCTCAAAGTTACAACAAACCTTACCGATAAAATTACATGGGAATCCAGCAACACAAAAGTGGCTACAGTAAACAGCAACGGTGTTGTAACTGCTAAAGCAAAAGGAACAGCAGTGATCACAGCATCCTGCGGAGAATACAAAGTAACCTGCAAGATAACAGTTAAGAATCCATCACTGAAACTTACAAAAACTTCAGCGACTGTAAAAGCAGGAAAAACAACAAAAATTTCCGCAAAAGCAACCCCATCCGGAAAGATTACTTACAAATCCAGCAACACCAAGATTGCAACAGTAAGCTCCAAAGGCGTTGTAAAAGGAAAGAAAAAGGGTACTGCTAAAATTACAGTAACCTGCAATGGAGTTAAAAAAGTATTTACAGTAAAAGTAAAATAAATGATAACAGATCAATGATTCACACAATAAATGACCTCGGATTTTACTCCGGGGTCATCTTAATGAGAAAAAAACAACATTAGCAAAAGCCATTATATATAGATTTTTGGATACGAAAATGATATACTTCCAAAGTTAGTTGTGATTAAGTTTTGCTTCGCTCAAAAACAAATATCATATCCGGCAAAAATAAAATGAAAGAGAGGAAACAACGTGAATAATCAAAATTTTTATCTGCGTCTGATTGCTCTTTTGCTGATCATCATGGCGGTATTTTTCTATAATGGAACAGTAAAGGATAAAGAACAGACTCAGGATATTGCAGACCTGACTGCAAAAGTAGAGAGTCTGGAGAATCAGCAGGACCAGATTCTTACAGCATTACAGGAAACTTATGAAGAACAGAAAACAGCAGCAGAAAGTAAAACTTCTTCTGATGCCTCTTCAGAAGCTGATAATAAAATCCGAAAAGGATTCTACAGATAATAAGGAAAATACAGACCAGGCAGATTCTGAAGAAGCCGATGACTCTGACAATGTATATAAGAATGGCACCTTCGAAGGTTCAGGAACAGGATACGGTGGAACGATCACTGTTCAGGTAACTCTGGAAGACGATACCATTACAGCAGTCAGTGTAGTCAGTGCACCGGGTGAAGACAGTGCTTATCTGTCACAGGGTGAGAATGTCATAAACAGCATCATCAGCGAGCAGAGCACAGATGTTGACACCATTTCCGGAGCAACTTCAGTTCTACCGGTATCTTAGAAGCAGTAAATGACGCATTATCAAAGGCGGAAAACGCATGAAAAAGAAACAACGAAAGGTACGGCTGATCCGTGCCGCCATACAGCTTATATTTTTTATAGCAGCGCCATCTCTTTTTTCTACTGCATTTGCAGGAGTAAATCTATCTTTCTTGCAATCGGAGGACAGCAGAGCGTAACCTGGAACTCCTTTCTGGATATCACGGCATTGCTGTTGATCATTACCATTCTGTTCGGACGTCATTTTTGCGGTTATGCCTGTGCGTTTGGCTCGCTGGGAGATGCTCTGTATGAGCTTACCGCATTTATTCGTGCGAAATGCTTTGGAAAAAAGAAAAAACATGGATATCCGGAGGAATGGGTGCACAGATTACAGAAAGTAAAATATATGCTTCTTACATTCCTGCTTCTCTCCTGCATAACAGGATTCTATTCTAAATTACAGGGAATGAGTCCATGGGATGTATTCTCCATGCTTACAACAGGCAGACTGCCAAAATCTACATATATTGCAGGAACAGTTCTGCTGATCCTGATCATGGTCGGAATGTGTACACAGGAGCGTTTCTTCTGCCAGTTTCTTTGTCCCATGGGAGCGGTATTTGCAATCATGCCGATCATCCGGGAGCACTTTTCAAACGTAATCGTCCAAACTGCGCGCAGAAGTGCACTCTCTGTAAGAAGAGATGTCCGGCACATCTGGATATTGACGCGATACTGCACATTCAGGGGAATGCATCTGCTGTCACGCCTGCACTGCAGTCTGCCCAAGAAAAAATATTCACACAGGCACTGTTATTGATAAAAATTAGCAATTACTAACTTATTGAGAAAATTTGATTAGTAAGAACTAACTATATTGGTAGACATACTATCCGTACAATGATATAGTCTATAGAGTTAGTTAACAACAACAATAAGAGGATAAGGAATCAGAAATATATGACAAACAGACGCTCTTTTGTGCTGGGACTTTTCATTACGGCATCTCTTTTATGCACATCCCGGACTGCATGGGGAAACTCTGAAATAAACACTTACACCAAAACAGACTTTGCTATGGACACTGTAGTATCAGAGACTCTTTACACAACAGGTGAGGATATCACAGCAGACGTAATCTCTGCATTAAAAGATGTGGAAGAGAACTGGATCTCTTGGACAAAAGAAAGTTCTCAGATATATCAGATCAATCAAAATGCCGGAAATACAACAACGGTATCTGATGAAACTGCCACCTGTTTAAAACCGGTACTGGATTTGTCGAAGGATTCTGACGGAGCCATGGATCCTACTATGGGAAGAGTGATCCGCCTGTGGGATATTGACGGAGAGGATCCGCACATTCCTTCGGATGATAAATTAAATTCCCTGCTTGAAAATGTAGGATATGACAAGGTGACTCTGGATGGAAATAAAGTTACCATGCCGGAAGGAGTAACCTTGGATCTGGGTGCGGCAGGTAAGGGAATCGGCTGCGATGCAGCAAAGAAGATTCTTGATGCAGATAAGAATGTATCAGGCATGATTCTGAATCTTGGCGGTAGCAGTGTTATGAGCTATGGAAGCAAACCCGACGGCTCAGCCTGGCAGGTAGCTGTCACTGATCCGCGGGATACAGAAGGTGATTACCTTGGAGTAGTTACTCTGAATGGTACTGAATTTTATCTACTTCCGGAGATTACGAAAAATATTTTATAGAAGATGGTGTCCGATATCATCATATACTGGATCCTGCTACAGGATATCCTGCAAGAAGTGGTCTTACATCTGTGACGGTTGTGTGTGATGATGGTCTGAATGCGGACGGACTTTCCACTGCCTGCTTTGTACTGGGAAAAGAGAAAGCAGAGGAACTTTTAAAGAAATACAATGCAGACGGACTGTTCGTAGATGATTCTGATCATGTCTGGATGACGGAAGGCATGAAAGAAAGATTTCAATTACTGAAAGATACTTATTCCATCAGTGAATAGCTTATCTTATATAAAGATCTCTGAACTGTCAAAACTTTCAGTTTTCCGGACAGTTTGGAAATATATTTATCGTTACTGTGAACAGTAACTATTTATCAAATCATATTCAGGAGGATTTAAAGGTATGCGCAAGGGAAATTTAATCAAAATGGCAGCTCCTGCAATTTTAAGTGCAGCAATGATGGTTTCAGGATTACCGGTTATGGCTGCGGATTTTACATCTGATGTTGCTGTGGAGACTGAAGCACAGGCAAATGAGTTTGATGCAGCAGATGACACTGCTGATGCTTTTGCAGGCGATGAGGAAACACCTTTTGTTGACGACCAGACAGCAGCAGAAGATGAATTCGCTGCAACAGCAGAAACAGGCTATAAATATGTCTATGCAGGTCTGACATGGGCACAGTACTGGGCGTCTGAGGGAGTCTACAATGCTGCAAATACAGCTTCCAATGCAACAAAAGACAGCCATGATGAACTTGACAAAGGCGGTTTCGATACAGTAACCAGAGCTACTGTAAACCATGGCCTGCACAGAGGAAGCTACCAGTGTGAGGCAATCATGTATGACAAAAACGGCGGTTCTTATGAGATTTCCTACTGGACCTCAGCAAACGATGCGGTACTCACTGACGGAACCACAGTAAAGCTGAACCAGCCGGAGAGAGGGCAGATCACAAAAGCTGACGGAAGTGTTGTAGAATTCGACCATTACAACGTAGTAGGTCTGAAATATGTGCCTGTCGCAGTAAAAGCAGAAGACTATGAAGCTTTCAAATCACAGTTCAAGGTTGTGGAAGATGGAAGTACAGTTGCCGGAGGATTTGGAGAAAACAATTTGCAGTCTTATAGTGCAGTTGCTGATGTTACCGCTGAAACAAACGGCTTAAAAGAAGCTGTAAAAGGTTCTGATGGAACATTCACATTCAAAGCAAGAACAAATGGTACTGGTTCCGGACTTAAAGATCAGCACTCCAGACAGCATCCAATGTTACCGCGACAGTAAAAGAAGCAAGCGGAAGCTACGGTGAATTCTTAAGAGTAGATATTACCGGTGACGGATATGGAGCTCTTGGAGCTAAAATGTATGCTGTAAGATGGGATTACTACGGAAATGGTGACAAAGTTCTGGCATCTTACGGAACAAAATTCGCAGCAGATAACTGGATGCATAAAGCAATGGGAATCCAGCTTGGACTGACAGATTCTTACCGCTGCCAGCTTCCAAAAGGAACAGACGGAACTGGAAAATGGAAAGTTACTGTATATGCAATGGGATATGCAGATAACTGTATTTGAAGTTAATGCAACAGATGCAAACATTGTAAAACCGGAAGCAGGAGAAGCGGATACAACAGCATTAAAAGCAGCAGTAGAAAAAGCAGAAGCATTAAAAGAGACAGATTACACAGCAGATTCCTGGAAGGCAATGCAGTTAGAGCTTCAGGAAGCAAAAGATCTTCTTGCAAAAGAAAAACCAACTCAGGCAGAGGTTGATGAAGCTACAACTCATCTGAACACAGCCGTAGAGGCTCTTGTTAAAGCTGATACGAAGGTAACAGTCACTCTCAACAAGAAAACAGCTACTGTTTACAAAGGAAAAACAACTACACTGAAAGCAACTGTAACAGGAGCAGATGCATCAAAAGTTACATTTACTTCCAGCAACCCAAAAGTTGCAACAGTAAACAAAACAACCGGTAAAGTTACAGCAAAAGCAGCCGGAAAAGCTGTGATCACAGCTAAATGCGGCAACGTAAAAGCAACCTGCACAGTAACAGTTAAGAATCCAACTCTGAAGCTTACAAAAACATCAGCATCTGTAAAAGTTGGAAAGACAACTAAGATTGCAGCAAAAGCAACTCCATCCGGAAAGATCACATACAAATCCAGCAATAAGAAAATTGCTACCGTATCTTCCAATGGTACAGTAAAAGGTATCAAGAAAGGTACTGCTAAGATTACAGTAACATGCAATGGTGTATCCAAGACATTTAAAGTAACTGTAAAATAATCGGATTAATTCAGTGTGAAAATTAACTGATTCACAGACATAGAAAAGAAATCCTGTATTCCGGTCAAAAGGGCAGGGTTTCTTTTCCTTGTAAAACATAAAATGACAGATATTCAGTGTGAAGTCACGTAGTGAAAGCGGATAGTTTTGTCTGTTTAATTATATAACGTTTCCGGAAATACAGAGGGGATAAGTCTTGAAATTTAACATAATGCTGTTAGTAGGAAATTTGCTATCTATATTTCCAGAATGTTATAAAGAAGAGGAGAGGATTTATGGACAAGAATAATGAGCAGAAAAAAAATACGAATCCTGAAACAAATCAGAAACAGGATAATTTAAAGCCCTGGTTAAAGCTTCTTCCGGCGGCTGCAGTTTTTGCAGCAGTCTGTGTGACCTGTTATCAGACTGAAAAAAGCCCGTAGAAACCGCTGTAGTTTCTAATAATAGTATTATGTCTACCGATGATATCAAAGAACTGATTACAACAGGAAATACCCACGACGAAGTTTTACAGGAATCTTCTGCAAAAAGTAGCAAAGCATCAGCAAAAACATCAAAGAAAGCCAAAAAAGCCAGTAAGATAAAAACCGGCACAAAGAAAAATGCTTCTACCGGAGCCGCTGCAAATGGCAGCGCTGCCGGCGGAGGTGGTGCAGGAAGTACTGTCACACCAACTACACAAGTTCCGGCTGACGGATATGTGGATGGAACTTATACAGGCTCCGGAACCGGATTCGGTGGAACGATCACTGTGCAGGTAACTGTCAGTAATCATAAAATTGCATCAATCAATATTTTGGATGCCTCCAGCGAAACAGCTTCCTATTTTGCCAATGCACAGGGTGTAGTCAGCAGAATTATTTCCAGCCAGTCACCAAACGTAGATGCGGTGAGTGGGGCTACCTATCCTCAAATGGAATTATTACAGCAGTCCAGAACGCATTGTCTCAGGCGATTCCATCAGGAAACCAGACAACAGCCACACTAACACCAACGCCGTCACCAAAACCTACAAAGAAACCAGTTCCAACACCAAATCCGGATAAAGAATCTCCATACAAAGATGGTACTTATACGGGAACTGCACAGGGTTACAGCGGAACGGTAACCCTAACTGCTAAGATAAAAAAAGGAATTATCAAATCTCTCGATGTAAAGCATACCGATACACCACCAAGTTTTTCCAGAAGGCATGGGAGGTTCTTGAAAATTCAATCATTCAGAATCAGTCCGCTGATGGAATCGACACTGTCAGTGGTGCGACCTATTCATCCAAAGGAATCCTAAATGCGATGAAAGATATCCAGAAACAGGCTGCCAAAACGAACGCAAAAGTAACTCCGACACCAGTTCCAACGGAAACTCCGAACGTTACTCCGACACCGGAAGCAACACCGACGCCAGAGGTAACACCAACTCCTGAAAACACACCCGCTCCGACAGAAACGCCTGCACCGACACCAACCCCAGACGAAACACCGGAGCCGACTCCTGAACCACAAGGACCGTATAAAGACGGGACATACTCCGCTTCAAGTTATGGCTATAGTGGAAGAGTAGAAGTGACGGTAACTATCCAGAACGGTCAGATTGCTTCCATCGAACAGAGCAACAGTGATTCACCGGAATACTTCGACTATGCATGGGGAACTCTCTATCCTCAGATCATGGGAAATCAGTCCGCTGATGGAATTGATACGGCAAGTGGTGCAACATTCTCATCTGAAGGAATCCTTGGAGCTGTTCAAAAAGCTCTTGCGCAGGCTCTTGCATAGAGATTGTAAAAATGGAATTTATGTGATATAATCATTGTTAGTGAATACCAACTTTTCTGAATCATTAAAATGGAGGATTCTATTATGATTAAAACAACTGTAAAAGTAGACGGAATGATGTGCGGAATGTGCGAATCTCATGTCAATGACGCAGTAAGAAAAGCTTTCCAGGTAGATAAAGTTTCATCTTCCCACAGCAAAGGCGAAACCACTCTTATCACTGATGCACCTGTCGATGAAGCCAGATTAAAAGCAGCGATCAATGCCACAGGATATGAAGTAAAGGGAATTACCTCAGAGCCTTACGAAAAGAAAAAAGGACTGTTTTCATTCCTTCATAAATAAATCGGTAATTGCCAGGTTCATCAGGCAGTAACTCCTATACAAAACCGGACATGAATTTTGATAGTATCAAGATTCTTTGTCCGGTTTTTTGTAACTTTTTTATAGCTTTTTGTCGATAAATCTCGAATAATGGCGTCAAAAAGTCTGATAATTTCATAAAAATCGGTTGTGACTTTTGTGCAGTTATGATACACTAAATGCAGTTAAGAAATTGATAGAAGATTACAATCTGGAGACGAAATAATGAAAAGAAAAATAGAAATTGTCTGCTGGTATTTTATTTACCATTATGTTCTGGTGTTTGCTTTTTTGTCAACTTCATGAGCAAACTCCTGTAGACGATACCCATACTTTTACTTTATATATGATTGGTGCCACAGTAGTATCTTTACTGTATCCGGTGTCCATGTTCATCCTTGGACTAAGAAATCGATATTTATATGATAAATTAAATGAAATCGCTGAAGAAAAAGAGGAAACCTTAAAAGGTAAGGACATCCAGATCATCTGTTTCCACACCTGTATCCGGATACCGGTACCTGACATAAATATCCTCGTCAGCGCTCTCACTTCTGAGCAGGAACTTACAGAAGAAGAGAAAAATTACTTGCTTGAATACATTAAGAAGAAATGACGTGATATCTAATGAAACTACTGACCTGTATGTCCATCGCAGGATCAATCCCCGTTGTAATCTGTTTATTTATGTACCTGATTCAACGCGCTGATTACAATTACACTTTAGGCAGAAGATTACTGATAACGGGTATCCTCTTTTATCTGATGCCTGTGCAATTGATAAAATATCTGATTCCAAAAGATGTATTTCCAACATCTATGCTGATCACAGATGAATCTCAGCTATATTTATCAGGTTCTTTGTCCTTCACTCCAGAAAGACAGGGTGAATATATATGGATGCCGCAATGGTTTGATATCATATCTAAGATATGGCTGGTAGCAATCATTATTTTCGCCATTTATCAAATCATCTGCTTCTGGAGAGGAGCTCATTCCATTCAGAATTATATATTTGATAAAGTGGAAGATTCAGACAATAACCAAGTATATTATCTGATTCCTGATGGAATCTGCGGACCATGTACAGTCGGATTTTTCCGTCAGAAAATTGTATTTCCAGAGAGTTTCCC
>ENA-OQLB01001174-OQLB01001174.1-human-gut-metagenome-genome-assembly--contig:-NODE-1174-length-11969-cov-2.184091_pt1 | contig 11969 bp, 10 predicted proteins | sample MGYA00242656_ERZ504813 | MGnify/ENA primary metagenome ERZ504813 (study PRJEB26092, sample SAMD00036388) | human gut metagenome | host: Homo sapiens | study: EMG produced TPA metagenomics assembly of... | reverse complement strand
CGTCAAAATTATGCGTTGGGTTTTCGAAATTTGCCTGTTTGAGCCGAATGGCGAGTTGCAATTTCGGAAGCCGTTTTTAGCATAATTTTGACGCTTTAGTATTTCCCACCGACGGAACCTGAACAGGAACGGCTTCCTACTTTTTATGCAGGTCCGGGTAGTCATGCCTTCTAAATTAAATCCCAATTTAATTTAGCATCTCCCGCAATTTCTCATTCACCATTCCGGGATTTGCCTTTCCTTTCATTGCTTTCATCGTCTGTCCGACCAGTGCTCCGAGGCTTTTTCTTTACCGCCTTTGTAATCGGCGATTGCTTTTGGATTCTTTGCAATGACTTCTTTTAACACTTCTTCCAGTGCACCTTCATCATTAACTGTCTTTAATCCATGCTCTTCTACGTAACTTTCCGGATCTACATTCTTTTCAAATACCTGTTCGAATACTTCTTTTGCAACGGAACTGTTAATGGTTCCATCCTCTGTAAGCCCGATCAGTTTTGCAAGATTAGCCGGTGAGAAGCTGATATCTTCCGGTTCCATGCTGTGTTCTTTTAACAGACGCATGGTTTCTACCATCAGCCAGTTGGATACTTTCTTCGGTTTCCCACAGATTGCCGTCGTCTCTTCAAAGATATCCGCCATGTGTTTGGATTCTGTGAGTATTTCTGCATCATACTGCGGGATATCGAATTCTTTTTTATAACGTCCCAGTTTTTCATCGCGGAATTCCGGCTGTTTTTCTTTGATCTTTTCGATCCACTCATCATCGATCACGATTGGTACAAGATCCGGTTCCGGGAAATAACGATAATCCTGAGCATCTTCTTTGGAACGCATGGCATGAGATGATTCTTTATTGTCATCCCATCGTCTCGTCTCCTGGATAACGGATTTTCCCTCTTCGATGAGTTCGATCTGACGTTCTCTCTCTCCTTCAATGGCTCTTGCGATTGCCTTGAACGAGTTCAGGTTCTTCATCTCAGTTCTGGTTCCGAATTCCTGAGTTCCCACTTCTCTTACGGATAAGTTGACATCCGCTCTCATCGAACCTTCCTGGAGCTTACAATCAGATGCTCCCAGATACTGGATAATCGTTCTTAATTTCTCCAGATATGCAATGACTTCTTCCGATGAACGCATATCCGGCTCGGATACGATCTCTACAAGCGGCACACCGCTTCGGTTAAAGTCTACCAGAGATGTGTCATCCCATTCATCATGTACCAGCTTTCCGGCATCTTCCTCCATATGCATTTCATGGATACGGACTTTTTTCTTTGTATCTCCTACTGCAATCTCCACATAGCCGTTTCTGGCGATTGGCTGATAAAGCTGTGAAATCTGGTAGTTCTGTGGGTTATCCGGATAAAAATAGTTCTTACGGTCGAATTTGCACACTCTTGTAATATCGCAATGTGTTGCAAGGCCGATTCCCATTGCATATTCTACAACTTGTTTATTTAATACCGGAAGTGATCCAGGCATACCGGTACAAACCGGGCATGTATGTGTATTCGGTGCTCCTCCGAATGCAGTGCTGCATCCGCAGAAGATCTTTGTCTTTGTTGCAAGCTCTACATGGACCTCAAGTCCAATGACTGTCTCATATTGTTTTGCCATGACTATCTGTCCTCCTTTGCAAGTTCTGGTGCTTCATATACTTTCGTCTGTTCAAATGTATATGCGGTCTGAATGATTTTATTTTCTTCGAAACAATTTCCAATCAGCTGCATACCTACCGGAAGTCCTTTGGAATCCTTTCCTACCGGGATTGTGATTCCCGGAAGTCCTGCCAGGTTGACGGAAATCGTGTAAATATCTCCCAGATACATCTTGATCGGGTCACTTAAGCTCTTTCCAAGTTCCGGTGCTGTTGTCGGAGCCGCCGGAGCCACGATCACATCATATTTTTCAAACGCTTTATCAAATGCTTTCTTAATTAACGCTTTTGTTTTCAATGCTTTCAGATAATACGCATCATAATATCCGGAACTCAGAACGAATGAACCAAGCATGATTCTTCTCTTTACTTCCGGTCCGAAACCTTCGGAACGGGATTTCTTATACATATTATGAAGTCCTTCGTATTCCTCGGTACGATAGCCGTATTTTACGCCATCGAATCTGGCAAGGTTGGAGCTTGCCTCAGCTGATGCAATGACATAATATGCAGGAATCGCATATTTTACAAGGCTTAAGTCAAATTCTTCTACAACCGCACCTTTTTCTTCCAGTACTTTCACTGCCTGTAAAATATTTTCTTTCACCTCAGCGTCCAGTCCATCTCCAAAATAATCTTTCGGGATACCGATTCTCATGCCCTTCACATCATCTACCAGTGCAGATGTAAAATCATAGCTGTCGCGTTTGATCGATGTACTGTCCTTTGGATCATAGGATGCAATCGTCTCTAAGATTGTTGCACAGTCCGTCACATCTTTCGCAACCGGCCCGATCTGATCCAGGGAAGAACCATAAGCGATCAGTCCGTAACGGGATACCGTTCCATATGTTGGTTTGATTCCGACTACGCCGCAGAAAGAACTTGGCTGACGGATGGACCCGCCTGTGTCAGATCCAAGTGCATATGGTGCTTCTTCTGCTGCAACCGCTGCACAGCTTCCTCCTGAAGATCCTCCGGAACATGCTCTAAGTTCCATGGTTCTTTGTCGGTCCGTAATAAGAAGTCTCGGTTGTACTTCCCATGGCAAATTCATCCATGTTTGTCTTACCCAGAATCACAGCTCCTGCTTCTTCCAGATTCTTTACTGCCTCTGCCGTGAACATCGGCCGGAAGTTTCCAAGGATCTTCGAACTGCAGGTTGTGAGCATTCCTTGCGTACACATGTTATCTTTGATTGCTACCGGCACACCTGCCAATGGCCCTGTCAGTTTTCCGTCATCAATTAATTTCTGTACTTCTTCTGCGCGTTTTAATGCGCCCTCTTTATCCAGCGTTACAAAACTGTTTACATCTTTTTCTACTTTTTCAATCTGTGCAATGGAGGCTTTCACGGCTTCCACAACAGATATTTCTTTTGCCTTAATCTTCTTTCCAAGCTCTACTGCTGTAAGACTTGTGATATCCATAACCGTTTTCCTCCTATCCGATCGTCTTTGGTACTTTAAAGCTCTGGTCTTTTTCCAGCGGTGCATTTGCCAGTGTCTCCTTACTGCCGTCTCCATTTGTCACAATATCTTCGCGGAATACATTCTTTACCGGAAATACATGTGACATTGGTTCAATTCCGTCTGTGTCCAGTTCATTTAACGTATCTATATAATCTAACATTTTTTCCATATCTGCTTTAGCATCTTCTTTTTCCTGACCGGATAATTCCAGCTTTGCAAGAATACCAACATATTCAATTGTTTCATCTGATATTTTATTTGCCATCTTCCTGCTCCTTCTTTCCTGATGTTATCAATTCCCCTATACTTTATATTCAGTAAACTTATCTGTTATAAAAGCCATAATAATCTGTTGATGCAATCTGTTCTGACGGTGTAAGCCTTATTTTCAAGTCTTCTGACACTTCCATTGTTGCATTTTCCGGAATTACCAGATAATGGAATGTCTCTCCGTCTATTCCATCTTCCGACAGACACTGGCTCCATGAATTTATTTCTTCCTGTTCGTCTGAATAAATGATTACATCCACATTTCCAGCCCCTGATACACGGCTGAGATCATATATTCCCGGTTCGAGATCTCTTCCAGCCGTCAACGTTTTCTGACCTTTGATATCCACTGATTCTGTGAGCGGATTACTCTGTCCGGCCGTTTCCATTGCCTCTACATCCTGTGCATTATCGGTATGCAGTTTTACTGTTGTCCTACAATTTAATGTAAGATGCGCTCCTTTATAAAGACGGATATCCTTAATCTTGTCTTTCTTGCCCTCGGTATATTCATACAGATAGATGCTGTTCTCAGGATCATCGATCTGCACGGTGTCATAGTCATCTTGCGGTGTCACTGTATAGATTCCTCCGGGATCTCCACACCTGCCACATAATTGCCGGAAGTAAGTTCATAGTCTGCACGTTCTCCTTCTTTCGGGATTTCCCGAGTCACGTACTGATAATGATCATAGTCTGTTTCATCCGTATCATTTGTCTTTTGATCCCCCGTATCCTGAAATACACCTTGAACTGCATCTCCAATTGCATATTCTATATCGTACTTATGTTCCTCATAGAGATTACCCAAAACTGCAATCACGATAATTGCCAGAATCACTATTTTCAATGGTCTTCTCCGGTTTGTAATATCCGGAGTCTGCACATGCTTTCTCCGTTTTTTCCCGGTCATATCAGACTCATTCATACGATAGCCTTGTTTTCCGTAATCTCTTTTTTTATGATTTGTCTCTTTGTGATTTATTTCCCTGTGATCTGCTTTCCTGTCCAGTCTGTATTTTTCTTTCTCCTCATGTACATGTGTAAGCGGCATTCCGTCACAGTCACTCCGGTTGATCCGGTAATTCTTATCCGACTTGCTGTTATCAAGCCCACATTCCGTACAGATTCCACTACTGTTTAACTTTCCTCCGCATAAACTACATCTTTTCCAAACATATGATTTCCCTCTCATGACATGTTATCACCAGTATCATATCTATTATACCTTACTCCCCGCTATGGTTCCAGTCTGCTTAAATCTCTTGGGAATAATGTAGTCTCTCTTACGTTATCTTCTCCTAATAACTGCATCGTCAGACGTTCCAGTCCTATTCCGAGTCCTCCGTGTGGCGGCATTCCATGTTTGAATGTTGCAAGATACTGTTCCATTCCTTCTTCTGTCATTCCCCTTGCAGCAATCTTATCTGTCAGCATCTTGTAATCATGAATACGCTGTCCGCCTGTCGTGATTTCCAATCCTCTGAACAGAAGGTCAAAGCTTAGTGTATATCTTGGATCTTCTGGATCATCCATTGCATAGAACGGACGTTTCTTAGAAGGATAATGTGTGACAAATACAAAATCACTTTCCCACTCTTCTTTCGCATAACGTCCGATCAGCACTTCTTCCTCTGGCTCAAGGTCGAATGGATTTCTCATCTTGTGATTGTATTTCTCTGCAACGATTTCTTTGATATCTGCAAATTTCACTGCCGGAATCTGACTCACATCAGGAAGTTCAACACCCAATACTTTTAACTCTCTTGCATAATCTTTTTTCAGCAATTCCATCGCATACTGGAGGAATCCTGTCTCCATTGCCATGATGTCTTCAAATCCATCAATATATCCCATTTCAAAATCAAGACTGGTATATTCGTTCAGGTGACGCTTTGTGTTATGTTTCTCTGCTCTGAATACTGGCGCTGTCTCGAATACTCTGTCAAATACGCCGACCATCATCTGCTTATAGAACTGTGGACTCTGCGCCAGCACTGCCGGTTTGTGGAAATATTCCAGTTTGAAAATGTTGGCTCCTCCTCGGCTCCTTTCGCTCCGATCTTCGGTGTATGGATCTCCGTAATTCCTGGCTGTAAAGGAAATCTCTGAATGCTCTTGTAAGTCCTTCCTGAATTCTGAATTTGGCACGCTCCCGGATATTTCTAAGGGAAATGGAACGATAGTTCAGTTTTGCTTCCAGAGATGTGTTCAGTTTCCATTTGGAAATTGCAAGCGGCATCATCTCGTCTTCCGGCTCACTTAAGATTTTTACACTCTCCATACGGATCTCAATTCCGTTCGGTGCTTTTTCATTCTCTTCCAAGATGCCTTCAACTTCGACTGTTGCTGCTTCTTTCATGTCTTTCAATTCAAAATCAGCACTGCCTTCTTCATAGACACACTGAAGCAGACCTTCTCTTTTTCTTAAGATCACAAATGCAACAGTTCCCATATCACGGATCGTATGCACTGCTCCGTTGACTTTTACCTTTGCTCCTGCTTCTGCCTGTTCCAGTAATTCACTGATTTCTTTTGTCTCTTTTGGCTTTACACCTGTTAAATACTCCATGTTCTTTTCCTCCTTTTCTTCCCGGGACGAATAACGGTTATAAACATAAAAATCCGCCCTGGAATACATACTTGTATCCCGGGACGGATATCATCATCGTTATCCGCGGTACCACCCGCATTGAATCTCAAAGCTGTATAGTGCTTTCTAAGATTCCTCTTTTCGTGCGTAACGTGCAGTCTACGTACCAACCTACTTTTCATTCAACTTTACCATATTTACTTGTTCAGCTGGTCTGCTCCAGAGTGTTCCCTATTGTCCTCATTCCCCAAGCAGTGCTCTCAGTCGGTGACACCACATTCCTGTCAGGTTCCAGAGTCCAGAGTCTCTTTCATCGCTTTACTATACTAAAATTTGTTTTAAATGTTAGCACATGTTTTTCCAGATTGCAAGAGGGTATTTCTAATTTTATGTAAAATGCCTTTCTTGCTTTTCATTTAAGACTTGTTATGGTATTATTTACTAAATATAATGTAACTATAGTTTAGTCTTTCTATGTGGGAGGAACTATTATGACCAAAAAACAAAAGTACTATTTGTGGTTTGCTCTTATTATCTCCATCTGTATAACTATACTGATGGAGATATTTCAACTGTACAGCTTGCCGGTACTCGGCATATTGGAACTTTTCATGCTCGTGAATGTATGCATAATCATAGTGAATTTATTTATTCGTAAATGCGTAAATCATGTCGAAACATTGATTGTTACGGGATGTTTTTTCCTGTTTCTGCTTGCGCGAAATACATTTTATACTTTTGTTTTCTATTTGGCATTCCACATTCACAATTAATCCTTATCTATTGTTTCCTTCAATTCTCGTGACTGGCTGCGGATGTTAATAAATTAAATCCCAAACAATTCTAAAATCCGGAACTCCTCTGCCTCTTTCCCTATCTGGCACAACAGACACCTCATTCCCGCATCCGTGATCTTACCATCCAGTGTCATGGTTACTTTCTGAATTCCATTTTCTGTCATCAGATTCATAGCATCCATCTGGATTCCATTTAACTTTGTCATGTTCACGAACAGGTTCAGATCACTTGTCTCTTTTGGGCAGGTAAATCCAATCTTTACCTGTGTATGTTCGGTCTCAGCTGTCAGTCCTGCTGCCGCCAGAGCTGCCGTCATAACTTTTTCCTGCATCTCTGGTAATAATTCATATTCATATTTTCTGCAAAGGCTCATTAAATGTCTCAGGAATGTTTTATATTCTTCCTGAATCTCCGGATCTACATCCGTGGCTCTTTTTTCAATGATTTCAAGTTCTCTTTCGAGAACAAATACATTCTCCTCCGTTCTGTTCCTTTTATTTCTGCAACATTGTTTTCCACATTGCATTCTTCTTAAAAACAATGGCTTCATATTTGTATCTATTTCATCAATTTCATTTCTTACTTCTTCTAATGTCATCTTAGTTTCCTCGTAAAATTTATACTATATTATATTTTTCAAATAGCTGCCGACAATATGATTTCCTTTCCTCTGCTTTCATAAACTCTGCCTCCATTTCAGCACTATCCTTTATTATCTGTACATTAGCATGAATCTACAATTCCTCTCTGCCTGTATAAAATCTCTCTGGGTTACAAGCATTGAAAATTCATAGAATGCGAAATGCATAAGTTCTTGATAGGGCGTATATGCCAATGAAAATATAGAATTATAATGCTTAACCCGATTGTATCACACAGTATATAAATTGTCGAGTAAAAAATATATTTGCTTGCAGATTCCGCCATACAAGTTATAATAAATACGAGAGAATTTATCTTTGGGGGTTATTATGATTAAAGCTTTGTTCAAACACATTTACAAATACTATAAAGATACTTTTATCCTCTATTGCCGGAGTAGTCATCGGTGTTCTCGTCGGAATCATCGATGCAGCATTCGGGCTGGGGCTTAATGCCTGTACCGCTATCCGGACGAAATACTTCTGGTATCTGATCTGGTTCCTGCCTCTTGGCGGCGTCTTCATCTGGTTCATCTATCACCAGTTTGGCAAATCTGTCGCCAATGGTATGAAGATGGTCTTTCACGTCGGCCTTGGTAAAAACACCAAACTTCCGATCCGCATGGTGCCGCTTGCCGTGATCGAACCTGGACAACGCATCTGTTCGGTGGAAGTGCAGGACGAGAAGGCGTTGCCGTACAGATCGGGGCTGCTGTTTCCAATAACGTTGGGCGTCTGGTCGATAAGACTATTGATATCGAAAACAGCCGGAAGATGTTCCTGATCACTGGTATGGCTGCCGGATTTTCCGGACTTTTCTGTACTCCGCTTGCTGCAATCTTTTTTGCACTGGAGGTATTGGTTGCCGGAAAGCTGGAATATCATGCTTTGATCCCAGCAACAGTAGCTTCCATCAGTGCAGCATTTACATCACGAGCGCTCGGACTTCGGAAATTTCATATTAATATACTGGAAACCCTGAACTATCATCCTTCTACGTACAACGCCGTTTTTCTTTTAAAACTGGCAGCTATGGGACTGTGCTTCGGTATCGTTGGTTCTTTATTTGCACTGATTCTCCGATATCTGCGTTTGAAATTCGCCTTTCGTTTTTCTTCGCCTGTAAAAAAGGTTCTGATCATGGGGGCTGTTATCGCAGTTCTTATGATGGTCTTTCATCAGGGAAGATACTCCGGAACCGGCTCTAATCTGGTTGCTCTGTGCTTTGACGGTATTACAGACGATATATATGCTTATGACTGGATTCTTAAGATGGCTCTTACGATTCTGACACTTTCCTCCGGATTCATCGGCGGTGAAGTTGCACCTCTGTTTTCCATCGGTTCCTGCTTAGGATATGTCCTGGGACCGGTATTTGGATTTGATCCGATGTTCGGTGCTGCGCTTGGATTCGCCTCTGTGTTCTGTAGTGGATCCAATACACTGCTTGCTGCGATTCTGGTCGGTGTGGAAAGTTTTGGATATTCAATGCTTCCTTTCTTCTCTGTGGTATGCTTTGTGTCCTTTATCTTTAACTTTAACAATTCAATTTTTACGGCACAGAGAGTTGCATTTACCCGCCCGACAAGACGACAGCGATTAAAAGAAAGACTTTCCGAAAAAAAGAATAATATTAATAATTAACTGCATACTCTGGTATAAAAAATAAGTGTACAATCCTTTTTCCAAAAGAACTGTACACTTATTTTTAAATTTAAAAACTCCTATGCCATAATCGGCTTCACTGCCTCAGCAAGTTTGTCCTTCTCAGCCTGTGCCTCAGCAAGATCTTTACCAAGTGTTGTGTAGTAAATCTTGATCTTAGGCTCTGTACCTGATGGGCGAACAATCACGGTCTCGTTATTCTCCAGTTTATAAACTAATACATTTGCTGCAGGAAGTCCTGTTTCTTCTGTCTTAGTATAATCTGTTACTTCTGTTACCTTGTATCCAGCAATCTCTGCCGGTGCATTCTCACGCAGGTTCTGCATGATTCCAGACATCTTGTCCATTCCACTGAGTCCAGGGAATTCAAAGCTGTCGATCTTGTTGAGGTAACGTCCGTACTCTGCATAGATCTCTTCCAGTCTCTGTTTCAGAGAGCTTCCGATACTTCTGTAGTAAGCTGCCATCTCACAGATCAACATAGATGCGATAACGGCATCTTTGTCACGTACATATGGTCCTGCAAGGTATCCGTAGCTTTCCTCAAATCCAAAGATGAATCTGTCTACTTCGCCTGCTGCCTCTAACTGTGCGATCTGTCTCCGATCCATTTGAATCCTGTCAGTACGTTTCTTAATTCTACTCCGTAATGAGCTGCTACTGCATCAGCAAGTGGTGTAGATACGAGAGATTTGACTGCTACTGCTTTTTCAGGCATTGTACCTTTCTCGATACGTCCTGCACATATGTAATCCAGAAGAAGTACTCCGACTTCGTTACCGCTTACTAATTCATAAGATCCATCCGGGCACTTCATAGCGATTCCTACACGGTCTGCATCTGGGTCAGTTGCAAGCATAAGGTCTGCATCTGACTCTTTTGCAAGGTTCAGTCCAAGCTCCAGTGCCTCAAAAATCTCTGGGTTTGGATAGCTGCATGTTGTAAAGTATCCATTTGGATATTCCTGCTCCGGAACGATTGTGATATCTGTGATTCCGATATCTTTTAATACCTGTGTTACAGGAACAAGACCTGATCCATTTAATGGGCTGTATACCAGTTTTAATCCGGCTGTCTTACACAGTCCCGGACGAACCTGACGGGATTCGATCGCATCATAAAGTGCTCTCTTACAGTCATCTCCTACAAATCTGATCAATCCTTCTTCTACACCTTCTGCAAATGACATATATTTTGCTCCGGTCAGAACGTCTGTCTTCTGAATCTCCTCGTATACAATTGCGGCCGCATCGTCTGTCATCTGGCATCCGTCCGGTCCGTATGCTTTGTATCCATTGTATTTTGCAGGGTTATGAGAAGCTGTTACCATAATACCTGCATTACAGTTATAATAACGTGTTGCAAATGAAAGTGCCGGTACCGGCATCAGTGCATCGTAGATTCTTACTTTGATTCCGTTCGCTGCGAGTACACCGGCTGCTGTCTTGGCAAATACATCGCTCTTTAAACGGCTGTCATAACTGATCGCTACAGTCTGTGTTCCCCCCTGTGTTTTTACCCAGTTAGCCAGTCCCTGTGTAGCCTGACGTACTACATAAATATTCATACGGTTCGTTCCTGCTCCGAGCACCCCACGAAGTCCGGCTGTTCCGAATTTCAGTGCTACTGCAAAACGTTCCTTAATTTCATCGTCATTTCCCTCAATTTTTGACAATTCCGGCTTCAGATCTGCATCTTCAAGATCTGCTGCAAGCCAGCGTTTGTATTCTTCCTGATACATTTTTTATCACTCCTACCTATTTCTTTTCCGGGTTTTTTGTATATTTTCACAATAAACCTATTAACAATATACCATTTTTTATACTTTCAAGCAATAAATGTATTGTAAATTATGCGAAAACTTTTCGTCATTTTTCTCAAAAATCAGAAAAAGACGGAGGGCACATTTTCTGTTCCGTTTCCGTCTTTTTTCTGAAATTTCAGGTTCTTTCTATCGATATATTTTATTTATCTACCGACATCATATTTTCTACGATCGAACTTCCAACCTCATATACCATATTGGAATCTTTGAGCTGTACATATCTGTTATCACCATTTTCATTTCCAATATAAACGGTACAGGTCTTCTTATCTCCGGAAGTACTGTCTTTATAAGTTGCCATCACCGTGATCCGGTTTGCTTCATCCAGACCGTATTTTGCAAGATCTTTTACATTATAGTCTGCGCACTGGGTAAGTGAGATGGTTCCCCAGCCACCGGCAAGTTCACTGCGTTGCTTCTTTTTCTTGTAGGTCGTGGTCTCACCATTTTGTGTAACTTCGACTTTCTTCAGATTCCCGCTGCTGATCGATGGCAGTGTGTCGTTCTCCGTCAGGGAGGACAGATCGAACACCAGATCCGATACCAGGGTACTTGAAATGGTATACACCGCATCCGAATCCTGGATCATTGCATAATAATTGTCTCCGGCAGCATCGCCGATTTCAATCGTTCCCCTGGTTCCATCCTTTGCTGTATAGGTAACAGTGTAATCCGGACTGTCCAGTCCATAATCTTCTTTCTCATCCGGATCACTCAGCTTGCGAACCGCTGTCAGTCCGGTAATCTCTTTTACTGTGCTCTTGATCGTACTCTGTTCCAGACGTACTCCGTCGTCCTCATCGTATACCCATTCGCCATCTTTTTGGGTAAAGCTCATCTTACTTCCGCCGCTTTCATAGGCAAATGTCTTCAGACTTTTTACATCCACCAGGCTGACTTTTTCTTTGTCTTCTTTTGCCTTCTTCTGTTTCTCACTGTGACTGTTCCAGGCTTTCAGGCCTCCGTACAGTGCCAGCAGTACCGCAAGCACCACTACCATGATGAGCATTGCCTTTTTCTGTTTCATCAAATTTCCCCTTTTCTG
>ENA-OQLB01001173-OQLB01001173.1-human-gut-metagenome-genome-assembly--contig:-NODE-1173-length-11985-cov-1.560887_pt1 | contig 11985 bp, 24 predicted proteins | sample MGYA00242656_ERZ504813 | MGnify/ENA primary metagenome ERZ504813 (study PRJEB26092, sample SAMD00036388) | human gut metagenome | host: Homo sapiens | study: EMG produced TPA metagenomics assembly of... | reverse complement strand
CTCGTATATACTCCTTATCTCGTGTCTAAACCAGCCTACATACTGCATGGGTACTGGCTGATATTGCCGCCCCATAAATGGGTTATCTGCATACGCTGCCACCTGTGAAAACTCATATAGCAGCAGTGGCTTACTCTGGTCTAATAATAGCCGCAATATATATGCTGTCGTTCTTCCGTGTAGCCGTCCCTCTGGCGGCTGCCATATCCCAGTTATTATATATAACCTCTGCCACTCGTAAAGCTCAAATCCTAACGCCTGCTCTATATGCTTTATCAACCTGTCTGCCGCCTGCTGTTCTCTCGCTGTTTCCCGCTTTCTTTTTATCCATGCTTTTATTTTTTCAAACACTTACTTTACCCTCTCTTCGTCAATCCCCCACAATAATACTGACAGCTCGTTTATGATGCCCGTAACCCAGCGCCTCGGTGTGTTCTTTCCTGTGTCCAGTTCCTCTGCAATTTCCGCATAGTCCATACCCTGCATGAAATACATTTCAAAAGCCTTGTACTCTACGCCTCTGCCTGCTGCCTCTCTGCGACGCTCTATCTCTTCTACTGCCTTGTCTATATGTGCTGTCATTATCAATGTCTTAAAGCGTGTGCGTCTGATACTCTCTAAGTATGTACGCTGCTGCTCGTCCGTCATGCCCTTAAGCTCTAACTGCTGCCCGTCGCTTATGGCGTTCTCGATATGAAAAACCGCATCACGGTAACATTTCATAAGCGTAAAAGTGTTGTGGTATTTCTCTTTCTTCCTCTCCTGCTTTTCCTGTCGTTTCAGTTCCGTTATTGCAGCCTTTGCCTGTTTCTGCATCAGCTCTGTTAATTCGCTTTCATGCAGTTGTACCCAGCTTTCAGCCTCTGGCGGCATTTCTACCCCTGCCGCCGCTGTTGTCTTTGTTTCTTCCTGCTCCATGTTCTGTACCTCGCTTTCTGTTAATTAAACGGCAGCTCTTCGTCTGCTCCCTCTGGGATATTCATAAACCCGTCACTCTCCGGCAGCTGCTGCCTCTCGCCTCTGCCTCTGCTTTGCTCTCTCCAAAGCCTACGCTATTTGCCACAACCTCTGTGTAATATACCTTACTGCCCGTGCGCTGGCTCTCGTAGCTGCCTGTTTTAATCTTGCCAGTAACCTCTGCCCTACTGCCTTTGCTTAACCATTTCTGCGCCCATTCCGCAGTACGTCCGAAACACTTAATATTTATAAAATCTGTGTCTTTCCCGTCGTCTACCGCAAGCGTAAAGCGGGTAATAGCTGTGCTATTGTCCTGACCGCCATATCTAAGCTCTGGCTCTCTTGTAAGCCGCCCTGTAAGTGATACGTTATTCATTCTCTCTGCCCCTCTCTTCCAGTTTGTCCAGCTTTGAAAATATAGCCAGCAATTCCAGTGCTATAATTCCCAGTAAAATATTAGTCATTTTCTACCGCCTCGCTTTCTTCTCTCAATCCCGCTGCCATATTGCTAAACGCCGCTGCTACGTTCTCGCATAATGTCGCCAGTGCTGGCTTTATACTCTGCACCCAGCTGTTAATAGCTGCCGTCAATGTTTCTGCTGCTGTTGGCAATGTTTTATTTATCTGTCTTGCCATTTTTCTTGCAAGCCTGCGCTGTTTTCGCTTGTCCAGCTCTAACGGCGGGTTTACTCCGTGCTTTTTCTTGTAGTTCTTTTTCCACTGTCTGTATTTCATTCCTTGCGCCCCTTTCTCCACATTTTATACGGCAGTAGCCATACTGGCGCTGTTATTATCAACGCCAGTTTTGCTACACATATCAGCATATATACCGCTATGTCTACTGCTGCCTGTCCAAATTCTTCCACTGCATTTACTATGCCGTCCATATACTCAAACATTTACTACCCCGTTTTCCTGCTTAATCTCAATATTTCTGCCGCCTCGCTGCTTTATAATTGCCTCTACGTGCAAGTATGCAGGCAGCATAACCACGCTGCCTGTTCGTAACTGATATTCTACGCTTTTCCTCATCTTCTCGTATTGCTCTGCCTTGCAAAATGCCGTACAACCCAGAATAATTGTAAATACCTGTGCTTTCTTCTTTTTCCGCTGCCGTCTATTCATGCTCTACCCCGCTTTCTGTGTCCGTTTCGGACACCTTACCCGTATAGTCTGTTACTCTGATACCCAGAATACAGTAGCCCTCTGTAAGCCCTGTATAATCTTCCAGCATATAAATAATATCTGCATCAATCGTGCGCCCTGTATGCTTACCGTCCTTAAATTCCAGCATTTTAAGCTGTCGCCCTGTTTATATCCTCTGTCATTCTTCCGCAGCTCAAAGCTCTTTTTCCCGCTTATTACGTCCTCGTAATCAGATGCCACTATCTTTAATTCATGTTGCTTATGCTCTATATTCCCCTCGCTTGGCAGATGCTCCATTTTTTCTGCGTCTGCCCGCTCCTGCAATTTCTTCTTTGTCTGGCGGTCTATAGCGTCCTGCTCTTCGCTGTACCGCTGTTCGTCCGTCTTTTCAGCCTCTGCCTTGTTTATGTACTGGTCGCATTTCTGGCACGTTCCCGTTTTTACGTTGCAGTCCTTGTATTTCTGGCAGGAATAGCACAAAGACGTTATGCTTTCTGGGTGCGGTGTTTCGTAATCGTCCCCTGCCTTTTTCTCTGCTACCTTTTCCGCTATTTCCTTTGCCCTCACATTTTCGCCCGCTGCTGCTTTTTCCGCTATTTCTTTCTGCTCGTCCTCGTCCAGCTTTGCTGCCTCGTATGCAGCAGTGATACCTAAATTGCCCTCTTTCAGCTGCTCTTTAATCTCCGGCGTTGCGTTGTTGTTGATTGCGTCCATTCTGGCTACGTTTGTGCTGCTTTCGTTTATCATAGCCGCCACTAAATCACGCATTTTGCCTTGTATCTCTAAGCCGTCCTCTTCCTTGGCTCTGATAAGTGCAGCTTTGGTGCGCTCTACTAATCTGGTTTTTTCATAGGCTGTAAGTTCCTGCGTATATCCGTTGCCCGCCAATAAGCGCAGCTCATACATTGCCTCGCTCATATCCATAAAGCGGTAAAGCACTTTCTCATACTCCTTATGCCCCCGCTCTAAGTTCAAAATATTTGCCGCATTACGTCTGTGTCCGTCGATTATACGGTATTCCCCGTTTACTCTCGCCAATACTGTAGGCTGTTCCTGTCCTACGTGTAAAAAGCTGTCTGCCAGCTCTTCTATGTTCTCTAATTTCTGGTGTGTATTCTCCTGCGCTGCCTTTACCTCATAAGGGCTTAAATAAATCTCTTTGTATCCGTCCGTCTGTGCCTGCTGCCCTGCTGCTTTCGTCTTTGCGTTCAGAATGTCGTTAATACCAAACTTTGCCATATTCTCTACCTCGCTTTCTCAATCCTTTGTTTTTTCTTACACTGTCCCATTACTCCGTTGCACATTTCGCACGTTCTCCAATGCTCGCAAGCGTCGCTTTTCGGGCATTTCTTCCCTGCAAATTTGCTGCCCCAGTTCCAGCACTCCGTACCGCCAGTCCTGCGGCAATGCCAGTAAACGCATAATCTCTCTTTATGTGCCACGCTTGCTACCTCGCTTTCCCTGTATACGCTGTTACAAATTTCTTGTACCCCTGCGCCGCTCCGCAGCATGGGCTATACTCATAAATCGGCTTACGCATGAAAGTATTTTCTGCTACTTTCTTGGAATACCGAATAATACCCAAAATATTAAAATCTGTCTTTTGTCCCAGCCACTCTACGCCTGCTGCCTCGCCGTCTGTGTTCTGGTATGACGTAATCAGCACGCCTGCCAGCTTTAATGCTGGGTTAAATACCTTTGCGTCCTCTATCTGCTCTGTCACAATGTCCAGCCCCTCTAAAGCGTCCTCGTCCACCTTTACGGGTACTATTACCTCGTCCGTGATTGCCAGCGCATTTACAACATTAAGCCCAATATCCGGCGGGTTATCAATGATGCAGTAATCATACTTGCCGTATATGGTGCAATCTCCGTAATACTGCATCTTTGCATATACCAGCGCTTTATATCTCTCTATCTGGTTTTCGCTGTCCTCTTTGGTTAAATTCCATGTAGCCCCAAAAGTCGAACATATTCGCCGTTACAATGTCGATACCCTCATACTCTGTATGCTGTATCAGCTCGTCTGCGTTTTCCCAGTCCCCAGCCAGTAGCCTTGTAACTGGTGCTACGTTCTCTGCATCATATCTGCTGTACGCCTTGCTTAAGTTTCCCTGCTTATCGTTGTCAATCAGCAGCACCTTATAACCTCGCCTGTAAAGCTCATACGCCATGTTTGCCGCTGTAAAGGTCTTGCTACGCCACCCTTTAAATTCAAAATGCTTATTGTTTTCATTCTTTGCCTCTCTTTCCTGCGTTCGCCTCTAACGCATGGTTACTGTTTCCTGTTCTTTTGTAAGCTCGTCTGAATGTAATAAATACTGCTCTATCAGCTGCGCTGCTGGCTGCCAGCCGTAGCAGACGGCGGTATAATAGCCCTGCTGCCGCAGATACTCTAACCACTCTTTTTGTTTCTTGGTCGTCGTGTTCTCGCCTGCCTTAAGCTCTATGTAAAGCCCATGATACCCAGCCCTTGCAGCTGGTAGCATAATGTCTGGCACGCCAGCCTTTACGCCCTGCCTCTTAAGCACCGCTGCTGTTGCTTTATCACGTTTGCCGCCGTTTGGCACATGATACATATATTGCAGTTCCGGCATAAGCCTGTTCTGTATGCAGCCCAGCTAAATAATGCCTCTTGATGCCCGCTTTCGTCGTCCAGTCTAAAGTTTCTCATTTTCTCGCCTCGCTCTCTGTTTAAATTCTACATACTGGCAAATTCTAAAAAGCAGCCCGTCCTTATGCGGCTTGCTGTTCTCTATCGCCAAAAGCGCTATTGTTTCCTCGCTTTGTAGTCCTGCATTTCCCAGTACGTCCCAGCGGCATATATCGTAGTATCTGCACCATAGGCAGCAGCGCTTACAGTCCTTGCCTTTCTGGAATAACCAGTATTTAATTTTTTCTATCATGTTTTCTGCCCTTTCTGCTGCCGTTGTCTTTCCAGCTCTCCTGCTGCTCAAAAATAGCCGCTGCAATTCTAAACGCCAGATATGCTGCCACAATCAGTGCCAGCAGTCCGGCTATTATCAACACTGCTGCAATGGCAACGCCCTTGATTATCTGCATTTCAACCCCCCCCTATCTGTTATTTTTACTAATGTGTATCTTAAATACCCGTAGCCGTAATACTCTGGACTGTGTACCCCCATGCTTACGCTGTTCTTGTCCACGTAATAGCCCTTTATTGCTTTTGGCTCTTTCTTGAAATACTCACGGTCTGAAATTATGTGGTACTCTGGTTCTGGTCTTACTAAATTCTTGCTGCAATTCCAGCGCTTGCCCTGTAATGCTCCGTCAGTACCCTTTTTGTGCGTTCCTGTGTACTTGATTAAATAACTTGCCAGCTCTGCATAGTTGCCGCTATCGTCCAGTGGGAATACCTTAACCCTGTTATGCCCCTCGTATGCCTTATACCAGCAGCGTTGTAAAATCTCTGTATCAATTTTATTTACTACAAGGTGGTGATGCCTCGCACCTTTCTTGCCTATCTCCATAACGTGTATGTATTTGAACTCTAACCCTGCTTTTCTGTACTCCTTTCTGCACTCTCTCAAAATACGTCTATGTCCTGCCGCATCTGCTCCGGCGTTCTGTCCGGTTCTCCTTTCCTGCGGATATAGTCAAGCACTAAATGGTAGTCCCCATAGCCATAGTTTGCATTTATGAGTATCCTTAACTTTCTCTCTGCCTGTCTGGTGTTTACTTTCTCCTGCTCTTCTTTTGTTGGCTTTACTTTATCCCTCTGCTGATACCTTTCTTTTTGTACCTGCTGGTAAAGTACCTCTCTATCTCTATCGTATTTCCCGCTTTTGTTACCCTCTCTACGTATGGCATATATCTACCTCTCTGTCGGTTCGTTAATACTTTTATCAAGTGTTAAAACGGGCTGCCTGCCCGTTAAATTTCTTGACTTTGTGCCATACATAGCTTATAATTTTTATAGTATTTCAAAGCTGTATAGCTTAGCGCCTATGGTGTTTCCCCACCGTAGGCGCTTTTATTTTTTCATGTTTCCTGCCGCTCTCTTATGCGGCTTAAGGCATACTCATAAGCCCGTCTGTACGGCTCTCTGCAATCGTAGCCCGTGCAGCTGTATAATTTGCTGCCCTTGCAAAATTCGCAGCTATGCAGCTTTGCGTAATCGCTCGCCGCCCTCTCCTGTAGCTTTTCCTCATATTCCAGATGCCGTTTAATCTGGTTTGCATCTATAACCGCAATTCCCAGCATATTTGCTGTATGTATTTCTCTGTCCATTCCCTCTGTTATGCCGTATTTCACACCAGCAATAACAAAATCGCAGCCTTTCAGCAGCGCAAGCCCCGCAGCCATGCCCCTTGCCCGCTCTTCCGGCTTTTTATCGTCCATGCACTGCGTCATATATAAATGCGGCGTAATGGGTGCTAAGCCCGCCTCTAACGCCTGCCGTGTCAGCTGCTGCGCATAATCTATGTTTCTGTCCAGCTCTGCGCCGTCTTTCGCCCTGTATGGGCTGCATATATAAACCTTTCTCATGCCTTTTTACCCGCTTTCTGTTGTGCCTCTGCCCGTGCCTGTTCATTTCCTGCCAGATATGCTGCTAAGCACATCAGCTCGTCTGCTCCCTTTTGGTCTATAAAATTACAATCAACGCAGCATTTACAGTACCCCGTAATCTGTAAATATCTGTCGTATACTTCCTGTGGTGTCTGGCACTGCTTTAAGCTGTCCACCATGCCTGCAAGCTGCTGTATTGCCTTTATGCCTGCCTCGCCGCCCTTTCCGTGTATCCCTACTGTAATCTGCTGCATTTTTGTTGCGCCGTCTGCTCCTAAAATTGTTTTACTCTTCATTTCTGTGCCTCGCTTTCTTCCTTAAACCCAGCCAAAAGCATAGTCATTGCATCTATCGCTGTATCAAAATGTTTTCCCAGCTCTGCTGCGTCAATAAGCCCCTGCTTTGTGTTTCTTCCGTTCCCTTTCATTGCTTGCGTTTGCAAAATAGGTTTTAACTGGCTAAGCCCAGCTATGCTGTTCTCTAACTCTTCCTCACTCACGCAGATTTTTACATAGCCCTTGCCGATATGTTCAACACTCATTTTCTACCTCTTCCTTTCTTCTAATCAGCCGTACCGATACCTCATAAGCTGTGCGCTGTTCTCTTTCTCCTGTGGCTGTATCAAGCACCTTTTCATACTGGCGGCTCTGATACCGTCCCAGCAGCTCTACAGTGTCGCCCTGCTGCCACTGCGCCGCCTCGTCTGCCTGTTCCTGCCAGCAGATGCACGGTAAAAAGCAGCTGCCGCCTGTAAGCTCATTTCTTACCTTTACCGTAATATCAGTAATGCGCTTGCCTCTCGGTGTTTCTCTGTATGTTGGCTTATTCGCTATAACGCCTCTTACTGCTGCCTCGTCCTGCTCTACTGCCTTTCCCGATACCGCCACAAAATCTGCCAGAATATATACCAGCAGTCTACCGCTCTGGAAGTCCTTAAGCGTCTGCACCTTACCTGTCAGTAAAAGCCTGCTGCCCTCTACAAATTCCTGCATAACGTCAAATTCTATGCCGTTGCAAGCCCTGTATGGTACGTCCTCTGCAAATACTACCGTTACCTCGTCCGGCACGCCGCTTGGTCTTACCGTTTCCAACTTTGCCATATAACCGCAAAACGGCAGCCCGCATAGCTGCTTAATTTTCTTAATCTGTGTAAGCGTTCCTACCAGTCCCGCTGCATTTCCCTTGATACCGCCACCTGTAAGCTCGTCCATGATTGCAGTATCTAAATCCCGTAAAAAATCCGGCTTTTTCTTTGTCATACTTCCTGCTCTTTCCTTTCTTATATGTAAATGGTGTAGTAAAGCGACATCTGCAAATCACTAAACTTATACTGTGCTGTCTGGTCTGGCTCTAATGGTTTCAAAAGCCCCAGCTCTTTCCAGCGTCTGTGCGTTATCTCCGGCACTGCTCTAAACTTCTTTACCTCATGCCCGCTGTATTTTCGGTATTCCTCGCTTATCTCATGGTCTGCAAACGGTTTGAACGCTGCTAGATACCCTACGTAAACCTCTGCTTTGCCCTCGATAATGCGCAGGCGGTCTGAACTCTCCAGCGTGCTATAAATTCCTTTACTGTCACTGTCCGCCTCTCCTACTTCTCTGGCATTTCGTACAGCCTCGGTATTACTGCTGCAAACGGCTGTACGTCCATGCCGCCCCTTATTACAGCTGCACCGCCAGCCGTAAACAGATAGCTTACGCACGCTTTCTGTATCTCGTCCAGCACCTCTAAGCAGCGCTCTTTTGTGGCATACTCTCCAATTTCTTCTAAACACCCGTCACTTATGCAAATTACGTGGCGCTTTTTGTCTGCCTCTGCGCCGCCTCTCTTTTTCTTTATGTCCTCGTACTCTCCATACTCTACGCAGGCGTAATTACCGCCCAGTCTATACAGCTTTTCTTTATTCTGGCTGCGTATATATACCTCGCTCATTGCCTTTATCTCCTTGCCTCTAAGTTTTCCATTTCAGAAATGCAGTTTGACGGTATCAGCTCATAAGCTGCCGCCTCTATTTCTGTAAGCGCCTCTTTGTACTCAATGTATCCCCACGCCTGCCGTGCTATCTCTGGTACGTTCTGCCGTTCCTCAAAATTTTCTATATGCAAAATCTCGTTTCCCTGCGGCTTTGGAAATGTTCCCAGCGATAACGGGCGTAAAGGGCTGTAATATCTGTGGCTCATTCTCCCGCCCTGCTTTCCTCTTTATGTTCTTGGTAGCCCTCTAAATAGCCTAATGCCTCTACGTCAATTTCCTTGCCGTCCTTACCGTCGCTGTTTATCCGAATTTTGCCGTAGTATGAATAAATACAGCAGCCGTCATAGTCGTATACTCTTATACTGCCCTCTGTGGCTGCCTCTGGTGTTTCAATAACCAGCGGCTCTGCCTGCTGCATCTGCGCTGCTACCTGTTCGTCTGTTACTGGCTCGCTGTTCTTTCCTCTGTACCAGATAGCCAGCATAAACAAAATGATTGCCAGCACGCCTACCGCTATAACGGCTGCGCACTGTATCAGTTTCTTAACTGCCTGTCGTTTTCGTTTTCTCATTTCCCGCCTCGCTTTCCTCTATCATTGCAGCCCTGCTACGCCGTTCTATCCCCGTAGCCATAAACGCTATTTTCATATCTCTTTCGTTAAATTCGTCGTAGTCTCCTACTGGTGCATCTTCTGGGAAAATCTTCTGTGCCTGTATGAAAGCGTCCATAAATGTACTTAATTCCTCATAAAATACGTTTCTGTAAAATTCAAACTCTAACTCTATTTCGATTTTCTGCGCTTTCGTGCAATATATGCCGATTTTCTGCCGCCGTCCGTATGGCTTGTATGCTGTTCTGTCAGATTTAGCACCCATGACCTTATACATACACTGCCGCAGCAGTTTTATTTCGTGCTTTCCGTTGTAGGAAATATCGTATATTCATACTCTTCCTTTTGCAGTTCGTCTAAGGAATTTATACCGTTATCCTTAAGCAGCTTTGCAAGTTTCTTTTGCGCTGTCGTTTTCTCGCCGCCTACGCCCCCGCTCTGCCAGTGCTTGCAGCTTTTTAATACGCTGTATTGTTTTTTCGTCCATGTATTGCCCTCTCTTCTGTAGCAAAATAGTAGTTGTCTACTATCAGCATTTTTTTACTGAAAAGGCACATAAGCCCCCAGCGGTACGGTAATAACCGCTATTGTTATGTCGCCCTCTGTCGCCCATGCCGCCAGCACGGTAACTGCCAGCATTGCAAGCCCGTAGGCTTTCTGCTTAATGAAATACCAGCGGCGGGCTTTCTTTGCCTGCTCCCGCTGCCGCCTCTGCTCTTTTTTCTTTCGCATATCTGCTATGGCATCTGCATAGCCTCTCTGGTATGCGTCCTCTACTATCAATGCCTCTGCTGCCATTCTCTGCCTCTCTTCCTTTCGGCGGCGCTCTCTGTCTTTCCATGTGTGCCGCTCTCCTGTTCTGGCGTTTGGTTTTACCGTGCGGGCTGCTTTTCGCATTAAAAAGCAGCTGAAACCTGTTGACTGTCCACATACTTTCTGGCTGGTATGACCGCCGCTATTTTTCCACGGTATACAGATTGCAGCTATTAGCCTGCTGCCCTCTGCCGCAGGCTCGCCATGCCTGCTACACAATGTGCCGTGTGGGATTTGAACCCACGACTCGCCGCTTATGAGGCGGCTGCTCTAACCGCTGAACTAACGGCACTCGTGGCGGCTGCCGCCGCCTACTCATTAAATAAAAAGCCTTTTTCTATTAAAAATCTTATCCAATCGCAGCCCGTTACGTCGTCCCGCTCAATGAATTTGTAAAAGCTCTCTGCGTCCTCTATTCCGTATTTCTTCAAAATGTTTCTTTGCGTTCTTTGCTGCTGGCGTAGTAAAAACATTCTCTGCGTAAAATGTAGCCTCTATAGTCCCGTAGCTGTTCTTTCCTGCTGGTGTTCTCATTTCCACTACGACTACATTCTTTTTGCTTTTTCTTCCTACGCCCTTTCTTATTACTACTGCCTCACTGAATAACCAGCCATTCCAGCCGCTACGCATAGGTGCAAACTGTGTGCGTGGCACTTCTACTAAGTCGCCTGCCTGCAATTTATTAAAATCTACTTTTTTCATGTGTTCTTACCTCTCTTTTGTTATTCTTGTTTATAACGCCTGCTGCCCTGCTGCCGCCGTGTAGGTTTTCAGTGTGGCGTTGCAGCGTTTGAACTCCCTATAAATTGTGTCCCTATGCGTTCCCAGTGCCTCTGCAATATCACTTACACTGCTGCCCTGCTTACTCATAGCCTCTATGGTCTGCCTGTCCTCGTAATGCAGACGCTTGTACTTTCGTTTCGCCATGTTCTATGCTCCTTTCCGTCCTCTTTGCTTTTATGGTAAAAAAAATAAGCGTGTCAGAGTTTTTACGCTCTGCACGCTCTTCTTTTCTGCTGTTTCCTATAAAAAAAAGAAAAATCGGCAGAGGCTTTATAACCTCTTGTCGATTTTCATTCTAAAACTTATCCTGTTTTCTTTACACTTGTAAGCGACCTTATTTGTAAAACTTAATTTTCTCTAAGATATTTGTTGCGCCTGCCGCCAATGACAGATCGTTTTTGATGAAATTTTTCGGTTATTTGAATACCTGAAAACCCAAAAATACTCACCCATTCCGGGTGAATGCCTTATCAAAATTTCCTTATTTTCGTTGTTTGTATTTATGTAACCGGCCAATTCGTTCATACATTGCTTTAAAAAGTCCAGCCAAATATTCCTTACTGTCAACATCTTCTACTAACAGCATCTCCTTTGCCTCTTCATACGGTAATTCATAAATCGCAGTTGCCATATAAGAAACTGCAGATTTTGTCGGTTTCACAAGTAACCTGTCATCATATATGCCTCCGACAATCCTGCCACGATAATATATGATATATTCTTCCATCATTGCACGATAATTAATTTCTTCTAAATCAGATAACTGCTCTAATATAAATTGTAAATATTCTTTGCTTGAGGCCATGTTTTTGTCCTTTCAAATACCTGCATTTTCAAATTATACTGTAATCTCAATTTGATTATCTTCAACCGCAACAATGCAGCTTTCGTAATATCCATCACCCGTAGTCCGTGGTCCACTGATAACCTCATAACCATCCGCTTTTAATTCTGCCGTCAACGCATCCACTATTTCTATACTTCCTACGCTAAAAGCTATATGTGAATATCCCGTACGAACTATTTTCTTCGGTAATCAGCATTTCCGGTAAATTCATTATTCAATACGTGCACCATCCTCAAATGTGAGAAAATACGAATAAAGCCTGTTTTCTGATTATGATATCCAGCATTTGATTTTGCTCCCAAATATTTCATAAAGAATTTTTTTG
>ENA-OQLB01001172-OQLB01001172.1-human-gut-metagenome-genome-assembly--contig:-NODE-1172-length-11995-cov-3.619481_pt1 | contig 11995 bp, 13 predicted proteins | sample MGYA00242656_ERZ504813 | MGnify/ENA primary metagenome ERZ504813 (study PRJEB26092, sample SAMD00036388) | human gut metagenome | host: Homo sapiens | study: EMG produced TPA metagenomics assembly of... | reverse complement strand
GTGTATTCCGGAGCATCTTTTTTTCTTTCTGGTAATAGCTGATCTTATCTGCAAGCATCTGGTTATAGATAAAGCGGCTGCAGCCGATTGTTTGCTCTATCTGAACTCTCTGCTCTTTATTTGGATAGATCCTTATTTTTACGGCGCGGTTCATTCTTCTCACCCTGGCTTTCTATATACTGCCGTATCGTTTCAATCGTTGCTCCGCCTGCACTGAGCAGACCGAAGATCTGACCCCAGAATGCATCTTTCATGGTCTAACTCCATTATATTTATCATCCTTTTTCTTATATCGACGGATATATATTTATGAACTAATTGTTCTTTTCAGTATACTACATCAGGGAAGAGAGAACAAGTGTTTCTTTTATACTATAGAGATTTTTTGAGCAGATATGCTCAGATGTGCAATTCATCTCCCCACCTGAAGAGGTGGGAGAATTCTTGCTACATTTGTTAAATAAAAATAATAAAATAGATTATTTTTTCAGAATATATTAACGTTTTCTATATTTCTTTTGCAATAAATTTCACTTTTCTTTGATCCGTTTTTTGAAAAGCTGTTGACAAAGATTTTAATATATGATTAAATAGTCATATGAACATTAATTCATATATTCATATAAAAAAACAAACGAATCAGCAAGGAGAGTTCATATGGAAGACAAATTAAAGAAAGATTCCATGGAGTCCGCAGATTCCTGCGGCTGCGGTCACGAGCATGCGCATCACAGCCATGATGAGCATGAAGAACATCACGATCATGAGCACCATCATAAGCACTGCGGCTGTGGTTGTGAGGATCATAAACATGAACATCATGAACATGAGCATCATCATCACCATGACGAGCACTGTGGTTGTGGCTGCGAGGATCACAAGCACGAACATCATGAACATGAGCACCTTCACCACCATGACGAGCACTGCAGCTGTGGTTGTGAGGATCATAAACATGAACATCATGAACACGAGCACCTTCACCACCATGACGAGCACTGTGGCTGTGGCTGCGGAGATCATGAGCACCACGATCACTCCCACAATGCTCTCACCGCAAAGCGTGTCTACATTCTGGAGAACCTCGGCTGCGCTCACTGTGCTTCCAAAATGGAGGAACGGATCCAGGCTCTTGAAGGCGTCGAAAGCGCTACCATTACTTTTGCAACAAAACAGCTTCGCTTAGGGGCTGCAGATCCAGACGCTCTGCTTCCGCAGATCCGCAAGATCTGCACATCCATTGAGTCTGAAGTTAAAGTTGTTCCGAGAAATCCAGCTCCGGCAGCTTCCACTGACACAACAACTAAGACCTATCTCCTGGAGAATCTAGCTGCGCTCACTGCGCTTCCAAAATGGAGGAACAAATTGCAAACCTTGAAGGAATTTCCGAAGCAACCATCACTTTTGCAACAAAACAGCTTCGCTTAACTGCAAAGAATCCGGATCGATACCTGGATCAGATCCGTAAGATCTGTACATCCATTGAATCCGAAGTTCTTGTAAAAGAAAAGGATCCGAAGCCAAAGGCTCAGTCCCCAAAAACAGTGACTCACACAACCGCTTCCAAGAAGAAATTTTTCTCCAGGGAAAACGTAGATATCATCTGCATTATCATCGGTGCAGTACTCTTCGTTGCCGGAGAGATCATGGAACACAAAGGCTTTGGTACCAGTGCCACTCTTCCTGTATTTGTGATCGCATACCTGGCGCTTGGGGGTGTTATCGTTGTAAAAGCTGCCAAAAACATCTCTCACGGACAGATTTTTGACGAAAACTTTCTCATGAGCATTGCAACACTTGCCGCTTTTGCCATCAATGATTCTGCTGAGGCCGTAGGCGTTATGCTCTTCTACCGCATCGGCGAGCTTTTTGAGGAAAAAGCCGTTGAACGAAGCCGCGGGCAGATCATGGATGCCGTAGACCTTCGTCCGGAAGTTGTAAACCTGGTCACAGGCGATGATATCCAGGTAATTCCCTCTGAAGAGGCTCAGATCGGAGACATTCTTCTGGTCCGTCCCGGAGACCGCATCCCTCTTGATGGTATCGTAATTGAGGGAAACAGCCGTATCGACACTTCTCCGATCACAGGAGAGCCTGTACCGGTTGCTGTAAATGAAGGTGATGAGATCACTTCTGGTTGCGTCAACACCTCCGGACAGCTTAAAATCCGCGTGGAAAAACCTCTGGAAGAATCCATGGTCACTCGTATTCTGGATTCCGTAGAAAACGCGGCAGCAAGCAAACCGAAGATCGACCGCTTTATCACACGTTTTGCCAGGGTTTATACTCCTTGTGTTGTAGGAATCGCAGTGGCAACTGCCATACTCCCATCCCTTGTTACCGGAAACTGGCATTACTGGATCTACACAGCCATTACTTTCCTGGTAATGAGCTGCCCTTGTGCTCTTGTACTTAGTATCCCGCTGGCCTTCTTCTCCGGGATCGGTGCCGGTTCTAAAAAGGGTATCCTTTTCAAGGGTGGCCTTTCCATCGAAGGATTAAGTAAGCTCGGCGCTGTGATCATGGATAAGACCGGTACTATCACAGAGGGTAACTTCCAGCTTCAGAAGGTTGTTGCCACCGGTAAATACACGGAAAATGAACTCCTTTCCATGTGTGCAGGCTGTGAACAGAACTCCACACATCCTATTGCAAACAGCATCGTTGCTGCCGCAAAGGAACGTGAGATCCAATTTGAAAAACCGATCTCGCTGGAAGAAATTTCCGGTCACGGGATCGTTGCGGAAATGCCGGAGGGAAAAGTTCTCTGCGGAAATCGCAAGCTGATGGATAAATTCGGAGTTACAATCGGAGAATTAAAGGAAGCCGCTTACGGCTCTGAAGTATTTATGGCAGTAAACGGAACCTTCGCAGGATATATGCTGATCTCCGATACCATCAAACCTGACGCAAAGGAAGCCATTGCTTCTCTGAAAAAGCTTGGTCTCCACACCGTTATGCTCACTGGAGACTCCGAAGACAGTGCACAGGCTGTAGGAAAAGATGCCGGGATTGATGAGATCTATGCAAAGCTTCTTCCGGAGGATAAGCTCAATGCCCTGAAAAAGGTCCGCCAGGCACATGGAACGGTTATGTTTGTCGGTGACGGTATCAACGACGCTCCTGTTCTTGCAGGTGCTGATGTAGGTGCTGCCATGGGAAGCGGTGCAGATGCTGCCATTGAAGCCGCAGATGCCGTATTTATGAATTCCAATGTAGATGCGATCCCTCAGTCCATTGCCATTGCACGAAGCACAAACCGTATTGCATGGCAGAACGTAATATTTGCCCTGGTGATCAAGATCGCAGTTATGATCCTTGGTCTTGCCGGACATGCCAACATGTGGATGGCCGTATTTGCAGACACTGGCGTTGCCATGATCTGCGTGCTGAACTCCATTCGTATCCTGTATAAAAAATAAGATCCGTTCTGCAGGGCAGATATCCTGCAGCGGATTCCTGTTCATCCATACAACTCCCCAGTGATGCAGAAAAGAATTTGACCGGTGCGTTTTTTTCAGCTACAATAGAAGTTAACAGTTTGGAGGATGCGCAAATGAAGAAAACACATATAGATTACCCGATCAATGATGATACACTGTACCGGCTTGCCGACCTGTTCAAGGTTTTCGGTGATCCTACCAGGATCCGTATCCTGTACGTACTTTCTGTGGAAGAGCTCTGTGTTCAGGATATTGCCGATCGTCTTTCCATGACCCAGAGTGCCATTTCCCATCAGCTCCGGGTACTGAAGCAGATGTCACTGGTCAAATTTCGAAGAGATGGAAAAACCATTTACTACTCCCTGGCAGACAGCCATGTGGCAACCATCATGAATCAGGGTCTGGAACACGTTACAGAAGAATAACTCATAAAACACAATGCAAAAGCAATCTGCTTCCTAATGGAAGAACAGATTGGCTTTTTTTCTCTGCCTTACTCGTGCATCATTTGTATTTATCCCTCGCCCTGTGGTGAAGCACCATCGCTCCGTATGCAGGCATCTTCACCTGAAGAATCCCTGCATCTGCAATATATTCTTCCGGCATTTCCGTATAACCCTCTCCGGAAGAAAGCATCAGGCGCTGAAAAGCCGTTGCTTCTTTCCAGCTTACACCGGTTTTCCAGGCTGTTACCCTTATGTCTCTCTCCTGATCCTGATTATTAAGGATCACTATGATCTGTTCAGAATCAGAAAAAACGACCATAGCTCAAGCCCTGATGATCGTTCCACAGAAATTCCAGGGAACCCTTTGCAAGAATCGGATATGCCTTGTGTATGCAGATCATACGTTTATGAAAGTCCAGCATCTCCTGTCTTCTTTTCCCCAGGGATAAGTTCTGCGGTTATCCGGATCTGTAAAGCCGCAGACGCCGGCCTCATCCCCGTAATATACCGTAGGCGAACCAGGCCACGTCATCTGGATCACAACAGCCTCTCTCATGATGGCAGGATTGATGCCTGCAGATGCTGCCTCTGCGCCTGCGTAGGAAAGCCTTCCTACTCTGTGATTGGTCCTTGTCAGAAATCTGGAATGGTCATGGTTTGAAAGCTCATTCATGGCTCCATAAAGAGCTCCCATATGCAAAGACTGCATATGATGCTTCATCGCCCCGATAAAGGCCTCACTGTTGCCATAAAGGTCCTCCCGGTACTCATCACTGTGCTTCTCCATTCCGGTCAGGAACCAGGTTACAGGCTCCATAAAAGCGTCATAGTTCATAACCGTATCCCACTCATCGCCGCGAAGCCAGCTTTCCGGATTTCCGTAGTGTTCTGCAAGGATCACTGCATCAGGATTGGCTTCTTTTACTGTCCTCCGGAACTCCTTCCAGAAGTGATGGTTAAAATCATTGCTATGGCCCAGATCTGCAGCTACATCCAGTCTCCAGCCGTCTACGTTATACGGCGGCGAAACCCATTTTCTGCCCACATCAAGGATCGTCCGGCAAAGCTCCTCAGATTCTTCGTAGTTCAGCTTTGGCAGGGTATCATGGGTCCACCAGCCGTCGTAGGTTGGATTATAGGGCCAGCGGTTCTGATCCTGGAAGCAGAAGAAAGAACGATAAGGGCTGTCCGCCGAAACATAGGCCCCCTTCTCGTAGCCTTCCTGATTTTCGTAGATCCGTTCCCTGTCCATCCATTTATTAAAGGATCCGCAATGGTTAAATACCCCATCCAGGATCACTTTCATCCCTCTTCTGTGAATTTCCTCCACAAGCTCCTGAAAAAGCTTATTACTGGCCTCCAAATTCCGTTTATCGGTCACACGGCGGATATACTTAAGGGCATGACTGTTATCACTGTCTCCGGGACTTAACAGACCATCACAGTCCGCTACGATCCTTCCGATATGCGGATCGATATGATCGTAATCCTGACAGTCATACTTATGGTTGCTGGGAGAGACAAAGACCGGATTCAGATAGATCACATCTACTCCAAGCTCCTGAAGATAATCCAGCTTATCCATAACTCCCTGAAGATCGCCGCCATAAAATTCCCGGACACCCATCACAGCCGGAACCTTTTCCCAGTTATCCACTTTTACGGAAGTGTCCCCGATATAGAAATATTCCCCTGTTTCCACATCATTGGAAGGATCTCCGTTACAGAAACGATCCACATAAATCTGATACATCACAGCACCCTTCAGCCACTCAGGCACATGATATCCGGGATAGATCTCAAATTCTCTCCTTTCCTCATGTCTGGTGCTTACACCATTTGTATCATAATAACAGGTAACAAGTCCTGAATGGATCTCAAAGTAATATCGTACAAGATTTTTTCCCATTACGATCTGTGCAGTATAATAATCAAAGCTTCCGGAAGTTTTTTCCCACTTCATTTCCAGATATTCTCCGTCATGCACAAGACAGACGTTGTCCACATTATTTCTCTGGGTACGAAAACGGATCGTAACTGTATCACCTTCCCGTGGCTCCACAGGTGTACGGTAATATTCCGTCCCGTCACTGAACATTGCGTCTTTATTTAATACCGGACTCATTATTGATATATACCGCATCTTCTTTGCAGTCTCCATGCTTTCATATAACATTCTATCTTCCTCATTCCGTTTTTAGTACCATGTTTTAAATATATTATCTTAATTTTTTCCATCCCGCAAGCATATATATCTGTTTTCTCCGTAATCCGTCTTTTATTTTTGGGCAGTAAAAAAGGCAGCTGGTTAAGCTGCCTTTTTTGGAGAAGGTATTTCTTCTTATGGGGTGTAGCAAAAACTATATAATGTATTGGGGGGTTTTTACGGTATTTATAGTACCATGTGTCCACCAAAAAGTGTGCACAAAGTTCACAAAATTCAATATTTTTTTTTGTGCATTTTATTCGTTTGTTTTTGCAACCTCTTCTTTTTCTGTTGTAAAAAGTGCTTCAAACTCTTCACGATGTATCTTTTCCTTCTCGAGAAGAAGGGCCGCACAGCTGTGAAGAACGCCGATATTCTCACGGATGATGCTCTCTGCATTCTCATGGCACTCACGATGATACGGGAAATCTCCCCATCGATCTCTCTTGCCACTTCCTCACTGTAGCCTCTGGTATGTGCCAGATCACGGCCGATAAATACCTCATCGTCATCGTTGCCGTAAGCGATCAGACCGATTTTTTCAGACATACCGTATTTCATTACCATAGAGCGTGCAGTCTCTGTGGCACGTTTGATATCATTGGAAGCACCGGTGGTGATATCTCCGAAGATGATCTCCTCAGCCACACGTCCGCCAAGAAGCGTGGTGATATCCTCCATCATTTTGTTCTTTGTATTAAACATCTCATCATTATCTGGCAGCGGCATGGTGTAGCCGGCAGCTCCCATTCCCGTAGGGATAATGGAAATGGTGTATACCGGATCCATATGAGGAAGTACATGGAACAGGATCGCATGGCCTGCTTCATGATAAGCTGTGATCTTTTTCTCTTTATCAGAGATGACCTTGCTCTTCTTTTCTGCACCGATCCCGACCTTGATGAATGCTTTCTTGATATCCTTCTGCATGATATAAGGACGGCCCTCTTTTGCAGCATCAATGGCAGCTTCGTTAAGAAGGTTCTCCAGATCTGCGCCTGTAAATCCTGCGGTTGTCTGGGCAATCTGGCGAAGATCCACATCATCTCCCAGCGGTTTGTCCTTGGCATGGACCATAAGGATCTCTTCTCTGCCCTTGACATCCGGGCGTCCTACACCGACTTTACGGTCAAATCGTCCCGGACGGAGGATCGCAGGATCCAGAATATCCACACGGTTGGTCGCTGCCATTACGATGATTCCTTCATTTACTCCAAAACCATCCATCTCTACAAGAAGCTGGTTCAACGTCTGCTCTCTCTCATCGTGGCCGCCACCCATACCGGTTCCTCTCTGACGGGCTACCGCATCGATCTCATCAATAAAGATGATGCACGGTGCATGACGCTTGCCCTCTTCAAAAAGATCTCGTACACGGGAAGCACCGACACCAACAAACATCTCCACGAAATCGGATCCGGAAATGGAGAAAAACGGAACTCCGGCCTCTCCTGCAACTGCCTTCACGAGAAGAGTTTTACCTGTTCCCGGAGGCCCACAAGGATCACGCCTTTCGGGATCCTGGCACCTACCTTGGTATACTTCTGTGGGGATTTCCAGGAAATCCACCACTTCCTCCAGATCCTCCTTCTCCTCCCTGAAGACCTGCAACATCCTTGAACGTTACTTTCTTATCATCAGGGGACGACATCCTGGCTCTGCTTTTTCCGAAGTTCATCATCTTCGCATTGCTTCCGCCGCCTCCGGACATCTGCCGGTTCATCATCATAAAGAAAAAGATAAGGATCGCGCCGGTAAGCACTACCGGAAGTACTGTTCCGATCATGGAGCTGTCCTTGGGTACATTGCGGATCGTTGGATCGATATCATGTTCTTCAAGAAGCGCCTCCGCTTCCTTTACATCGGTTACGTAGACTGTCTTCTGACCGTCTGAAATAATGTTTGCTGTTACATAACCGGTGGGCACTTCTCTGTTCTGATGGATCACCGCATCCGTCACTTTGTCTTCTTCCAGAGCCTTTTCCAGCTGGCCCATTGTGTAGCTGCCCTGGGTAGATACCTGGTCATTGAGATACAGATATCCTGCGATCAGTGCCACAATAAGCAGAAGGTACAGGCCTATCTTACCTGAATGCTTGCTCACTTGGTTAAATCTCCTTTCAGTCCTGAAGCTCCACTACTCCGATGTAAGGAAGGTTTCTGTATTTCTGGGCATAATCAAGTCCGTATCCTACTACAAACTCGTCCGGAATATTGAAGCAACAGTAATCTACCTCTACATCTGTCACACGTCTCTCCGGTTTGTCAAGAAGTGTACAGAGTCTGATGCTTGCCGGATGTCTGCCCTTCAGGATACGCAGCAGATAGCTTAAGGTTCTGCCTGAATCAATGATATCCTCTACGATCAGAACATCTTTCCCGTCCAGTGGCTGATCCAGATCCTTGACGATCTTTACAACACCGCTGGATTTCGTATCATCACCGTAACTGGACACAGACATGAAATCCAGTGTTACCGGGCGTGTGATCCTCTTGGCAAGCTCACACATAAAGAAAACGCCGCCTTTCAGAACGCAGATCATGTGTACATCTTTTCCGTCATAATCCTTGTTGATCATATCTGCAACTTCCTGGATACGGGCATCTACCTCTTCTTCACTGAGTAAAACCCTGATTTTTTCGCTCATGCTAAAGCTCCTCCTTGGTAATGTAATTCTAACACTCTCCCTGTAGTGGAAGTGATCTTATACTTCTCGTTCATCCGTCCTCCCGGGATCCAGAGTATCTCAGATCCTACCGCAACAACCGGAAGCCTGTCTCTCATCTCCGCCGGAATCTTCTCATCAATAAAGATCCGGTTCAGCTTCTTTCTTCCGCCTTCACTGTTTACAGTAAGATAATCTCCCTGTCTTCTGGTCCGAACGCATGGACTATTTTTTATTTTATCATAATCAAACCATTTCGTATACTTTTTTTCTTCAATCTTCTGTTTCTTATAAGAAAAAATTTTCGACTCAAAGATCCCGAAAGGGCTTTCCAGAGTTCCCGGAACCGGTATTTCCCGAAAAAACCTCGACAGATCTTCTGTTTCTCTATGTTTTTTTTTCCTGTTGCGGAGATATCTTTCTCAGGCGGACACCGCCGTACTCCTTTACTGCACGGATCTTCTGAGGAAATTCTGTGTAGCGTCCGTTCTCTTTTTTCTGAAGGGAAAGTACCTGTTCCACATGAAGAGATGTATAATCCTTCCGTTTTCCGGCAAGACGGCCGAACGCTTCGAGAACTGCGTACTCCTGGATGATCGGATCTTTCTCAAAGAATTCCCTGTCCAAAAGATAGCCATCCTCAGCCTTACATTGATCCAGAAGCTCCTGACCTTTTTTCCCAAAGTATCATCTGCCGCTGCCAGAACTCTGGCGGTCTCTGCCATATGTTCCACAGTTCTTGAGTTGATCTCGTTCTCCATGGCAGGCAGCACATGGTGCCGGATGCGGTTTCTGGTATATTCATCTGAAAGATTGGTACTGTCTGTGATATGAGGAATTCCATTCTCTTTCAGATAATTGACAATTTCCCGCCGCTCTAAACATAAAACAGGGCGGATGATCCCATTTCCACAGGGGCGGATCCCTGCAAGGCCACGGATCCCTGTCCCTCTGGCCAGATGGTGGATCATCGTTTCTGCCAAATCATTCCGGTTGTGGGCCAGTGCCGCAAGAAACTGCGGTCCTTCATCTGTCTCCTCCCGGGAATCCCAGTCTTTCTCTCTACCCTAAAAAGCCTGCTTCCTGACGATCCTTCCGGTTTCTTCCTCGCCAAGCTTCCATTTTCTGGAAAGATCAGCACCGGATAGTGGTAGACTTCCAGCGGAATCTCCCATTTCCACACAGATTTTTCTTACCATGACTTCATCCCGGTCGGCTTCTTCTCCGCGGATTCCATGATGGATATGGACAGCTCCAGGGCAAAGCCATATCACGCTGGATTTCCTTTAAAATATGGAGCATGGCAATGGAATCTGCGCCGCCGGACACTCCTGCCGCTACCATATCCCCTGCTTTCAGCATATGATTTCCCTGATATATTTCCTTACACGCCAGATCATTTTTTCTCCTGTAAAAACATTTTTATTTCTTCCATAAGCCCGCCACAACAACAGTCATATCATCCCTTGCACGGTAGTCGCTGTACCCGAGAACCCGCTCCAGGATTCCTCTGCCCATCTCTTTAGGTTCTTTCTCATGGACATCCATGATAATTTCTTTCATGGTTTCCTCTTCCCGTTCTGTAGGAAGCGCATCCAGAACTCCATCTGTCATCATGATCAGATATCTCCATGATAAAGCTTCCTGGAAGCTGTGTCAAAGTCCAGTTGCTGCACCAGACCTGCTGCAAGGCTCTCTGAGGCAATGGATTCCACCAGTGGTCGCGCTTGATAAAAGTAGAAGAAGCTCCTGCCTTAAGGAAATTACAGATTCCTGTATATAAATCTACCGCACAGATATCCACTGTGGAAAACATCCCTTCCCTGCCCTTCAGAAGCAACGCAGAATTCACCATTCTGGCTGCTGTTTCCTGGGAAGTCCTGATTCCATAAACTGCTCCAGAAGTTCCACAACGATCTCGCTCTCCTTAAAAGCTTCCATTCCTGACCCCATTCCATCGGAAAGGCAGAGAAAAAACCTGCCATCTTCTTCCTGCCGACAGATATAATTATCACCTGAAACTTTTTCCTGCTCTCTTGTAAGCCTGGCTACTCCATAGAGCATCTGATAGCTCACATCTTCCACAAAATGTACAGTATGGAACTCTCCGTTCACAATACTTCTGCTTCCCTGCTCCGGAGTCATGGGACTTCCGCAGATCCTTGACAGGATCTGGGAGATTTCCACCATGGAAACACACTGACCGCTCCTTGCTCTCATATTCAAAAAAACCTGCCGTCTTCCCTCAACCTTGTCCATGACCCAGACACGACGGATAACAATATGTTTTTTTCGGAAAGCTTTTCGCAGGTCTTCCTGAAACTGAGGGTCTGCAGGCATAATATCATACAGTTCTTCAGCCATATGATCCATGATCCTGGATATCTCCGTGAGCTGCTGAGCAACTGCCAGACGGCTCTCGATCATGCGGTTGTCCCATACAAGATTCTGCCGTTCTTCCCGGAATTCTTCCCCCATCACCTGAAATACTGGGCAGACCTTCCGCAGGCTCCCATCCAGTCGCTGCGTACCTGACGGATAGACTCTTCATCTCCCTCTTCCATGGTGCGGATCATATTTTCACTGCAGCGCATGGTGTCACCGGCACGCTCTCCCCAGCAGATTTCCCGCTGATAGCATCTGGAACACACTGCTGCACTGGTATCGGAGATGATCCGGTTCAGCTGCCCGCTGCTCAGGAATTCCTTTCGGTACGGCATTCCATAAAAAGTATCAGCCAGCTTCCGGAGTGATGCTGCATACTTCTCCACCTTCTCCTTCTGGGGGATGGCTCTCACCTGGCGGCATGATTTCTTCTTTTTCGTGCGTTTTTCCCGAAAAGACAGTTTTTGCCATGTCCGGATCATCAGCAGTATGCTGACTACGAGCATGGCAATTATCCATTCCTGCATATTCTCCCCTCCCCTGATAACCTTCACTGACTGATTATTATAAAGGAGGTTTTCTGAAATATCTGTCAAAGCAGCACGAAAGCCTGAAAAAATTTTCCGTCAAAATCCACGATATTTCCGCTATTTTTCTTCCTGGAATACAATCTCATTATCTTTCACAAGACCAAGCTTCTCTCTGGCTGCTTCTTCCACATATTCATCTGTTTTCATGTATTCCTTCTCAGCATCGATCTCCTTGGTACGGTCTTTCTCATTCTCAATGGATTTCTCCAGATCCGATGTCTTGGAATCATAATAGTCCAGACGACTCTGAAGTGTCTTG
>ENA-OQLB01001171-OQLB01001171.1-human-gut-metagenome-genome-assembly--contig:-NODE-1171-length-12001-cov-6.590787_pt1 | contig 12001 bp, 16 predicted proteins | sample MGYA00242656_ERZ504813 | MGnify/ENA primary metagenome ERZ504813 (study PRJEB26092, sample SAMD00036388) | human gut metagenome | host: Homo sapiens | study: EMG produced TPA metagenomics assembly of... | reverse complement strand
GCATACCTGGACTTGGCTTGCCATGCCACCATCTTTGTCAAAACAATTTTTCTGTAAACGATTTAAATCTTTCATTCTCCACCTCTTTACTGCTCTTTTTTTCTTCTAAAAATGTTGCTTCACAACCGTTTAAAAAGAAAATAGAACTGAAAAGAATACTGATACTACATACAATACTTACACACTGCTTCTTCCGCCTTTTCCAAAATTGAATCAACATAGCAGACTCCGACAGTTATTTCTCTAATTTTATGCATCGGCTTCCTTATTTATACTTCTCTCAAATTTGTTTCCAAACAGTAATGCATCCCCTCTTTATTTGTGATAAAATACAACTATATAAGATACAGGAGGCGTTGTGTATGGCCAACTTAATATTTGAACATTTGAAAAAAGTATATCCGAACGGATTCGTATCTGTAGACGATGTCAGCCTCTCGATCGAAGACGGTGAATTTGTTGTATTCCACGGACCAAGCGGATGCGGAAAATCTACAATTTTACGTATGATTGGCGGCCTGGAAGATATTACTTCCGGAAAGATCTATCTTGATAATACCTTTTTAAATGACATTCTTCCACGCGACCGGAAGCTTGCCATGGCATTTCAGAATTACGCTCTCTATAAGCACATGAATGTCTATGATAACATGGCACTTGGACTGAAGCTTCGTGATCTTCCGCGTACAGTTATCAATACCCGCGTAAAGACTGCTGCCGCTTTTCTTGGAATTTCAGACATTCTTACGAAAAAAATTCGTTCTATTTCTGATTCTGAACGCCAGCGTGTTGCACTCGGTCGGGCTATTGTCTGCCACCCAAAAGTTCTGCTTGTAGATGAAGATTTTGCTCATCAGGATGATGACCTTCGGAAAGATATGATCCATGATATTCTCAAAATTAACAAAGAGCTTGGAATTACGGTTCTTTATGTCACAAATAACTACGAAGAAGCCGTTTCCCTGAATTCTCGTGTCATTTTTATGAAAGACGGAAAAGTAATCGAGGACAGCATTTAAGCTGTCCTCTCATTTTTCACCCAAGCAACTCTCAAAACATGCTTCTTATGATTTTTGCTTCTCCAGGTAATTATAAATTTCACGCTTCTGAACGCCGCGGTCTTTCGCAACCTTTTTCATTGCTTCTTTTCGATCCACTCCCTGAGAAATATAGTACTCCATATGGTCTTCAATACTCATATCTTCCCAGCGCTCTTTTTCTTCCTGACGGATTTCTTCCCGGCTTCTCCCTGCAATTACAATCACACACTCTCCCTTCGGAGCGTTCGCCTCATAATAAGCTACTGATTCTTCAAGTGTTGATTGAAATGCTGTCTCATGCCTTTTGGTCAGTTCTCTGCAAACCGTTACTTTTCGATCTCCCAGACGCTCTGAAAGAAGTTTCAAAGTCTTTACCAGACGATGCGGTGCTTCATACATTACGATCGTTCTTGTCTCAGCAGCCATTTCTTTTAAAACTTCTTCCCGTTCTTTCTTATCTGTCGGAAGAAATGCCTCAAATGCAAATCTTCTTGTCGGAAGTCCTGACATTGTAAGCGCTGTAACACATGCCGCCGGTCCCGGAACAGAAGTTACTCGAATCCCTGTTTCATAACACATTTTCACCAGTTCTTCTCCCGGATCAGAAATCCCAGGTGTACCTGCATCTGTAATCACCGCAATATCCAGTCCTTCTTCCAGCTTCTCCACCAGTTTACGACCTTTGTCAAACTTGTTATATTCATGATAACTTGTCATTGGCGTCTGTATTTCGAAATGATTTAACAGTTTAATACTGTTTCTTGTATCTTCTGCTGCGATCAAATCCACCTCTTTCAATGTTCTGATCGCACGAAATGTCATATCTTCCAGATTACCAATTGGTGTTGCCACCAAATATAATGTTCCTGCCATCTTCATCTCCCACGAACAATTACCGTTGTCTTTCAGTCTTTTCAGAATTATTTCCGTTCTTCTGCAATAAAGTCCCATCCTTCGCATACATAATGATTGGTGGCTCTATCGTCACTCTGGGTTTTGCCCCACGCATTCCTTCCACCAGAACCATTGTCGGTTCTTTATCTATATACGGATGAATAAACTGAATCCGTTTCGGTTCAATCTTATATTCATGCATCTTCGTCAAAATCTCTGTCAGCCGAAACGGTCTGTGAATCATATAAAATCTGCCTTTATCCTGAAGAAGCCGCATACTTTCTCTTAAAATATCATCTAATGTACACAACACCTCATGCCGTGCAATCGCCTTACTGTCATCTGGATTCCGAAGTCCATGATCCGCTAACATATAAGGCGGATTCGTTGTGATCACATCAAAAAAGGCCGGCTTAAATCGTTCTGCCGCCTCTTTAATATCTCCGGTTACAATGTTAATTCTGTCTTCCAGATGATTATGTGCAACACTGCGTCTTGCCATTTCTGCAGTCTCAGCCTGTATCTCAAGCCCTGTAAAATGCTTTCCTTTCGTCTTTCCTGCAAGTAGAACCGGATGATTCCATTCCCGGTTCCCATATCAAGCACGGTCTCTCCCGGCTTTACTTTTGCAAAATCAGAGAGAAATACTGCATCCACTCCAAAACAGAATTTTGAAGGATTCTGGATCAATTCTAATCCTCCAAGCTGCAGATCATCCAGACGCTCGCCTGGTCTCAGATTATTTGTCATCTAACTTCGAAGCTCCCTCTTTCTTCTCCATCCGTTCAAGCGCAGCTAATTTCTTCTGCTCTTCTTTCGATACTTTCTGTTTCTTTCTTCTCGGACGGAATTTCAGATCATCCGCCTTATACTCGCGAATCTCTTTCTCGTCATTCTCCAGATTAACAATAACTTTCACAAGTCTGCGAAGTACACTCAAAGAATGTACTGTTCCGGTCAATCCATCACTTGTTGTCACATTATCTCCAACAGAAGGTAACTGACTGTTAAGCACTTCATAAGTCTCTTCCTCATTCGTCAGACAACACATCAATCTTCCGCAGACCCCTGAAATCTTTGTCGGATTCAGGGACAGGTTCTGTTCCTTTGCCATCTTGATTGATACCGCTGCAAACTCTGTCAGATATGTGCTGCAGCATAATGGACGTCCACAGATACCAATTCCTCCGCGAATCTTCGTCTCATCTCTGACCCCAATCTGACGAAGCTCGATTCTTGTTCTGAATACAGCTGCCAGATCCTTTACAAGTTCACGGAAATCAATACGTCCGTCCGCTGTAAAATAAAACAGGACTTTATTATTATCGAAAGTATATTCTGCTTCAATCAGTTTCATATCCAGTCCATGCTTGCGGATCTTCTCCTGACAAATCTTAAAAGCCTCTTTCTCTTTCTGACGATTCTTCTCTACCGTCTTCTCGTCTTGCTCTGTTGCAATACGAATCACAGATTTCAAAGGCTGAACCACTGAATCATCGTCCACCTCTTTTGGTGCACTGACAACACGTCCATACTCGATTCCCCGTGCTGTCTCCACGATTACGTGATCCCCCTGTTTGATTTCAAACTCTCCCGGGGAAAAGAAATAAATCTTTCCCGCTGTTCGGAATCTTACTCCTATTACTTTTGTCATGTATCTAATTCTCCTTTATTGTAAGCAAGAGCAGTTCCATTGTCAGTTCAAAATTAACATTTGCTTTCAGTCTGGCTTTCGCCTTTTCAATTGCGTCCAAAATATTCTCAATTCCTTCATAAGAGCTCTTACTTGCACGCGCTTGATATATCTCAGCTGATCAGAAAATACTACTCTGTCTACATTCTTAGTTGCCTTATAAATTAATACATCTCTGTACCAGATTGCGATCATATCCAGATAGTCGTTAATCTCCATCTTATATGTCATACATTTTTTCACTGCATCCATCAGTTCTGAAACATTCATCTCATCAATATTTCTAAGTAAATGTACAACTTCTTCCTTAATCTCATTGAAATATTCTGACGTTGCAAGCATAATCGCTTTTCCCATATTTCCCTGGGCAAATGCTACACAGACATCTGCTTTATAATCAGGAATCTCCATCTGCTCCATCAGATATTTCTTTACAAGCTGATCTTTAATATTACGAAGTTTCATCATAACGCATCTGGAACGAATCGTTGGCAGTAAAGCCTCTGCATTCTCTGTCAGAAGCATGATCACCGCATATTCCGGTGGCTCCTCAATTGTCTTAAGCAATGCATTCTGTGCCTGGGCACTCATTAAGTCTGCCTCTGGAATAATATAAATCTTATACTTGCTGCTGTACGGTTGATCACAATATCATTATTAACCTGTGTACGAATATCATCAACACTGATCGTATTCGGTTTCTCATGTGTCACCTTAATAATATCCGGCTGATTACCGTTCTGTGCCTGTTTACAGGACTGACATTTCCCACATGCCTCTCCGTCTTCCTCACGATTCTGGCACTGCAGGCTCATAGCAAAAAGATTCGCAAGAAGCCGCTTTCCAGATCCTCTTTCGCCATTCAGAATATATGCATGCGATACTGCATCAGCCTGAACTGCGCTCGAAATATACTTGATTATGTTTTTGTGCCCTACTACATCTTTAAAACTACTCATTTCTATCACCTGCCGTGTATCTTATTTCCTCTTTAGCGGATAATATTCTCACAATTATCCACCTAACAATAGTATATTCATAATTTTAACATCATTTTCTTACAAAACTATGAACTACCATTTAAGTATATCATAAATTCACGTTTATTTCTCGCAAAATTTCTTCCATACAGGTTTCCTTATCAATATTTTGAAATCTCAGCTTGATTCCCGCCCTTTCCAGATTCTCCTCCGAGAAATCTTCTGCATCTGCAAGAAATCTTCTGCACAGTTCTGCATACTGCGGTTTCAGCTGTGCCCGTTCTCTTTCTAACGCCCTCGACAGTCTTAATCCATCTTCCACTTCTATATATAACGGAACCATAACATCATCACCAAAATATTCTTTCAATGCATAATATGACTCAATCGTTCCGATCACAAGATAATCATACTGCCACAATTCAATCTGTCCATCGTCTGCTGTAAAATAAGTCCAGATTCCACACTTTGTATTGTAAGAACGAAACTCGATGATTTTCTCCTTGTCCATCATCTCATCAAATCGTTCCTGATCGACAAAGAAATATTCCACTCCGTCCTTCTCACCCTCACGCATTGGACGTGTTGTATATGGAACGATTGAATGAAATTTTGGCATCTTTTCCATCAATTCTTTGTAAATCGTATCCTTCCCGGAAGCGCTTTTCCCCATAATATAAAATATTTTACCCATACTTTTTCTCCTGCTCTTAAACATGCATCTGGATTCGTATTCTCACCTTCCAGCCTGTCGGTTCTTTATTCTGGATTCCCCGCAACTAATAAACAATTCTCCTGGCTTAGTCTTCAATGGAAAAACCCATCTCTTTATATTTTACCATCTTTTGCACAATAGTAGAAGTAATTCTCTCTCCAGGAACAATCATTGGGATTCCCGGTGGATAAAGATAGACATATTCCAATGAGATTCTTCCTGATGCCTCATTCCATTTCACACTCTCGCCTTCCATTCTCCCTGCTTCAAAGGAAGAATATGCCTGTTCTAATGGAATCATTTCATAAGAAATATTTTTTATAGTATGATCCTCATCATTCCCTGAAAGCTCTTCGCACAGAATATTTTTATCAATCTCCATCACTGCCTGAACCAATCTGTCCATTCCTTCTTGTGTATCTCCCGGTCCTGTCATAGCGATCACGTAAGACCCGGAAGCCATCTCCATCTCCAAATGATAAGATCTCAGCATTTCCTGAAATCGTTTTCCATTCAAAACTTCCCCATCTGTATTCTTAAGATTTTTTACAGATAATACTATCTTTGACTGGTCAAAATGTTCTGCCTCAATTAATTTTATATTCTTTAACTGCTTCAGTCTCTCTCTTGCTTGCTGCAAACGCTCAACATAAGTATCCATGATTTCTTCCCTGCGCTCTTCCATTGCCCGGACACACTCATCAATGGATGCCATTAAAATATAAGAAGGACTGCTGGATTGAAGCATATGCAAATAATTTCTTATCCTTTCACGATTAGCATATCTCCCATTTATATGAAGCAATGCTGTCTGAGTTAAAGACGGAAGTGTCTTGTGAAGACTGTGGATCACCACATCAGCCCCCCGTGTATTCGCATTTTGCGGAAAATATGAATGAAATCCAAAATGTGCACCATGCGCTTCATCGACGATCAGCGGAATCTTATATTCATGCACGATTTCCGCAATTGCTTCAATATCCGACACGACTCCTTCATAAGTCGGTGAAACAATGACAACCGCCTGAATATCTTCATATTCTTCAAGTAACTTCTTTACCTGGTCTACATGGATCTCACCATTAAGATCTGTCTCTTCCGAAAACTCCGGATAAATATATATCGGTCGTAATTCATTCATATATACCGCATTATATACCGATTTATGACAATTTCTTGCCATCAAGATTCTACCACCACGCTCCGTACATCCCATCACTGCACTCAAAAGTCCGACGGTACTCCCATTAACCAGATAATGCGTCTCTTCCGCATGAAATACTCTGGCTGCATTCTCCTGTAATTCTTTCAACAGTTCTTCTGCATGATGAAGATCATCAAATCCATCTATCTCCGTTATATCAATATTATATGGTAACCTGGCTCTCATGAGCTCCATGTTACGCTTATGTCCAGGCATATGAAATGCATAATAATCTGAATTTCCATATGCAGTTAATTTTTCATATAAATATTCCATAATAACCTCTTATTTGTAAAAAGAACCTATCTGAATAATGATAGATTCTCCTGGTGCCATATTTTATTTATATAAAGTTAAAAGCAGTAATCATAATAGATTACTGCTTTCTTTCAGTGAGCGTGCGGGGATTCGAACCCCGGACAACTTGATTAAAAGTCAAGTGCTCTACCACCTGAGCTACACGCCCTTAAACACTCGCAGAAGTTATAATATCATAAGTCTTATATAAATGCAAGCACTTTTTTCAGATTTTAAATTTAATATTTAAATGCATCTCGCCACATCGCTACAGGCGATTCTAAATGGCGAGACACAATCTTATTTTCTCAAATCATAGAACTTTCCACTCAGATTTTTCACCTTTACATAAGAAACATGATCTATAAACATTCTCGAAGTGAATACCGTTTTCCCATGATCGCAGAAAATCTCGATACTGGAATGATCTACCATAACCCGGACAGTCTGTTTCTTCTCTAACTGTTTTGCATAACGGATCGTTCCAAACTTCTCCGCATACACTTCTGTCATACCACTTCTGTCCAGACAATATTCTTCCCCATCTGCGCTTAAAATCAAACAGTTACCATCTTTATTTCCTATCTCTATAGAAAACGCACCTTCTGTATTTCCTTCAAGCTCAAAAGAACATTCTTCAACCTTTATATGCTCTGCAATGCTTCTTTCATTTGCACGAAGCTGCTTTAGCTCTTCTACCGGCTGCTGGATCAACCTATCTTTCTCTATCCAAATTTCTCTTGGAAGTGTTAACATGTGAGCCCAATTATTCTTATCAGTTGGATATTCGCTCTTAGAATTTCCAAGCCATCCAAATAAAATTCTTCGATGTTTTTCGTCCTCATACGACTGAGCGCATAGAAATCAAATCCCTTATCAAGTTCATACATTTCTGAAAATTGAAATTCTTTTCGTTCTGTATCCAATGGTTTTCCTATCATGTAAACTACGGAGAACACATTTTATAATCATATTTATTCTCACTTGAAATTCCCATTGGAGAACAGAACAGCACTCCTTTTTGATTCTCTTCATAATAATTTGGACATTCCAACATATAACCTAACATTGCTTCCTGTCCATTCTGAAGTAATCTCACTCTTCCGGCGTACTCATATGAATCTGCCTGCTTACCTCTATACAACATCAGAATTCCTTCATGTTCTTTACTTTCTGCTCCTGTCAGCATCCAGTATTCACTGTCCCTTTTCCAGACATATGGATCACGATAATTCATTGTTGTCTGATTCGGATCCATCTCTACAATCTTTTTCCGGTCTGTCAGTTTCTCACCATCAAATCTGGCATAACAGGTGCATGGGATCATCTCTTCATTTTCAATTCCCGTATAGAAAACCTGTACCTGTTCTCCTTCTTTTAATGCCATACCTGTATAACACCCGAAAGAGTCTGATTCTGTATCCGGTACATTGCCACCCCATGATCTTCATAATGAATAAAATCTTTTGTTGTCAAATGATACCAGTGTTTCAACCCATGTACCGGTCCGGCCGGAAACCATTGGTAAAAAATATGGTGTATCCCATTGATCTCACACAGCCCATTCGGATCATTCATCAGACCACATTTCGGTGCAATGTGCCATACCGGATAATACGGATCATTCCTGGTTGTCTCCTGTATCCGTTGAAAATATTCAGCCGGCATATCCATAATTCGAATATGCCGGTTCTGATGATTTGAAAAATCATACTGAAACATAATTTACTCCTTTACACTGCTTCTGGATTCTTCTTCATAATCATCCATGTACCTGCAAATGCAACTCCAACAGAAAGAAGTAATACAATAATATACTCAATCATTCCTCCTTGGAGATAAAGCAGCATACCAGGAATCATAGACGCTCCGGTTCCCTTCGCACATAAGCCAACGATCGCTGCGAATCCACCACCTATAGCACCTCCAAGACATCCCATGAAGAATGGCTTAATTCTCGGGAATGTAAGACCATACATAACAGGTTCGGAAATTCCGAATAATGCCGGGATCAGAGCTGGAATCATGTTAGCTCTCTTCTGCTTATTCTTCTGCATCATGACGATTGCAAGTCCTGCTCCAAGCTGTCCTGCGATTGCTGCAGATCCATCGGGTTAATGTAATCTACACCAGTCTCTGTAAAAATACTTACAATGATCGGTGTTACTGTATGATGCATACCTACAGAACAGAGAATCTGGATCAGTCCACCATAAGCGATTCCTCCAATTCCAAATGGAAGTTTCAGCATCATAAGGATCAGATCTGTCATTCCTTTTTCAACTCCTGAAAGAACCGGTCCTACAACAAAGAGTCCTGCCAAAAGTGAAACAAGTAAAGTAAGGAATGGTACAAGCAGCATGTCTAAGATATCCGGAATCACCTGATGTAACTTCTTCTCCAGTTTTGCTGCAAAGAATCCCATGAATAATGCAGGAATTACAGAACTCTGATAACCTGTAATATTTAAATGCAACGGTCCAAAGACAAAACTTAACGGATCAGCAACTCCGTTTACCACATCCCATTTATTCGGAAGAGTTGGTGATACAAGCATCAGTCCAAGTACAATACCAAGGATTGGTGAACCACCGAACTTCTTGCATGCAGACCATGCAACTAATACTGGGATAAATGTGTATGCTGTGTCTGTTAATACAGAAAATACTGTATCAAAAGATGGTGATAACTCAATTCCAAATCCATTTACAAGAAGACTTCTTACTCCCATCAGAATACCTGTTGCAAGAAGTACCGGAATGATAGGAATAAAAATATCAGAAATCATCTTTGTTGCACTCTGGAAAGATAATTTTTCCTTCTCCCCATTTTCTGTTACTTCAGCATCTCCAGCTGTCACTCCTGCCAGTTTCTGAAACTCAGCACAAACTTTATTCACAAATCCAGTTCCAAGAATCACCTGATGCTGGCCACTCTTTGAGAAATAACCTGCTACTCCCTGAATCTCTTTCATCCCCTCTTCATCAATAACAGATGCATCCTTTACTTCCACGCGAAGCCTAGTTGCACAATGTGTCGCACTGATTACATTTTCTTTTCCGCCAAATGCTTTCAGAATTTCCTGCGCTGTCTTTACAGGATCTTTTTTCATCTCTCATTACCTCCTATTTGTGCTATTATAACATATATCGTTTTTATCAAATCGATTCGATATGTTTGTTTTTTATAGTGGCCTTGGAATATTTCCTATCAGCCACTGTTATTTTTATTTATCGAATCGTTTCGATATCTGTTGATTATAATAGATCATTACCATTTCGCTGTCAATGAATTTAATCAATTCTTTTTGTTTTCTGTATTTTTCAACAAATTAAAGTCGTGATATTTGGTAAAAAGTAACATGTAATTTAACATGTTTCACCACTTTGGACTGTCACGCCAAAAATAGATTCAACTTCTTCAATTTTTTTCCCTTCAATTTGCGAGATGATCATGGACACTAATTTTTGAGCCATTTCTTCAATTGGCTGAACAATCGCAGTCAGAATTTCCGGTCCGATTTTTGTAATATACGTTCCATCAATCGCAACTATGCTGAGATCCTCTGGAACTTTTCTTCCTCGTAACTGCGCTTCTCTCAGACAGGCAGCTGCAGCCATATCAACACCAAGAATTCCATCCATATCATTACATGTCTCAAATGCACGAGCTGCAGCATCCTGATACTTTTCAGTAGTAAATGTATTATATCCCACAGAAATATCTACAACTTCACAACCTTTCTTCTGAAGTATTTCGCGGAATACCTTCTCCTTTTCATCCTCATAGTTCTTAATCGTATGAGAACTTACAAGCTGTACGACTTTCTTTCTGTTCTTCTCCAGAAAAAGCGACGCTGCTTTCTCTGCAACCTGTCTCTTGTCTACATGAACAGTCGGAATATAATCTGCCAAATAGCAGTCAATTGTTACGATTGGCCTGTCAATCTTAAGATATCTCTCCTTCTTCAGTGAATGAGCTCCCATAATCACGCCATCCATAGTTCTACGATCCAGCATCTGAAGGTAAGCCTCTTCTACATCTTCACGCCCGGCTGTTCCACAAACCAATGCCTTATATCCTCTGGAATACAATTCCTTTTCAGCATATTTAATAAACGTACTGAAAAAGGGATGTGCAATATCTGGAACAATAATTCCTACAATTCCTGATTTCTGCATCTTCAGATTGCGACCAAGCTCACTTGGAATGTAATTCAGTTCCTTCATCGCTTTCTCAATCTTTTTTCTTGTCTCCTCAGAAACATATCCTTTATTATTACACACAAGTGAAACAGTACTTCTTGATACTCCAGCTAATTTTGCTACATCTCCAATGCTTGTCAAATCAATCTCTCCCTATCATCAAATCATAAATCTACAGTTACTCTTATGCATTAGAGTTCTTTCTCTAATAATAAAATATAGAAAAAAGACTGCGGTATACGCAGTCTTTCCGTTTACATAAAATAAAAATGCCCAGAACCGGAATCGAACCAGTGACACGAGGATTTTCAGTCCTCTGCTCTACCAACTGAGCTATCTGGGCATAGACTATAAAAGTCTGAGTTGCGGGAGCAGGATTTGAACCTGCGACTTCGGGTTATGAGCCCGACGAGCTTCCAGACTGCTCCATCCCGCGATATTAAATTAATTTCTCAAAAGAGAAAAGCCGATGATCGGACTCGAACCGATAACCTGCTGATTACAAATCAGCTGCTCTGCCAATTGAGCCACATCGGCTTATAACCTTTCGGTTAATGGATGGAGGTGGATTCGAACCACCGAAGCAATTTGCAGCAGATTTACAGTCTGTCCCCTTTGGCCACTCGGGAATCCATCCATGTTAAGTGGGACCTACAGGGCTCGAACCTGTGACCCTCTGCTTGTAAGGCAGATGCTCTCCCAGCTGAGCTAAGATCCCACATAACGACCCAGAAGAGACTCGAACTCTCGACCTCCGCCGTGACAGGGCGGCGCTCTAACCAACTGAGCCACTGGGCCATTCTTCAATTTTCAGAAGGCTATGTACCTTCAAAACTACATACAGTTAAAACCAACATCATCATCCAAACCTATCACTGCTTTGGTTATGCCCTCGACCTATTAGTAACAGTCAGCTCCATGTGTTACCACACTTCCACCTCTGCCCTATCTACCTCGTCGTCTTCAAGGGGTC
>ENA-OQLB01001169-OQLB01001169.1-human-gut-metagenome-genome-assembly--contig:-NODE-1169-length-12038-cov-2.793552_pt1 | contig 12038 bp, 12 predicted proteins | sample MGYA00242656_ERZ504813 | MGnify/ENA primary metagenome ERZ504813 (study PRJEB26092, sample SAMD00036388) | human gut metagenome | host: Homo sapiens | study: EMG produced TPA metagenomics assembly of... | reverse complement strand
TGTCTATTTTAATTCAAAACAATAAATTCCCTCCTAAAAGTGAACCTTGACAATTTCATATCAGCAGCAAGAGGATACCTGAATTTCCCAGCTACGCATCTGGCGGCGGGTATTCGGTGGCAACGTGGAAGGGCAATGGATGAGAGGCACCCTTGGCAGGAATGATTACGAATTACCTCTTGCGGCTTAATAGCTCAATCCTGTTTTTATTTAAAAGTCAATCCAAGACACAAGGGAGGTGGTTTCTATGATTGATTCATGCAGGTGTAAGCCTGAACGAAAGTGGAGTAAATTATCGAAGAAAGAGAGGACTCAGTCAAAATGAAAATGCGATTTAAAAGATTCTTGTCGGGATTTATGGCAGTTGCAACTTTGGCGTCTGTTATCGTTCAACCAGTCACGGTTTCTGCTTCTGAATTAGAACCGGAGACAACTTCATTTGAACAGCAATATCCGGAACTGCAGGATGTGCAGGATACTCTTGACAAAGACGAAATTGTGGAAGCAAAGGATATTGAGATTCCCTATGGAGAAGAATTTGAGGTGGAAGTCGATCTGTCCGGTATAGAGGGCGTGAATGAAAAAAGGTGAAAGTTTTATTCCATGAAGCAAAGAGTGAAGCCGGTACAGATTTTGATGCACATACACCGGATACCTACAAAGCTGTCTATGCAGTAGAACCAGTCAGCGGTCACCCAGCTTACAGAGTAAGCAGAAACATTACGGTAAAAGAGCCGGAAACAGAAGCACAGACAAAGAGTTCTTCTGAAAATACAGTTGGTGAAGGAAATGCCGGTGAAACAGAAGATTCAGATAATGCGGAGGAAGATGTTGATTCGGACGGGTCAAAAGAGATTGTAACTGATCTTACAGATGGACAGGAAGTAACAACAGATGAAGAATCTGGTCTGACTGTTTCAGAAGTAATGGATCAGGCAGAAAATGAAGGAATTGACTTGTATGAGATGGAGCCGGGTGAAACAGTGACATTTATGGCGGCAGCAGGAAATGCAAGAAGTTCACAACAGGTTTCAGTGACAAGAGGTGCCGAATACCGATATGCGGATTATGGTTATGGAACTTATCTGACGTATCAGTATACCGTAAAATTCGGTAATGTGTCCGCCACAGCTTATTGTGTACAGCCGTCCAAACCGGGACCTGGCACAGGAACATATACAATCAATAAGGTTGGAGATGGTAAAGCACTGGCTAAAGTATGTTACTATGGCACAAAGGCTTCTGGCGATGATGGATTTTTTACAGAAGAAAATGGCTATGGAAACCTGAGTGCAGGAGCCAGATTTATTCTGGTACATCTTGCTGCGTCATATGCGAATGGCAGTTCAGATGCTTTTTCTGGTGCAAATGCTACTGCACAGAATCTTGCGAAAAAACTTTATAATTATTGTATTTCTCAGCCAGATATTCCGGATGTGGCAATGTCTTTTTCAGATGCGGATGTGACAGCTTATGTAGATGGCAACAGCCAGAGAACAAAGGAAATCATTTTTAAAGCAGATGAACTGCAGAGTATCACAATGAAACTTCCAAGTGGTGTGAAACTTCACAACGTGACAACCGGAAAGACAAGCAAAGCTGGTGAAGCAGTGGAAATCAGTGGTGGAACCAAGTTTTACTTATCTGCACCTCTTACACAGGTACAGGATGTCGCAGGAAGCTGGTCGGCAACGATGAAAGGCAGTGTAACAAAAGATTATTCTGCATATAAGATCAGTACCGGATCTGGTTCACAGGACTTGGCCTGGTATTTGGTGAAGGTGTTGATGATGAGAAATATGTGGACTTCAAAGTAACCTGGGTGCAGCACGCAAGTGTGAAGGTGATTAAAAAAGATGCAAAAGCAGACGCAAAGCTGTCTGGTGCAGTGTTTGGTTTATACAGTGATGCAAACTGTACAAAGCTGATCACAAAGTTACCGGCAACCGATGCGAACGGGGAATCGTCCGTACAGATCATTAAGACACAGGACACTGTATATCTGAAAGAGATTACAGCTCCGACAGGATACCGTATCAATGCAACTGCCTACAATGTAAAACTGGAAGTCAGCAAAACAACGACTGTGACTGTTCCGGATGAAGAACAGATGGGACAGCTGACTGTTTATAAAGAAGGTCAGGTTCTGACAGGTGCAGATGTCACCGAGAATGGAACAACATTTAAGTATGAGAAACGCAGACAGAAAGGTGCGATTTATGATGTGTATGCCGGAGCAGATATTAAAACTGCTTATGGTGCCAAGGTTTACAGCAAGGGTGATCTGGTCAAAGAGAATCTGACAACAGACTCGAATGGGGCAGTCATTCTGAAAAACCTGCATCTTGGTACATATATCATCAAAGAAAAACAGGCTCCGACCGGATTTTATAATGCCGGGGAAGAAAAGTCAGTCACTCTTTCTTATGCAGGACAGAATGTAGATGTTGTTTTTTCTGAGACAACTTTTACGAATGACAGACAGAAAGCAGAAGTAGTTGTGACAAAGCAGGATAAGGATACAGAAAATCCTCTGGATGGAGGAATTTTTGGACTTTATGCAGCCAGTGACATTAAAAATGCAGATGGGACGGTTGTCGTAAAGAAAGGCACTCTGATTGAGAAAGTGACAACTGGAAATGATGGAACAGCGAAATTTACCGCAGACCTGCCGCTGGGATTTTCTTATGATGTAAAAGAAGTACAGGCTCCGGAAGGCTATCTGAGAAATGCAGATGATGTATATACGTTTGCGTTTTCTTATACAAACGATAAGGAAGCAAAACTGACATTTAAGCATACCTTCAAAAACGAGCGTGTGACAGCAAAGATTCTTTACAGAAGCAGGACAAAGAAACAAAGAAGGCAGTTCCACAGGGAGATGCTACTTTAGAAAAGGCAGTTTATGGTCTGTATGCCCGTGAGGATATTGTTCATCCGGATGGAGCAACTGGCGTGATCTACAAAGCAGGAGAGCAGGTTGCCACTCTTACAACAGATAAGAATGGACAGGCTTCCGTAGATGGATTATACCTTGGTAATTACTATGTAAAAGAGATTACTCCTCCAACGGGTTACCTGGCAGATGAAGAAGAACATGATTTGGTCTGCAATTACGAGGGTGATCTTGTAGCGGAAGTGAAGCGTGACTGTCTGTCTCTGGAACAGGTGATGAAGCAGCCATTTGAGATTATCAAGCAGCGAACAACGGAAAGACAGATGCCGATTTACTGAAAGGTGCAGGATTTACCGCTTATCTGGTATCATCCTGACAGTAAAAGAAGATGGCAGCTATGACTTTGATTCTGTCAAGCCGGTAGTGATAGGGGAAAATGGTGCAACAGAGATCTTTACGGATGAGAAAGGGTATGCCCGCAGTATTGCACTTCCTTATGGAACTTACATCGTCCGTGAAACAACCACGCCACATAATTACACTCCGGTCAATGATTTCATCGTGCAGATTACGGAAAATCATCCGACTACACCGCAGGTATGGAGAGTGCTGCTTGACAAAGAGTTTGAAGCAAAGCTGAAGATCATCAAACAGGACGATGAGACAAAGAAAGCAGTGCTTCAGAAGAATACAGAGTTTAAGATTTTTAACCTGGATACAGAAAAGTATGTGGAACAGGTAACAACCTATCCGACGACGGTAAAACACAAATCTTATTTTACAGATGAGCAGGGATACTTAATCCTTCCACAGAATCTGAAAATTGGACATTACCGTATTGAGGAAGTGAACGCACCTTATGGATATACGCTCAATGAGAATTACTATGAGGTGAATGTAGATTCCAATACAGCATATCAGATGGACGGAACTTCCGGCGATGTGATCATCGAGATTGCATACGAGAATCATCCGGTTAAGGGAGAACTGAACATCGTAAAACAGGGTAAGGTCTTAAATGGTTATAAAGATGACTTTACTTATCAGAAAGAAACTCTGGAGGGAGCAGTCTTTGAGATGTATGCTGCAGAAGATATTTATACAGCAGACTTCCAGAAAGATGATAACGGAAACCGTATCCTGGAGTATGCTTCCGGGGAACTGGTAGGAACTGTTACCACGGATAAGGATGGAAAGGCACAGATCACCGACCTTCCACTTGGAACCTATAAGATTGTTGAAAAGACAGCACCAGAGGCTTTGTGTTAAACGAAGAAGCACAGACAGTAACATTTGAATACAAAGACCAGAAAACACCAGTCATCGAGCAGACAGCAACTTTTGAGAATGACCGTCAGAAAGTGGAAGTGTCCGTAGTAAAACAGGATGCAGAGACAGAAACGGTTGTGGCAGGTGCAGAGTTTGGCATCTATGCAAAAGAAGATATTCTGACACATGAAGAAGTGATTGTGAAGGCAGATACCTTACTTGGAAAAGCAGTCAGTGGGGAAGATGGAAGGGCAGTATTTGACGTTGACCTTCCATTTGGTACTTACTATATCAAAGAACTTGCAGCTCCGGCAGGGTATGTCTCTTCTTTTGAGACTTTGGAAGTGACTGCCAAATATCAGGGACAGGATGTGAAAGTGGTAGAGCTGGAATCTGTATTTAAGAACCAGCCGACAAAAGTAACCTTTACGAAGTCCGATATTACGACAGGCGTGGAACTTTCAGGGGCAACGCTTACGGTGCTTGATAAGGATGGAAATGTGGTAGATACATGGAAGTCTGTAAAGGGTGAGGAACATCTGATTGAAAGACTCACAGCCGGGGAGACGTATACCCTTCGTGAAGAAATGGCTCCTTATGGCTATCTGATGGCGGAAGAAGTTTCTTTTACTGTGGACGATACTGCCGAGATCCAGAAGGTAGAGATGAAAGATGCAGTGCCAACCGGAACACTTATCATCAATAAAAAAGGTGAGTTCCTGGAGAAAGTATCTGCACTGGATTCCATTGGCGGATGGATGAAGCATCTGTTTGAATATCTTTCCGGTTCCCTGAAAGAGGTTACTTTTGAGGTTTATGCCTTAGAAGATATAAAAGCAGCGGATGGCGAGAGTGAAGATTACTACAAGAAAGATGCACTGGTAGCAACGATCACGACGGATGAAACAGGCGTGGCAAAACTGACAGACCTTCCTCTTGGCAAATACTATGTCAAAGAGAAAGAGACAGCAAGTGGATATGTCTTGGATGGAGAAACCCGTGAAGTGGATCTGACTTATCGTGACCAGAATACCGCAGTTGTTACTTATTCCGCTGACTGGCAGAACAAACGCCAGAGGGCAGAAGTAAACGTGTTAAAGAAAGAAAAAGATTCCGACCGTGTGCTGGAAGGGGCTGTATTTGCCCTGTGCAATAAAGAAGATATTGTCAATGCAAAAGGCGATGTGATCCTGAAAGCAAATACGGTTATTGAGGAGCAGGCTACGGATAAGGAAGGAAAACTGACCTTTACGGCAGATCTGCCACTTGGCTATACCTACTATGTGAAAGAAACTTCCCCGGCACCGGGATTTGCGACAACAGACCAGGTACAGGAATTTACTTTTGAATATGGTGGGGCAGATAAGGAAACACTGTCTTATGTGTTCACTTTTGAAGATGAGCCGACAACCGTAGAGTTTACCAAAACATCCCTGACAGACGGAAAGGAGATTGAGGGAGCAAAACTAAAAGTCACAGATGAGAGTGGAAACACTGTGGATGAATGGACTTCCGGTAAAGAAGCACATATCATCAAAGAACTGACCGCTGGCAAGAAGTACACCATGACAGAAACACTTCCTGCGGACGGTTATGTGACAGCAGAGAGCATCACTTTTACGGTGGAAGATACCAGTGAAGTACAGAAAGTGGAAATGAAGGATGATGTGACAAAAGTGCAGATTTCCAAGACCGATATTTCCGGTAAGGAGCTGCCAGGAGCGAAACTGACGATCCTTGATAAAGATGGAAAGACCGTAGAAAGCTGGACATCTGAGAAAAAACCACACTACATTGAGATGCTTCCAATCGGGAAATATACCTCCGTGAAGAAACTGCACCAGACGGTTATCTGGTTGCAGAAGATGTGAAGTTTACGGTCAAAGATACTGGAGAAATCCAGAAGGTTGTGATGAAGGATGAGGCGAAACCGGAGGAAACTCCAACAGAGACACCGACGGAAACACCAGAAACCACACCAACGCCGGAGACGAAAACCACAGAAGAAACAAAGAAATCGACTTCACCAAAGACAGGAGATAATACTCCGATTCTGTTCTGGATTCTGCTTGCAGGGGCTGGAATGGCTGGTCTTGGTGGCACAGTGATTCTTCGCAAAAAGAAAAAATAAGAGATTATAGGATTTTTCAGTAATGGATGAGGCATTTATGGACACAGGATTCATAGATGCCCTTTTGAAAAATTTCAAGAGATGTGAAGGGAGAAAAGAAGATGACAAAAACAGTATTGATCGTTGCTGCGGCTGCAGTATTTCTGGTATATGGATTTGTCCTTTGGTGCTGTATCAAAGTGGGGGCGGAATCAGAAAAAGAATATATGAAACTGGCAGAAAAGAGAGGAAAGGAGCAGCAATGTGATAAATGAGGATAAGACAGCAGTGAGAGAAGAAAGGGCGTGGTGTGATTGCAGGATGAAGTGAATGAGAAAACAGTCTCACTTTGTATCCGCTGTGGCAAGGTCACTGCCAACTTGCTGAAAGCTGCCATGGTAAAGGCTCTTGCAAAGATGGAGCAGGAGAAAAAACAGCAGGGACAGAAAACAAACCAGAAGCAGCCCCAGAAGGAAAAGGAGGATAAGACCTACAAGGGAAAACAGAGCCTTGATAAGCTGATGAAGCAGAATGTACAGCTGTCCAACATTGAGATCACAGATGGAACATCAAGTCTTTTGAACGGGTAGCAAAGAAGTACAGCATTGATTTCAGCCTGAAAAAAGATGTGACTGCGGACCCGCCAAGATACTATGTGTTCTTTAAGGCAAGGGATGCTGATGTGATGACTGCCGCTTTTAAGGAATACACGGGCAAGTCTCTGAATAAGGACAAAAAACCATCTGTGAGGAAGAAGTTACAGCAGGCAATCACCAAATCGCTTGCAAAGCACAGGGAACTGGAGAAAACAAAAGGAAAGGAGAAGGAGCCGTCATTATGAGCAGATTACAGAAGTTGCTTGGTGTAGGAAAAGGATACCTGGAGAGATTACCGCCGGTGGATGTACATAAGCTGCTTCGGATTGTTCTGATGAATCTTCCATATATCGTGATCTTTTATGTGGGAAATAAGCTGGCATGGTTATATCAATACTGTGTAGGTGATTCCATGATAGAAAGACTGATGGTACTGATCTTAAATTTCCAGATGGCATTTAGCAGGATTCTCCCAAGTATGCATAAAAATGAATTGCTGGTTGGGATTACTGGAGCCGTGGCAGTGAAGCTCATGGTCTACATGAAAGGAAAAAATGCCAAAAAGTTCCGGCAGGGAGTGGAGTATGGTTCGGCAAGATGGGGGACGGCAAAAGACATTGCACCCTTTATCGACCCGGTATTTGAAAACAATATCCTGCTGACCATGACGGAACGGCTGACCATGAATGGCAGACCAAAGAATCCGAAATTTGCGAGGAACAAGAACGTGATCGTGATTGGCGGATCTGGCTCAGGAAAGACACGTTTTTATGTAAAACCCAACTTGATGCAGATGGGAAAATACATCAGTTATGTGGTCACGGACCGAAAGGGACGATCATCATTGAGTGCGGAAAGATGCTGGTACGGCATGGATATAAAGTGAAAGTATTGAATACGATCAATTTTTCCAAGAGTATGCATTATAACCGTGCGACTTGTTCGTGCTGAAAAGGCGGCGCACAGCGCTGTTTCAATCAGTTCTGTGAACTGATAATTCGAGAGGTGGAATGAAGGGTAACGCCCTGAAACGCCTCCCCTGATACTCCGGCATGCAGAGGCCAAACTCTGTGTGAAGCCCGGTAAAGTCGGCAGAGAGATGCCGCAACAGGTTAAGCTGACGAAAGCTGTCCAGAGGTGGACGGTGCATCCTATATGCCGGGGATCTATAAGATACCCATGGTGAGAATGACAGAGATGTCTGACGAAGCTCCCGAATGTAAAGGTCTAAAAAGTGCCACACTCAGAAATGGGTGTGTGGGTTAAAGCCCAGGCAGTACGGTTTAGTAGAAATGGTTGTTACGAAACGCCGTGGCACGTTACAGGCGTGTCCAAGCTGTCAGGCCCAGAGGGAACACCTAAAGGTATGTATGTACAGATAGGATTATCGGAACAAGGAAAGGCAGGAAGTCTACTGGATAATCCGGCGAAGAATAATAAGCGGATGAATTCCTGCTGAAAAGCAGTGGTCGAACCGATGATATCGTCTGCGAAAAAGAGGACGGTTAGGAATGGCCACAAGTCAGGCAAAACGTCAGCAGTACACAACCACTATTCATGCAGTCGAGTAAGAAAAAGAAATTGTCGCTCGGTTTCATAGAAATGGGGTGATGTACATGGCACAAAAAGCTAAGAAGAAAAGCAAGTTGCGCCATGCGGAATACTATGACATGCAGAAAACCTTTGACAGTCTGTATGCCGACAGCAAAAGTGGTGAAGTCTTTGGACATCTGATGGATATCATCAGTGCCCCAAGCAACATCAAGCTGGCATTCAGAAATATTAAAGGCAATGATGGCAGTCATACCGCAGGCACGGATGGGCGGACAATAGAATCATTGGCAGTCATGCCAGAGGATAAGTTTGTAAAGCTCATCCAGAAACAGTTCAGGAGGTATGAACCAAAAGCAGTAAAAAGAGTAGAAATACCAAAGCCAAACGGAAAGATGAGCCTCTGGGAATACCGTGTATTATTGACCGAATAGTACAGCAATGTATTTTGCAGGTCATGGAGCCAATCTGCGAAGCAAAGTTCTATGAGCACTCTTATGGGTTCAGACCGTGTCGGAGCGCAGAAAATGCGATTTCCTATGCGTATGGACTCGCCCAAAGGAACAAGCTTCACTATGTAGTAGATGTGGACGTTAAAGGATTCTTCGATAACGTCGACCACAGAAAGCTGCTAAAACAGATCTGGACTTTAGGTATACGGGACACCAAGTTGATTCAGATCATCAAGGCCATGCTGAAAGCGCCAATCGAAATGCCTGATGGAGAAAACGTCCTCCCATCCAAGGGAACGCCGCAAGGTGGTATCCTTTCACCATTGCTGGCAAACATTGTCCTCAATGAACTGGACTGGTGGATTGCCTCTCAGTGGGATGAAATGGTGAGGCACATGAAACATCCGTGTAAAGTGACCTACTATCCAACGGCGCAGAGAAAAAGTGCAACAGCTATACAGCCTTGAAGAAAAGCAACCTCAAGGAGATGCGGATTGTCCGTTATGCGGATGATTTCAAGATATTTTGCAGAACCAAAGAGGATGCAGAGAAAACCTATTATGCAGTCAAAGACTGGCTATGGAAACGGCTAAAACTGGAAGTGTCTGATGAAAAGTCAAAAGTGACTAATCTCAGGAAACGTGACAGTGAGTTTCTGGGTTTTCGCATAAGACTGCGGCGCAAAAGTAACTCGTGGGTGATAACTTCAAATGTCTGCGATAAAGCCATACACAGAATCAGCAAGGAAATGGCTGACAGTGTCAAGGCAATACAAAGTAGTAAGACGGCTGAAGAAATAAGCCTGAATGTGGGGGACTATAATGCCAAGGTTATCGGAGTGCAGGACTATTACTGCATTGCGACAAGGGTCAACTTGAATTTCAGCGATATCGCCCGTCCAATCAATGGACAGCTTCTCCATCGTATTGACGGAATCAAGAAGCAGGGCGAAATCAAAAACAGATATCTAAGGAAACGGTATGGAAAATCGAAGCAAATGCGATGGATTGGAGAAACGCCACTGGTTCCATTAGCCTACGTGCAATTCAAGATTCCAATGCGGAAAAGCCGAAAAATCAATCCGTATACGTCCGAAGGTAGAGCAGAGATACACGACAATCTCAGGGTTGACGTAAATTCAATGCTCTGGCTGATGAGGCATCCGATATCGACCGAATCAATAAGATACAACGACAACCGGGTCTCCCTCTATGCAGGGCAAGACGGTAAATGTGCAATCACCGGGAAGAAACTGGATGTTCAAACCTGTATCTGTTACAGGAAAACAAACGACTGTAAGAAGGGCAATGACAGCTACCAGAACCTGTTGCTTCTTTCTTTGCAGGGGTTGGCAATAGTCAGCTCGGAAGACATGATGTCTGTAGTGGCGTTGGTGAAGGAATACTCTCTGAATGCCAAAGTTATTACCAAAGTGAACAAACTGCGTGCTACCGCAGGACTGCCGCTACTGGCAGCAAAGTAGCAAACTTAGCCAATGTGAAAGAGTGATTGTGTATCACTGCTGAAACTATGCTTGATGGAACGCCGGATGCGGTGAAAGTCGCATGTCCGGTGTGAAGTGGGGGAAAACCCGGAGATAATTTCAAAGGGTTACCTATCACTATCCTTCCACTATATCCATTCGGAAAAGGATATTTTGAAACTGGTAAATACGATCATGGTGAACACGAAAGGGGAAGGCGAGAAGTCCAGTGAGGATTTCTGGACGAAAGCAGAGAGGCTTCTGTACTGTGCCCTGATCGGCTATATCTGGTATGAAGCACCGGAAGAAGAACAGAACTTGCGACCCTGCTTGAGTTTATCAACGCTTCGGAAACAAGGGAAGATGATGAGACATTTAAAAATGCAGTAGATATGCTGTTTGAGGAACTGGAAAAGGAAGAACCGGAGCATTTTGCAGTGCGTCAGTATAAGAAATATAAACTGGCGGCAGGAAAAACAGCAAAGAGTATTTTGATTTCCTGTGGTGCAAGGCTTGCACCGTTTGACATTGCAGAGCTTCGTGAGATCATGAGCTATGATGAGATGGAATTGGATATGGTAGGTGACCAGAGGACAGCACTGTTTATTATCATTTCTGATACGGATGATACCTTTAACTTTGTTGTGGCGATGATGTACAGCCAGTTATTCAACCTGTTATGTGACAGAGCGGACGATGTACATCATGGAAGATTGCCATATCATGTCAGAATCCTCTGTGACGAGTTCGCAAATATCGGTCAGATTCCAAAGTTTGACAAGCTGATCGCCACCATCCGTAGCAGGAAATCTCTGCATCCATTATCCTCCAGTCGCAGTCCCAGTTAAAGACGATCTACAAAGATGCAGCTGAGACAATCTTAGGTAACTGCGACACGATGTTATTCCTTGGCGGTAAGGAAAGTTCGACCTTAAAGGAGATTTCCGAGACGCTGGGAAAAGAAACGATTGATTTATATAACACTTCGGACACCCGTGGACAGAGCCGTTCTTACGGGATGAACTATCAAAAACAGGAAAGGAATTGATGAGCCGGGACGAACTTGCGGTCATGGATGGCAGCAAATGTATCTTGCAGCTTCGAGGTGTAAGACCATTTTTCAGTGACAAGTTCGATATTACCAAACACAAACGGTATAAGGAGCTGTCAGACTACGATAAGAAAAATGAGTTTGATGTGGAAGCGTATATGCGGCATCGGATGGAAGTGAAACTGACGAGGACACAGGAATTTGACCTGTATGAGTTTTCGGAAGAGAGTCTGGCAAAAGAATTAAATACAGAAAACAAGGAAGCAGAGCATGTGAAAGATTCGGACACATAGCTCTTTTTTCTTTGCCCTTTTGGGAGGTGATGGATTTGAGAGATCATGAAAGGCCGCCCGTAAGGGCAGAGCCGGAAAAGACTTCTTAAAGATAGAAACCAAAGAAATACAGAGATTTGAAAGGAGACAACGAATATGGCGTTTTTTAATCAGGCAATCAATATTTTACAGACACTAGTGGTGGCAATCGGAGCAGGACTTGCAGTATGGGGTGTTATTAACCTGTTAGAAGGATATGGAAACGACAACCAGGTGCAAAGTCCAGGGGATCAAGCAGTTCATGGCTAATTAAAGGGAGCAAAAAGAAAGGAAAAGCACAATCCAGACGGTATCAGCG
>ENA-OQLB01001168-OQLB01001168.1-human-gut-metagenome-genome-assembly--contig:-NODE-1168-length-12042-cov-2.052203_pt1 | contig 12042 bp, 12 predicted proteins | sample MGYA00242656_ERZ504813 | MGnify/ENA primary metagenome ERZ504813 (study PRJEB26092, sample SAMD00036388) | human gut metagenome | host: Homo sapiens | study: EMG produced TPA metagenomics assembly of... | reverse complement strand
CTTAATTTTACACCAACTGCCAGATTCTTTCGAGGTCTGGCAGTTATTTTTTTGCACAAGAAAAGGAGCTGCGCACTAATTAGTGCGACAGCCCCTTTTTCTTCTATTCAACGATTTTATAATATTCTTTTGCTGTTATCACAAATACGATCACATAAAAGACGGCAAAGATTCCCACTGTACCGGCAGTGCATCCGAAGAACAGCCTTGTATTTTTCAGATAAAATATGGCTAAAAGCTTTGTGATCACCGGAAATGCAACTGCAATATGGATGATTGCCATCGCAAGCGGCAGGAAGAATACCATCAGGATCTGGCTGCGGATCGAGCTTTTGACCTCGCGTTTGCTCATTCCTACCTTCTGCATGATCTGATAGCGTTCTCTGTCATCAAAGCCTTCGGAAATCTGTTTGTAATAAATGATCAGCACCGTTGCCATCAGGAACAGGCTTCCAAGATACATTCCAATAAAAAACACACCGCCATACAGGCCAAAGAAAGTCTCTTTTTCAAGATATCTTCCCTGTACACCAGTATGTTCAAATTCACTTTCTGCCTGTGCTTTCAACTCTTTGACAGCTTTCAGCTTCTGATCTTCGCTGCCCCTTAAATTGAATGACTCCCTCCATTTTACCGGTTTGTCCTCTGCCTCGAGCTGGTATTTTTCCAGATAATCTTTTATAAACTCTTTTTCATCACTGACGATCATATAATATACATTTTCTGTATTAGAATCACTCTTCTTTCCAAAAGGTGCAGTATCCAGTTCCTTCTTGACCATCCATGTTTCCTCATCAATCCTGATCTTATCCTTTCCGTAATTTTCCCCATTTGTAAAAAGAATAGCTTCCTTATCCCCAAGCTCCATCCTTTCGCCGGTCAGCTGATTATAATCTGCCAACCTAATCACATCAAAAAACACTATATCAGATGACGAATTATCCTTTATCATAGCAGAAGTATATTCTTCTCCGTTTTTTATCTTAACAAGCTCTGCCATATGCCAGCTCTTCTCATCTGTGATCTCTACCTGATTATCCCGGCAGATCTTTTCCACCATGTCATGCAGCTTCTTATTTTCCACATCATCAGATACCGAATTTGTGATATACACTTCCTGCGGATACCTTGTTCTTAAGACATCCTCCTTTCCAATGTACAAAGATACGGTAGACGAAATGATCACCAGAACCATAGTACTGAGTACACAGATATTTGACAGCCCGACTGCATTCTGCTTCATTCGGTAAAGCATGCCGGATACGGATGTAAAATGCTTTGTTTTATAATAGAAATTTTTGTTTTTCCGAAGCAGCTTTAAAAAAGCAATACTTCCTGCTGTAAAAAGCGCATAGGTTCCGATAATGACACAGATTACTGCGACAAAGAAAAGTTGAAGCGCCTTAAGTGGTTCTTTTGTCGTAATCGCAATGTAATAACCGATTCCAAGGAAAATGATTCCAGCCATAGTCAGGAACCATTTTGGTTTTTGGCTCGCGCTCGCCCTGACTTCCCGCATGCAGAAGATCGATTGGATTGGCAAGCCGGATCTGCAAAAGATTATAGATCAGAGTCAATGCAAAGATCAGTGTGAAAAAGAGAACGGTATTTCCGGCAATCTCCCATGACATCCGAAATGCCAGTTTATCGTCATAATGAATCATTCTTTTCAAAAGTGCATACATCAGCTTTGCAAGCGCAGTTCCGAAAAAGATTCCACCCAGGATACTGACCGCACCGGTTACAACCGTCTCGATCACCAGCATTTTCGCAAGCTGCGGTTTCCCCATTCCGAGAATATGATACACTCCGATTTCTCTTTTCCTTCTTTTGATCAGAAAACTGTTGGTGTAAAACAGAAAGATCAGTGCAAATGTTTCTATTACATGAACACTCAGACTTAAAATAATCTGTAATGCTTCCTGGTTCATTGGCGAATTTGCCGCCAGATTCGCCATCATATAATACATCATCACCGTTAAAATGGCAGTCAGTACATAGGGAATATATGTCTTCCGGTTATTTTTCAGATTGGAAATGGCAAGCTTTGTATAAATCGATCTATTCACGGTGCTCACCTCCTGTAGTGAGAACCGTCAAGGTGTCGGTGATCTTCTGATACATCTCGTCACTGGTCAGATTGCCACGGTAAAGCTGATGAAAAACTTCCCCATCCTTGATGAAGAGGACTCTCTTTGCCGTGCTCGCTGCTTTGACACTGTGCGTTACCATGACAATCGTCTGCCCGTTATCGTTGATCGCATTAAAGAGTCCCAGAAGCTCATCCGTCGATCTGGAATCCAGCGCACCGCTCGGTTCATCGGCAAGGATCAGCTGCGGTTGTGTGATTAGAGCACGTGCAACGGCTGCTCTCTGCTTCTGTCCACCGGATACTTCATATGGATATTTGTTCAGAAGCTTACTGATTCCCAACTGCTCTGCGATCGGCGCGATCCGACTCTCCATTTCCGTGTATTTCTTTCCAGACAAAACCAGCGGAAGGAAAATATTATCCTTCAGGGTTAGTGTATCCAAAAGGTTGAAATCCTGAAAGACGAATCCAAGATTCTGCCGCCGGAATGCTGCCATCTCTTTTTCTCGGATCTTGCTGAGATCATTCCCTTTTAAGTAAACCTTTCCACCAGTCGGCTTATCAAGTGCAGCAGGATATTCAGAAGTGTAGTTTTGCCACTTCCGCTTTCTCCCATAATTGCTACATATTCGCCTGCTTCTACGGAAAAGCTGACGTTATGCAGCGCCTCTACCTGATTTCCTCCGAAACGGGTTGTGTATATCTTTTTTACGTTCTTTACGTCAAGTAATGCCATGGTTTTTATGACCTGCCCTTCTTTTTTATTTGATAAAGTCATTATAAAAAAAGTAAGGGATTTCCTTCCATCGAAGTAAATGACAATTTGTGTGGGGTTTCTTACATTTTTGTAAGGATCGGGTTGGAAAAGACTCATTTGGGTGAAAGAGACGCCGCCAGAAAAAATAAATATTCCAAATTCCTTTGTGCAAACCATTCCGATGAACCACTTAGGACGGGAATCATGTTCGGCAATGGCTCCATGATTCCTGTGTTTCATCTCCATTGCACAAACATGGAATTTTCCATATTTATTTTTCTGGCGGCTGTTTTGTTCAAATGGATAAACTTTTTGCAACTGATAGATCCTTACCCAAAAGTAAATCATAGTTCTGTTCCGTTGTTGGAAGTTTTTTCGTTTTTGTACCGATAGACTCCATTACTCTATTCGTCTAGATTCACGGTCAAAATTTAAGTATACTTTTGTTCCTTTTTCTGGTTTTGATTCAATCCAGATAGTATGATGGAGACGATCTATGATTGTCTTACAGAGATATAATCCTATTCCAGTGGACTTTTTATTTGCTCTTCCATTATATCCGGTGAATCCTTTTTCGAAGATTCTTGGGAGGTCCTCTTCGGCGATTCCGATTCCATCGTCAGCAATTTACCAGAGTTTTGTCTTCTGTGTAGATTTGATATTCTCCGTCCTCTTGCGTATTTAACTGCATTGGAGAGAATTTGTTCGATGACGAAGGTCAGCCACTTTTCATCGGTCAGGATCTTCTGATCCTGGATTTCAAGGTGAAGTCTTGTCCTGGTCATGATGAACATCTGGGAATATTTGCGGACTGCCTGGCGGACGATTTCTTCCAGGCTGCAGATCCGGAAGGCGTAATCGGAGGTTGCGGAACCCATTCTGAGATAGGTGAGTACCATATCCACATATTGTTCAATCCGGAACACCTCCATTTTCATGCTTCGGGTAAGTTCCTGTGCTTTCGGGCTTTCCTGTACTTCTTCCAGTTCTTCCCCGCTCTGGATCAGGACACCGAGTGCTGCAATTGGAGTCTTGATCTGATGAACCCACATGCTGTAATAATCAGACAGCTCCTGTTTTTCAATCTGCACAGAGGATTCCAGTTCTTTTTTCTCTTCGTAAAGCTGCCGGATCAATTCCTGGTACATTTCGCTTTCCCGGCTTTCTGCCTCCGGAAATCCTCCCGCCTCTGTCCGGATTTTTCCCTGATTTTCTTCCAGTATTCTTTGTCTTTTTTCATATCGTATGAAAACAAGTGTAAACCAGATCACATTCCATAAAATCACCAGAAGGAACGCATATCCTGCAATCTCCACCGGAATTTCATAGATCCAGAAGATGACTGCAAAGAGAATGCCCGAAACAAGAACCGCTATTCTCTCCGGTCTTTTTTCTTTCCAAAATGCCCTTAAAATCTCTGTCATACCAGCATGTACCCGATTCCTTTCTTTGTCCGGATCACATCATGCATTCCGGCTTCCTCCAGCTTTTTCCGAAGTCTCGCCACATTTACTGTAAGTGTATTATCATCGATGAATTCGTCACTTTCCCAGAGTCTGGTCATGATCGCATCTCTGGTCACAAATTTTCCTGCGCTCTCAAAAAACATCTGACAGATCTTGAACTCATTCTTGGTGAGTTCAATCTTCTGCCCGGCTATTGTAAGTGATGCATCTCCCAAATTCAGCAGCATTTCTCCATGCTCAATGATATTTGCCGTTCCCTGAAGTGCATATGCTCTTCTAAGCACCGCCTGCACCTTTGCTGTCACTACATTCAGATCAAACGGCTTCTCGATAAACTCATCTCCGCCCATGTTCATTGCCATCACGATATTCATGTTGTCATTCATCGATGACAGAAAGATGATCGGCACATTGGACAGTTTCCGGATCTCCTGGCACCAGTAGAATCCATTGTAAAACGGAAGCCCGATATCCAGGATTACAAGCTGTGGATCTGTCTTTTTAAATTCTTCCATTACATTTTTGAAATCACGTACACATACTGTCTTATAATTCCACTTTTTCAAATGCGATGCCAGCCGCTCTGCGATCGTGTTATCGTCTTCAACAATCAGTATTTTATACATTTATTCCTGACTCCTAAACTCTCTTCTGGAAGTTTCCGTACACCTTAACCCCTTCATCTACCGTAGTAAATGCTTCCGGATCCAGTAAATACACCATGTTCAGGATATCTTCTACTTCAAATTTATTCACGATCGTCACCAGAACATAATTGTCTTCACTCGTAAATGCACCTTCACCATTCCACTGCGTAACACCACGTCCGGTTTCTTTCATGATTGCCTCTGCGATTCCCTTCTTCTTCGTGAAAATCAGCATTCTCACATTGATGTTCTGAAAATGCATCCTGTCCAGAGTTACCGTGTAGAAGAACAGGTAGACAACCGAATAAATCACCGTTGAGATATCAAAAACTAAAAGATAAATGGCATACAGTATCAGATTGAAGATGGTTCCCAGTTTTCCAACGGACATTCCCGCATATTTTTTCGCCATCCAGATACCGATAACCTCTATTCCACCACCGCTTCCTTTTGCCGTCAGCATGATTCCGATTCCGGCTCCGGTTACAACACCACCGATGATGATTCCAATAACCGGATCAGCGATCACTGCTGTTGCCGGAGTTGGTACGATTGAAGTAAATAAACTGATTCCTACCGTTCCAAGGATTGTATTTATAAAAAATGTCTTTCCGATTTTAAACCATGCAATAAATAAAATCGGAATGTTGAGCAGTAAATAAATGATACCATACAGGTTCAGACCTGCAATTTCCTTAATCCCGATCTGTCCTGCTCCATAACTTAACAGCTGTGCAAGACCAACTGCTCCCCCGCTGTATAAATTCATAGGATAATAAATACATTCAGACCAACTGCGTAGATCAGACAGCCCACTATGATCCAGGCAACCTGCATTCCCCTCTTCTGTGGCAAAAAATTGTTCATACTTTTTCTTTCCTCCTTGCTTCCGTTTTGATACCAGATATTTCATAACTTTTCCATACAGTATATCACGCCGGCATCTGAATTTGTAGACTAAAGTACAAATCGGCTTATAATTTTCTGTTATATATTTTAATCATTTTTCAAATAACAAAAGATGCCGCTCTGTTATCTGTTTTGATAACTTTGCAGCATCTTTCTACTCTTCTTTTTTTATCCAACGTGACGCTCAAATCTCTTAAATCCAAGAATATTTTCAATCCGATCCATTGCATCCTTTTTTACTGATATACTCAGCGACTTCCTTCATAGCCTGATAATTATCAATCTGCACACTTCCCATATTACCACTCTTTTCAATCTTACGGTCAATAAATACAACTGGGATTGATAAATCTGCAAGTAGCTTGTTACTGGTCGCATAATCCGAACTGACATAAATGATCCCATCTACATTCTGGATTTTAACACATTCAAAAACTTTTCTTCCTGCACCGCATTATGATCCTTGATTTTTGTTTTGTCAATATTCTAATCAGCCTACACTTACTTTTACTCCGCCTTCACAGCCCAGCGCATCTTCGTAGATCTTGCACGCCCATTCTGTGCACACTCTTCTGCCGAAGGTCGGACTACATCTTTGGCATATTCGGAATAAACTCCCTCGCGATATCCTGCTTTTAAAGCTTTCTTCACCAGTTTGTCTTCTCCTGAATGGAACGTCAGGATCGCTACTCTTCCCCCGGTTTCAAAGCGCCCGGCAGTTTTTTCCATAAATTCATAGAGTACTTCAAATTCATGATTCACGTCAATTCGAAGTGCCTGGAAAGTCCGCTGACAGGTCTTCCTGATGATATCTTTTTTCTCCTTATTTTCCGGAAGGAAAGACAAGGTCTGTTCGATCACCTGACGTAGCTTTGTCGTAGTATCAATCCGGTGTCCTTTCCGGATTTCTTCGGTGATTGCCTTTGCCAGTTCTTCACAATACGGCTCATCCGAATTTTCATATAACATCCCGGCAAGTTCTTCTCTTGAAATTGTATCCAGTCTCTCGGCTGCACTGATCCCTTTTTCCTGATTCAGTCGCAGATCCAGAGGTCCGTCCACTTTGAAAGAAAATCCTCTCTTCGGGTTGTCAATCTGCATGGAAGACACACCCAGATCAGCCAAAATAAAATCAAATCCCCCAACTTCTTTTGCAATCTCATCGATAGTACAAAAGTTCTGAAGACGGATTGTTAAAATATCCTCCCCAAATCCCTGTTCTTCCAGACGTTTTTTTGTCTTTGCAGATTCTTCCGGATCTACATCTGTCGCGTAAATGTGCCCCTTTCCTTCCAGACATTTCAGCATTGCTTTTGTATGTCCGCCATAGCCAAGCGTTGCATCAAATCCCACCTCTCCCGGCTGGATCTTCAAGAAGTCAAGAATTTCCTGCACCATGATCGAAATGTGCATTCCGGCAGGTGTATTTCCTTTCTGAATAACATGTGCAATCATGTCCTGATATTTCTCCGGCTGTAATTCTTTTGTATTTTTCTTCAAATTTTCGTGGATATTTTCCCTTGTACCTTGTGCGGCGCTTGTGAACACCTTGTTCAGTGTTCTTTTCCTGTTCTGACATACATTGTCTCCTTACTTGTTAATTTATTTTTGGTTTTTTCGAATCTCTGGTCAACTCCATCGATTTTGTTGACTCATTGCCATTTTCTCAACGTTTTCCATATTTTTCTTAATATTATTTTGTTCGACTGTAACTTGAACAGCTGCTACTTTTAACTGACCATCCATTTTACCTTCTTCCTTCAAAATATTAATTTGTTTAAACTCACTATACTCTATCACTCTATCAGCGTAAAGCATTTTTTACAAATCGCCCTATTTTTGTGCATATGCAGTTTTTGAGTTGTGTATGTTGCATAATTTTTCTTTTTACCTATTAACTGAACAAATTTAAGGTTAACAACTGAATAAAGCTATGTTTTCAGGTTGTTTTTCGAGGTGTTATTATAAATATAACATTTTAATCTGGCAGGCTTCTCTCCAAACAGAGTCGTCCATATCCCACCTCACGGTTCGGATACTTTCCAAATCCCGGCAACTCTCTCGCCCCGCGCCGGAGATACGCCTTCACCTTCTCCCCATACAAAAACGGATCATTTCCTCTTACGATCCCCCATTCCATCAAAAGTGCCGATGCTCCTGTCACAAACGGCGTTGCGAAAGAAGTTCCACTCACCACTGTCACCCCTCCGCCAACTGCTGTCGTCCTTACGTTCACTCCCGGTGCCACAAGATCCGGTTTCGTCCTTTCATCCTGCCAGGTATATCCTCTTCCTGAAAAAGATGCATAGGAAAAAGTAAGCGCATCATACGCCCCAACCGATATCACTTTATCTGCAGTCGAAGGAATCGTTAAGGTCACTTCTTCATCCGGATACAAAAATCCTGTCCCCCGGTTCAATACATTCTCACTTGGCAACCACAGATCATACTGCCTTCCACAACCCTTGTCGGATTCAAAATGATCTGCCAGACTCCCGACGTAATATAATCTGTCACCGGAATCATATCAATATAAATCTCCTGCGCGACATTATACGGGCTCGGTTTTCCATAATATAATAAAATCTCCGTTTCCCCGATCCGGAATCTCTGCGAACCGAGAACAGATTGTATTGGACCGATCCGCGTCCCCGCAGGAGATACAAATGAAATTTCCACTTCGTCCGTATACGCTTTCCAGATCTGAATATTCAATGTTGGTTCATCTGCCTGTACTGCGAGCTGTATTCTTTCTTCTTTTCTTTTCTGCAGCACTCCAGAAGTATGCCCGGCACTTGCTGCTTCATTTCCGGTCCCCACACAGATCACACTCTTCCAGAAATTCGACAGATCATCAATATACCGTTCTACTAGACTCCTGCCGTCATGAGAACCATATGTATTTCCAAAACTTAGATTGATCGCCACCGGCATCCGAAATTCCAGTGCTTTCCTCACCACATAATCCATCGCCTGCATCAGTTCTGTCGTCCGTGGAAATCCGTCTGGCATAGGCGACCCCATTTTTACCACAATCAGCTCACTCTCCGGTGCCACACCGGCATACAGCTTTCCGCTTCCTCGCCCATTTCCGGCAGCAATCCCTGCAACTGCAGTCCCATGACCGGATATATCCTGACTTGGTACCATTCTTCTCCTTTCCTCTAACGAGTCAGCCTCAAGTGCCCTGTTAATCTGCTCCTCGGTAAATTCCACTCCCATCCGATAACCTTTTGGTGGATTCTTCTCTTCATCCGCATTCGGTCTTAATGACTGATCCCACATCACCCGTATTCTCGTCGTTCCATCTGCATTCCGAAAATCTTCATTCGCATAATCAATCCCCGAATCAATTATCGCCACAAGTACACCCTGTCCACGCATATCAAGAAAGCGGGTATCCTGCACCTCATTGATACAGGATACCCGCTTCCCATTTGCTATTTGAAAAAATAAACGTTTCGGTTTCTCTATATATTCTACCTCAGGAATATCTGAAAGTAAATCAATCCTGGACTGGCTGATCCGAATGATCGCGTACTCATTCTGAAGTTCAACCACCTGGATTGCCAAGCTCTTACCTGATCCAGATTGCCCGAATATTTAATAATCAATTCCCATTCCCTGTCAATCGGATGATACCCGACATCCAGGTTCAATGATTTTTCTCTTTCTTCTTCCGTCGCTCCAAGTGCAGATTTAAAAGATTTTCCAGTTTCTGATCTTCCATATCTTCTTACGCCCTGTAAGTTATTCCTGATATTTTATGACGATCATTCCGAAATTATTTCTGTATTTTATGCTACATTTTCTGCAGCCTGCTTTTTATTTGCAGGCTTTCCTGCTTTTCTCTTATCATATGCTGCAAATAATCCTGCGAGAAGTGTTCCTGAAATAGAATGCCATGTACAGGATACAGCACAGATAATTGCGGATTCCGGTGCAACCGCAAACTGTGCCGTTGTGGTTGCAAGGTTGGTAGCAAGTCCGGCGTTCTGCATTCCAACTTCGATGGAGATTGTTCTCTTCTTTGCAGTATTCATACCAGTCAGTCTTCCTGCGCCGTATCCCAGCAGATATCCAAGTCCATTATGAAGAAATACTGCCACAAAAATTACAACTCCTGATTCAAAGAATTTGTCTCCCTGCGAAGAAACAACTCCGCCAACTACACATGCAAGTCCAAGTACTGCAACTCCAGGCATCACTTTCTGAAGCTCTGTAAATGTTTTTTTCTTTCCAAACAGATAATTCAATAAAAATCCAAAAGCTACCGGAACAATAACGGTCTCAACAATAGATACAAACATCGGAAGTCCTTTGATCGTAATATGCGTTCCGCTTGCAAGAAGTGAAACCATAAGCGGTGTCATAACCGGTGAAATGATTGTGGATACCGTAGTCATTCCTACGGAAAATGCCACATCTCCGCCACACAGATAAGACATGATATTGGAGGATACACCACCCGGACAACAGCCTACAAGGATCAGACCAAGTGCAATTCCATCCGGAAGCTGAAGTATTTTCGTCAGTGCAAATGCAAGAAATGGCATGATCAGATACTGCGCGATTGCGCCGATACAGATATCAAAAGGTCTCTGTGCCAGAATCTTAAAATCTTCGGTTGTCAGTGTCAGTCCCATGCTGAACATGATGATTCCGATGATGATCGACTGACAGGTGAACTTGTTGGATACCGGATCAACGAACAATGGGTTATTTACCCATCCCATCATTGCCGGTACAAAGAATGTGACTACTGCAATAGCGATTACCACCAATGATGTATAGTCTGATAAAAATTTGCTTGCTTTTTGTAATGCTTTCATTACAGTTTCCTCCTTTTTCTTTTCGTCCACGCAAAACTGTTCTTCTAATCTTCCGATAACAAAATTCACAGGATTTTTTGTATACACAGCAACAAAAAAAAGTCCCTTTCCAGAATCAATCTGAAAAGGGACGAATAAAATCCGCGTTACCACCCTAATTCCACAGATAATAATCTGCGGGCACTTCACATACCAACATATGCTATCCATATAACGGTGGATCCCGGCAAAGTCTACTTGCAGATACTTTTTCTGCTTTGGACCCGCTTCTTAGAGAGGATATCCTTATCCGGTTATTACCTGTTCACACCATCCACAGGCTCTCTGAAAATAATGACGGATATGACTTTGTTCTCATCAACGAATTTTGGTGAACCATATTTACTTTAACAGTTATTATAGTCTTCTCTTCGGAAATGTCAAGAAGAAATTTTAATTAAATCCGACAATTCTTCTCGCCACAATGTACGCCAGAGACGAAATCTTTCTTCCTGATCTGCCTGGAAGATTCATGGTCTGTCCAAGGATTCCGTAACGGATCTTCCAATAAGTTCTGTAGTGATTCTTCTTCAGATACTGCCACAGCTCCTGTTTCTTTTCCAGATTCTCTGCATTTTTGGAACGAATCAGAAGAATCGAAGATACCGTCATCATAATTGCAAGATAATTAGTCATATAGGTCCGCAGTTTTTTTATTAGAAATCTTGCGCATATCATACATATCAATCATGCTCTTTGTGACAAAGATCTGCTGATCCACACGACTGATCATCACCTTTTCATTGACAGACTGATCTTCTCTTCCAATGTAATAACGATAAAAATCCACATCCATGTAATACATCTTACGCACATGCGGAAGTGGATAGTAAACATAAATATTGTCCACATAGAACGTATGCTTCGGTAGCCTGAGCTGACATAATTTCAGGAAATCTGTCCGGTAAATAACAGAATGCATCAGAATATACTGTCCCAGATGGAAATGTTTCACATCATTCCAGCCAAAAATCTCTTCCTGTGGAAGCACATTCTTGTACTCAATCACTTTCTTGTGCTCCATTCCTTCTTTTTCGTATACATAGTTGGCAAGCAGCATATCCACCTGCTTTTCTTCATTTTCAAACGTTTTCAGAACATCCAGAATCTTGTATAATGCTTCTTCATCTACCCAGTCATCACTGTCCACCACTTTAAAATATTTTCCCTCTGCGTGGTCAAGACCTACATTGACCGCATCTCCGTGTCCACCATTTTCCTTATCAACTGCACGGATGATCGTCGGATACTTTTCTTCATACTCATGTGCAATCTTTGAAGTATCATCCTTTGATCCGTC
>ENA-OQLB01001167-OQLB01001167.1-human-gut-metagenome-genome-assembly--contig:-NODE-1167-length-12048-cov-2.395940_pt1 | contig 12048 bp, 17 predicted proteins | sample MGYA00242656_ERZ504813 | MGnify/ENA primary metagenome ERZ504813 (study PRJEB26092, sample SAMD00036388) | human gut metagenome | host: Homo sapiens | study: EMG produced TPA metagenomics assembly of... | reverse complement strand
AAACTAATCGATAACGACAGACCGGTGTCACTTGTTTTCCATCAACGATGAAATGGACTAATTCCTACCGCTCTTTCGGACTAAAAACCAAACGCTCAACCGGTCTTAAAACCATTGAACATAAACAAGAAACGCGGCGTGTCGGAAAGGAAGGGGCAAAGGGGCGGGGGGGGGGTGATGTCATGGCTGCCGTCCGCGGCAAAGGAATCCCGGCTTCGTACGGCGGAGAGGGGGCGTCGGGTGGAAGACGTCCCTCGTCGTCGTTCCGCGTTATTCTGCCTTCCACAGTGAGGGAACCAAGCCGATCCGTCCGGAGGGAGGTGCGCATGCCGGCATCGTCGAAGACCATCGTCCGTGGTTGGGGAGCCGTCCTGGGCCTGGAGGACGTCCGGAAGGCTTGCGACGCGCGCCGCCGGGCGTCGTTCAGGGGAAGGCTGCTGTCCGTCGTGTCCGTCGCGCTCGTCGTGTCGGGGCTGGTGGTGGTGTCCGTGCCGGTCATGCTGCAGTCGCGGTCCGCCGGGGAACAGTCCGCCACGTCTGATCGTCTGGAGAAAACGGTCGCGGGCTGGCCGTATCCGCGGGCGGAGAACGAATTGAAGGAGGCGCGCGCGTACAACCGCGACCTCGCCTCGCATGGACAGTACGTCCTCGGCGAGGCCAACGACCCGTTCACGCAGACGAAGGGTTCCGTCTCCGACAAGAGATACCTCTCCATGCTTGACGCTGGCGGGGGCGTCATGGGGTCGGTCACCATCCGAAGATTGGGGTCGACCTGCCCATCTACACGGCACATCCGAATCCACGCTCGAGCTCGGGGCAGGCCACCTGTATGGCAGCAGCCTGCCGTCGGAGGCAAGGCACGCACGCGGTCATCACCGGGCACAGGGGCTTGGTCAAGGCATTGATGTTCACCAGGCTCGACGAGCTCAAGAAGGGCGATTCCTTCTACATCAAGGTGATGGGCGAGACCCTGGGCTACAAGGTCGACCGCGTCAGCGTGATCGAACCGTCCGACGTGTCGAAACTCAGGATCGTCGAGGACGAGGACCGTGTCACCCTGATGACATGCACGCCGTACGGGGTGAACACGCACCGTCTGCTCGTGTCCGGACTGCGCGCCGCGATCCCGGCGGAGGTTCCAGACGAGTCACAGGTCATCGACCGCGTCCGGTTCCTCTGTCCGTGGTGGCGGCCTACGTGCTCGCGGCGTTGTGCATACCGCTGTTGTTCACAAGAGATTCTGATCCGCGGCGTCATAGTTCGGGCGTGAAATCCGATTCCGTCCTTGGAAGGAAGCACTGATGAGAATGGCAGAAAACGGAAAAACCACCGGGGGGGGGGGTATAGGTTCCTCCTGGCTATAATGGTCGTCCTCGCCATGGTGCTCGCGTTGTCGGTGGGCGGCACCGCGAGCGGCGAGGACATGCCGGCCGGCACGTCCACGGCGGAGACAGCGGTGAAGTCCGCCGGCAAGACGGGCGAGATCACGTTCCCCGTCGGCTCGTACATCGTCGACATGGGCGACACCTTTTCTGACGACGCCCAGCTCAAACCATACGGCCTCATCTACGATCTCGTCCTCAACGCCAAGGTCCCGGTGTACTGGGTCATCAACGGGAGCAAGACCAGCCAGACCGGCGTGGACCTCACCTACAACGGCAGGAACTACATCTCCGGCCCGTTCGTCATATCCGGCGTACAACGTCAGGTCGATGCTGTTCAAGTGGCGCGGCTACGGCGTGCGCATCGATGGGCCCACCGACACCGCCGTCACGGTTGCCGACAGCCGGAAGATCTCCTCGGTCCCCCGCGTCGTGCTCGACAAGCAAAACGGCGATATAGCAAGAAGTACCTAGTCAAGTCCGGCATCCTGCGGAACGAGAATGCCAGCGATGACCGCGTCTACAAAGAAAAAGCGACTCCGGCGGACCTGGACTCTTCCTGCGACGACATCTACGTCATGCCGCACGCCGAACCGACCACAGCGACGCATAGCCCACTCGCCTCCTTCAACAAGGGCGGCGGCTACATCTGGGCCGGATGCCACGCCGTCTCCTATCTCGAAAGCAATACCAAGGGCAAGGGCGTGGATGACGGTTCCATGTTCTTCCTGTCCACCAACGGCCTGCTCATCGGAGACAAGCATAAAGGAGCGTCGGTGTAAGCGGCGCCTACCAGGTGGCGGGCGCCGCGTCGGACCCGATCATGCAGTTCGTCGGGAACACGTTCGCCGCGCACGCCAACGGAGCGGAAGAGATCTACATGCCCGCCCCCGGCAGCGTGTGGCGCGCCACCACCAGGTGCTGGAGACCGACCCGAACCAGCGGCAAGTCCTCGCCGGTATGTCTCCCGGTCCGGCCGTGTTCATGGCCGTGGTCCCGGATACGGCGACTACGGCAACGGCATGGTCATGTACGAGGCCGGACACGAATTCAAAAAAACACCGACGCGACCGCAACGCCATACGAGCGTTCCTGAACTTCCTCATCCTGTCCGGAGTGGAGAAAAGCCTCGACGTGAAGGCCACGATCCCGTCCGACGCCACGGCCGGATCGACCGTGCAGGCTTCCGTGACCGTCACCAAAGGCACGCCGCCATACACGTACCAGTGGCAATCCGACTGCAACGCGTCGTTCTCCGACCCGACCGGATCGGCCACTTCCATCACGTTCCCGAACGAAGGCCCATGCCATGTGAAGGTCACGGTCAAAGACCAATGCGGCCGCGCCACGTTCGACACCCGGCTGGTCGACGTCAAGACCCGCAAGGGAACCGTCTCATGGCGCAAGACCGACACCGAAAACAATCCGCTGGCCGGATCCTCCTGGACCCTGACCGGCCCGGACGGCCAGTCCAGGACCATCACGGACAACGGCGACGGCGACGAGGACCGGACCGACGGATCGTTCAGGGTGACAGGCCTCGACATGGGCGCGTACACGCTCACCGACTCCCAAGCCCCGTCCGGGTTCCACAAGGATGACAGTAGCCACCCGTTCACGCTCGACAACACGCATCCCGACTGGACGTTCACCAGTGGATTCGTCAACAGTCCGACACCCGCCACGGTCACCGTGAACGGCTCCAAAACCCTGACCGGCCGCGATTCGAAGAACGGCGAGACGTTCAGGTTCACGTTCATCCCATCCGACCAGGCCACCAGGAAGGCCGTTAGTGACAAGACCATCACGGTATCCGGAACACGGTCCGTCGGCGGTCTGCGGGACGGCGTGGCCAAGGACTTCACCTTGGCCACGGCGACCGTGGCCAAGGCCGGCACGTATACGTTTTACGCGGCCGAGGACCGGACGGACTGCCCGGGCGACCTTGCCTGCTCGAAGGCCGGATACCGGATCACCATCACGGCCACCGGCGGCACCGCATCCAGCGGCGCCCTCACCGTCCATGCCTCCATCGCAAAGACCAAGGACGACGAGGGAAACACGGCCGACGTCACCGGCATCGCGAAGGCGGCGTTCACGATCACGCGGGTCGCACAGAGCGCGCTGCCGTTGACGGGTGCGTCCGAGGCCCGGAACAACACGATGCTCGGCCTGTCCGTCATCGCCGCAGCGCTCGTGCTGGCCCGTCCTCGGAGCGAAACGCTCCAGGGCGTAGCGACAGATTTCGCGCGCCGCATGCACGCCGGCGCGCGGCCCGTTCGACCGTCCGGCCGAACGGTCTTTCATGAAAGAAGGAGAGTTTCCCCCATGAAACTCACTAAGATCCACGCGATGGCGGCCGCCATCGCCACCGTCGCGGGACTGGGGGCCGTCGCGGCGTCCAGCGCGAACGCGCAGGTCGTCACGGACGGTGAGAAGACCATCACGTTGAACGCCACGAGCGCGGACCAATTGACTGGACACACGTTCAAGGTCGTGAAGGTCGCGTCCTACGACGTGTACGGCACCGCCCCGAACCAGAGCGTCACCCTCAAGACCGAGGACGGCCTCAAGAAGGATATTGCCGACTACCTGAAGTATACGGCACCGGCGATCCGCTCGCCTGGGCGCAGCAGCAGGACCAGGCCAAGCTCGACAAGTCCACCACGAGCCCGTGGCTGGGCGACGGCACCACCCGCGGCCTCGCCGACAAGCTCGCGTCCAAGGCCACGACCACGGTCACGTCGACCCTGTCCAACGAAAACAAGCAGGCCACGTTCACGCTGGACAGCCCGGGCCTGTGGCTGATCGTCGACCAGGTCGTGACCGGCAAGAGCAGCAAGGCCCTGCCGATCCTCGCCGGCACCAAGCTGACCATCAACAACACGGTGTACTCCTCCGGTTCCATCGACATGAAGAACCAGACCGCGTCGGTCAGCAAGACCGTGACCGACCAGACCGTCGCAGCCGGGCAGGATGCCTCCTACACGATCACGACCAAGGTTCCGAACTACGTGGGCTACAAGGTCAACGGTTACCAGTTCACCGTGTCCGATAAGTTCGCGCACAACGCGCCACTGTCCTACAAGACCGACACCCTGAAGGTCACGGTCGATAACAAGCAGCTGAGGGCCGGCACCGACTACACGGTCGCCGGCTTCGACGCCACGTCCAAGACCTTCATCATCGACCTGAGCGGCTACATCAAGGCCAAGGGCTTCAAGGCACCCCCGTCGATGACTCCAAGTTCACCGACGCCGACCTGGTCGGCAAGAACGTGACCGTCGAATACAAGGCCACCGTGACCGGCAGCACCGGCAACACCGGCGCCGCGAACACCCCGACGATCAAGTATCCGAACGATCCGAGCAACAACGAGAGCAAGCAGGAAGTGCCGGGCACCCCGGTCAAGGTCTTCAACTTCGACTACACCCTGGTCAAGAAGGACAAGACCACCGGTGCTGCGCTCGAGGGCGCCAAGTTCGCCATCAAGAATGCCGCCGGCAAGTACCTCGCCTACACCCGCGACCAGGACGGCAACGGCAAGTGGATCACCCTCGACACCAAGCCGGAATCCACCGCCGACGGCACCCTCTCCGGCGTGTTCACCACCGACCCGAACGGCAAGGTGACCTTCACGGCCCTTGACGAGGCAAGTACACCATCGAGGAGATCGCAGCCCGAACGGCTACGTCAACGTGGGCGTGTCCTTCAGCTTCACGATCGCGGCCAACCTCTCCGGCACCGGCGCGGACCAGACCGCGAAACCGTCCTACACGATCGACGCCGATGGCGTCAGCAGCGATCGTTGGGGACTGGTCTCCGACGGCAGCACCGCCGAAGTGGTCGTGGAGAACGTGAAGAGCATCACCCAGCTGCCGCTCACCGGCGGCGCGGGCACCGTGCTGTTCACCGTGGTCGCAGCCTCCTGATCGGCGCCGGCGTGACCGTCGGCGTCAAGTCCCGCAAGGCGAGCACCATCGCCTGAACGGTCTGACGGATGCCCCGGCTTCGGGTCCTTCTCCCTCAAGGGGACGTCCGTCCGAGAGGCCGCATCCATGGAAACCGCCATGGGATGCCGGCCTTTGCCGTATATGGCGTCTCATACGGAAAGGAACGGCGATGAGAAGGGAGTTCACTCCTGACGAACCTCGTACCTGCGCGGCCTGTGGGCCGTGTCCAACGTCACTCCGACGCGCATCATCTATTCCGACGAGTTCAAAAGATACTTCCTCCGCGAACACGGGAAGGCAGGGGAGTGACCGAGATCTTCCGCAACGCCGGACTGCTGGCGCTGATCATCGGCAGGAAACGCATCGAACGCTGCGCCGCCCGGTGGGTCCGGCCGGATCATTGTCGTCACCAATGAGCAAGCAATACATCCCATCCCCAACAACCCGTTGAAGAAAGAGCCTAAGATTCCCGATGTGGTCGAGGCGATGGGCGTGCGCTCCATAAACCTACGTGAGTTCTATGACGCTAGCGGCGATCTCATTCCCCTGCCGTATCCCATTCGGCCGACACTCTGATCGTGTGCTGTCGGCGCGGCGTAGCGGTCATCGTGATCATTTGTCGCATCCTTTGCTGTTCCATTCGTGTGCGTCATCGGCGTAACCATCTCGCGTGTGTCGCCCGGGACATTGAGACAGAACAAACGCAATGGCTTCCTGAGCCGTGGCTTCAATGGAGGGTTTTAATCGTGTGCCGGCGCTGTTGCGGCAGCGAGGCGTTCCCTCTGGCGCAATCGCTGAAATGCCTGTATGTTTGTCCTTATGTCGGACAATTCAGAGAATGCCGCTGTGGGGCATGGCGGCGAGAGAGACATGGCTCGGGATATTGAAGCGTCATCGATCGCGAGTCATATCGATTTGTTCTTCGATGAACTGCATCGCATTGACGTGGCGTATTCGGATTACGCTCGCCGAGCCGGAGTGTCGGATAATGTGATGTGCATTCTGGACTACCTCAAGGACCATGATGGGGCGTCGCAGCGGGCGATCTGCGAGTACACGCTGTTGCCGCGGCAGACGGTCAACAATGTCATCGCATCGTTTGTGGCGCATGGTTCGTGGAGCTTGGGGACGCCGAAGGCGATCGTCGGGTCAAAACGGTCCGTTTCACGCCTGCCGGGCGCAGATATTGCAACAGCTTGATCGCGCCGAGTCGCGCCGCGGAGTATCGGGCGATGAGCGAGCTTCCTGACGAGCTGCGCAGCGCGTTGCTCAAGGGCATGGGCGTCTACGGGCGGGTGTTCCGCAAACAGATGCATGACATTTCCGTGTAGTTTTCCCGTCTCGGACTTCGCCACGCCGTATGGCTCAATTGTCCTACTTCGGGACAATACTGAGATATGAGCGTAGACGATTTCGCGAGGGGAAGGAAGAAGCATGCGGCTGGTTGCCCGTTTCATGAAGCCATACTGGGCGCTGTGCGCGGTGACGACGGTGCTGCTGCTGGTCGACGTCGTCGGCGCGCTGGTCATTCCCACATTCGCCGCGGAGCTGCTGAACGAAAGCGCGACATCCGCATCATTCAAGAAGATGACCATCACGGCGGTCGGCATGGGGCGTGGCCGCGCTGATTTCCGGCATGTGCGCCGTGGCGGGCGGATGGTGCTGCTCGCAGTTGACCTCTCGCGTCGGCAAGGACATGCGCATGGCTCTGTACCGCAAATCCATGGATCTGTCGATCTATGATTTCCGCAATTTCGGTACGGCATCGATAACCACGCGAACGATCAACGACGTGGTCAACATCCAGATGGCCATGACCAATGTGCTGTGCATGCTGATGCCGGTGCCGATCATATTCATCATCGCGCTGACCCTGTCGTTCCGGCTCGACGTGACCCTGTCTCTGTGGCTGCTGGTGGCGATAGCTTCGTGTGCGTCGTGGCGCTGTTCATCATGCGATCCGCGGCGCCGTTGTTCCGCAAACTGCAGAAACTGCTTGACCGCATCGGCGCCGTGCTACTCGAAAACCTTACCGGCGTCCGCGTGATCCGCGCCTTCAACAAGGAATCCCATGAGCGGCGGCGCATGGACGGCACGTTCGTCGACTACGCCGATACGTCCATCAAGGCGAACCGGCTATTCGCGAACCTCGACGGCCTGTCGTACTTCGGCATGAACGCATTCATCGTCGTCGTGTATTTCCTCGCGGGAGGACGCATCAGCGCCGGAAACTTCCAAATCGGCGACATCACCGCCATCGTGGAGTATGCGATCATGGCGCTGTTCTATCTGATGATGGCGCAGATGGTGATCATCACCTTGCCGAGGGCGCTTGAATGCTGCGAGCGTGTGCGGCTGGTGCTGGACCACAGTCCGCAGATCGCCGACCCGGAGCCGGGCGCGGCGGTGGATATGAGCGGTCGCGGTCCGCTCCCGGACGGCGAGGTGCTGGCGTTCCGCGATGTGACATTCCGTTTCGCGGACGCGCAGGAGGACACGTTGCGACATGTCAGCTTCTCCTGCAAGACGGGCCAGACCACGGCGATCATCGGTGGCACGGGCTCGGGCAAATCGACGATCGCCATGCTCGCACTGCGGTTCCATGACGCCAATTGGGGAGAAGTCACCCTCGATGGCGTGGACGTGCGCAAGATGACGCAGCACGATCTGCGGCGCCGCGTGTCCTACGTACAGCAGCAGGCGTGGTTGTTCTCGGGGACGATTGCCGACAATCTGCGGTACGGAGACCGAGATGCCTCCGATGAGCGGCTGAATCATGCGATCGATGTCGCGCAGGCCCGCGAGTTCGTCGATTCGCTGCCGCAAGGACTGGAATCCCGCGTCGCGCAAGGCGGTACGAACTTCTCCGGTGGGCAGAAGCAGCGTCTGTCGATTGCGCGCGCACTGACCGGAGACACCCAGCTGGTGGTGTTCGATGACAGTTTCTCGGCGCTCGATTTCAAGACCGACGCCGCGTTGCGGCATGCGCTCGCCGCAGAGACGAACGGGCGTGCGGTGCTCATCATCGCGCAGCGCGTGAGCACCGTCCAGCACGCCGACCAGATCGTCGTGCTGTCGGACGGACAAGTGGCAGGCATCGGCAAACATGACGAACTGATGGCGGACTGCGAGGTGTACCGCGAAATCGTCGAATCGCAGACCAAGGAGCCGGCAATGGGAGAGGAGGCGTGACGAGAATGACAACGCAGAATGACGATATGACGGAAACCGTTGTGAACGCGGGCGACACGGTAAAGACCGACGACATCGAGCTCGAAGCGCCGAAGAACGCGATGGTCACAGCCCGGCGGCTGTTCGTGCAGCTGGGCAATCAGCGGGTGCGCCTGTGCGTGGTCGCCGCGTCGATTCTGCTGTTCACGTTTTTCCATATCGCCGCTCCGATGTACAGCGCCGTCGTGGTGGACTCGATATGGGATGCCGTGCAGGCGCATGGCGTGACGGCGTTCCGTTCTCAGTAAGCTGGAACGCCGGCGGTATCGGCTGGACGATCCTGATTCTGGCAATCCTGTATCTCGGCGAGTGGGGCTTCTACTACCTGCAGTCCTATCTGATGGCGTCCGTGGCCGAAAACCTCAACCTGACGCTGCGCAAGCAGATCAGCGCGAAGATCCAGCGGCTTCCGCTGCGCTTCTTCGACCGCAATAAGCCGGGAGAAGTGCTGAGCAAGGTCACCAACGATCTTGACCGTATCAGCGAAGTCATGCAGACGGGGTTGCTGCGACTCATCACTGCCATCACCACGGTGACCGGCTCGCTGGTCATCATGGTCTACTACTCGTGGCTGCTCACGGTCGTGTTCCTCGTGTTCATGGCATTGAGCATGTGGGGTAACCAAACTGGTCGCCCGCAAGAACCTCGAGATCGCGTCATTGCGTCAGGAGACCATCGGAGAGCTGACCGGCCTGGCCGAGGAATACTACAAGGGCCGCAACATCATCAAGGCATACAATCGCGAGGAAGACAGTGCGGCAGCGATGGAGGACGCCGCCGAACGCACCCGAAAAGCCGCGCAGCTCGCCGACTTCATCACGATATCCGTCAATCCTCTGATCCGCATGATCGCGCGGTTCTCGCAGATGGCGGTGATGCTGCTCGCCGGTTGGATGGTACTTGGCGGCCGCATGACCGTCGGCGTGGCGCAGGCGTTCTACCAATACATCAACCAGGTGTCCGAACCGCTGACCGAAGCCAGCTACATGATCAACTCGCTGCAGTCCGCGCTCGCGTCCGCCGAACGCACCTTCGAGCTGTTGGACGAGGAAGAGGAACGGCCCGACCCCCAGCCCGCTGACGCGGCGAAGATCGCTGAGGAGCCTGTGCGGGGCCGTGTGGTGTTCAACCACGTGAGGTTCGGATACGATCCGCAACGGCCGCTGATGAAAGACGTCAACTTCGTGGCCGAGCCAGGGCAGAAGGTCGCAATCGTCGGGTCAACCGGCGCGGGCAAGACCACGCTGATCAACCTGCTGATGCGATTCTACGAGATCGATGGCGGCGCGATAACACTTGACGGCGTATCCACAGCCACCATGACGCGAGGCGATCTGCGCCGCGAATTCGGCATGGTGCTGCAGGATACGTGGCTGTTCGGCGGCACCGTGGCGGAGATCTCGCCTACGGGCGGCCCGATGCGACCCGCGAGGAGATCATCGCGGCGGCCAAAGCCGTGCGCGCCGACTACTTCATACGCACGCTGCCGCACGGCTACGATACCGTACTCGACAACGAGGCCGGGAACCTGTCGGTCGGACAACGCCAGCTGCTCACCATCGCCCGCGTCTTCCTTGCGGACCCGCCGATCCTGATACTCGACGAGGCTACCAGCTCCGTCGATACCCGGACCGAGGCGGAAATCGGCAAAGCCATGACAAGACTGATGGCAGGACGCACCAGCTTCGTCATCGCGCACCGGCTGTCGACGATCCGTGACGCGGACCTGATTCTGTATATGGAACATGGTGACATCATCGAGCACGGCAACCATCATGAACTGTTGGAACGCGGCGGCCGTTACGCCGCACTGTACAACAGCCAGTTCGCGTGACACGTCAAGGCTCATCGACGGGCGATCATGCCGGCGATGAGCCTATGCCTCGCGGTCGAGCGAGGCAACTTGTGCAGGGCCCGCACGATGTCGCATTGGTCGCGCAGCGTGCCTTCGTCGGCGCACATCGTCGGGTACCACATGCGTTTGCGCAATGTGGAATCCGCCCTCAACAGTATGCCGTCATCGCTGGCGTACTGAAAATGCAGATGACTGAGCAGGCCGCCGCTCGCCAGCGCAGCCCGTTCGGGCATCGGATCCATCGCCACCAGCACACTGAACGGGCAGCCTGCCGACGCGTCCGTCGCATGAAACACATAACAGGGTTTGCCCTCCAACCCCTTGGCGATGGTCCGGTCAAGCCGATACCGGTAGCGGCCCAGTGAACGATCCGGTCCTGCCAGCCAGTCGATGATGAATCCGTCGGCCTCGCCGGCCGCCGTTTCGACGCCGGCGCTCTCCTGCCGCGCGCCCCGTGGCGAGGCGCCATCCTCCGAATCCGCATCGGCTGACGGTATCGGAACGAGCATCGCGCAACCGTATGATCACATCGCTCATAGTATGCCGCCGATGCTCAGTGCCAGCGGGATCGTGCAGACCGCCATCGCCGCCCAATCAAACCAACGCTGTGAATCTCCGTTATGCAGGTATGCCCTGCCGGGCCGTCCCAATCCCTTGGTAAGTGCCGCGACCGACAGGTCACGCGAGACGATCGTCGCGTTCATCAACAGCGGAACCAGCACGAACTCCAGCGACTGGGCCGGATGCCGCAGCAGCGCGAGTCGGCCGGAGCAAGACCGCGAAGGGCCATCGCGTCGCGGGTTCGCCGGTAGTCCCGCCCGATCGTCGGAAAGAACCGGATGACCACCATGCAGGGGATGGCCACCGATTCGGGCACGCGCATACGACGCAGCGCGCACACGAATTCGCTGACGCGCGTGGTGGAGAACGCGTAGCGCCGGTGATGAAACAAGGCATCATCATGCGAAGCCCCACGGAAAACAGCCCGACGACATGTATCCCAGCGTCGGCGCCAGAGCCGGAGCCGACGCGAGCGCCGACGCCCCACCCGTGTCCAGCGTCGCCGCGTCCGACAACAATCCCAACCCCAGCAGAACCGCATAGCAGGCCGTCAGCCGCAGTCCCATACGCCAGCGTCCGGCAAGGAACAGCGGCGTGAGGAACAGTGCCGTCAGCAGCGCTTCGGCTCGCGCATCCGCGTGGAAGAACAACAGCATGTTGGCGAGCAGCAGCAGATACAGTTTCGCCCGAGGGTCGAGGATGACGGCCGCTGGCGCGGAAGCGGACTTGGATCTGCTCATGCCGTCTGCGCCGGCTGCATATGCGCCGATTCGCCCCGCATGGCTGCTCTCGAATGTTGCCCGTGAATTCATGATGTGCCGGTGTTGATGTTCGCGAACACGCCGTCGATGTATGCGGCGTCCTTCATGAACCATAGCCTGGTCAGGCCGTACGAGAACACCACGTAGCTGATGAGGATGCCGATCTTGCTGGAGTATTTGCCGGCTTTGGCAATCAGGTCGGCGGCCAGCGCGAAGTACAGCGCGGAGAACACGCCGATGTTGATCAGATCGGGGATGTCAGCTTGCCGGAGCGGCTCTGGCGTGCGGTGCCGGCCTCGGCGGGG
>ENA-OQLB01001165-OQLB01001165.1-human-gut-metagenome-genome-assembly--contig:-NODE-1165-length-12111-cov-4.344376_pt1 | contig 12111 bp, 18 predicted proteins | sample MGYA00242656_ERZ504813 | MGnify/ENA primary metagenome ERZ504813 (study PRJEB26092, sample SAMD00036388) | human gut metagenome | host: Homo sapiens | study: EMG produced TPA metagenomics assembly of... | reverse complement strand
AAAACATTTGTGTAAAAGCGCAAATGTACCCACTAATTTTCGATAAGTCCAGAAAACGCCTGATCTCCACAAACGGAACAAGATTGTAACGGTATTCTCTTTCTGCATCCGCCACTCTTCCGTATCCTTCCGAAAAGAACAGAAGATACACAAGAACAAGAACATACAATACAAAAAAAGCTGTCCCGAGTTTTTTTACTCTGCGTTTTGTCCCTTTTTCCAATATTCTCCCCTGCTTAAATAGTCCGAAAAGCCACACGGAACAACGTGCGGCTTTTCAGATCATATTAGATTAATATCTCTGATTTTCTTCTGAGCAGTCTCGCACCGTTCACGATCATCAGAATTCCTGTGACAAGTCCCGTCACCAGAACGACAATACCGAGTGCAAGGCTTCCCGCCCCGCTGCTCGCCATAGTTTTATAAATTTTTTCATTCATAAGGCTGCGTCCTCCCAGTAAAAGCGGACCTTCGGAATCCGCCGCTCTTTTATGACCTTTTATAACAATATTATTCTGCGCCGTACTGGTCATAATATGCATCAATGGCAGCTTTCAGCTTATCATCGATCACAACACGGCCTTTGTATTCTTTGTTGTAGAGATGCTCAACAACCTCCGCCATAGTTACAATAGCTGTAGTCTGAAGGCCGTAGGTTTCCTCGATCTCTTTGAGCGCACTCTTTGTTCCCTGGCCACGTTCCATACGGTCAACAGAAACCACAAGACCTATCGGATTTACATCTCCCTGCGCTTTGATGATCGGAAGTGTTTCTTTAATGGATGTTCCTGCAGTCGTAACATCCTCAATGATCACTACCTTATCCCCATCCTGGATCGGCTACCAAGAAGAATTCCTTTATCTCCGTGGTCTTTCACTTCCTTACGGTTGGAACAGTAACGGATATCCTTTCCGTACATTTCACTGATTTCCATAGTTGCTGCTACAGAAAGCGGAATTCCTTTGTATGCCGGTCCAAACAGCACATCAAAATCCAGTCCGAATTTGCTTTCTATCGCTTTTGCATAATACTGTCCCAGCTTGCGAAGCTGCGCACCGGTACGGTAAAATCCTGTATTTACAAAAAATGGTGTCTTTCTTCCTGATTTCGTAGTAAAATCTCCAAATTTCAGGACATTACAGTCAATCATAAATTCAATAAATTCCTGCTTATACTGTTCCATTTATCTAATCCTCCATGTTTTTCATATATACGACAAACCCAGGATCCACACTCTGTTACAATCCCAGTGTAAAATCCCTTTATTTATCCTGTTAATTCTAACATATGAACAACAGAATTGCAAATACGGCAATCCTCCGTTATTTCACTACTCCGATCAGCTCATTGATGTCTTCCACTTTCTGTTTTTCAAGAAATGCCTGAATACCATCTGCGATCTCCACAGTGGCATAAGGGTTAAAAAAGTTTGCAGTTCCCACAGACACTGCAGTAGCACCTGCCATAATAAATTCCAGGGCATCCTCAGCAGTTGCAATTCCCCCCATACCGATGATAGGAAGGATACTGCATTTGCCACCTGATATACCATACGGACAGCTACCGGTTTTACTGCAGGACCGGACATTCCACCAGTTTTATTTGCCAGTGCAAATGTACGTCTGTTGATATCGATCTTCATTCCTGTCAGGGTATTGATAAGAGAAAGAACATCTGCGCCGCCAGCTTCTGCTGCTTTCGCCATCTCGGTAATATCGGTTACATTTGGGCTCAGCTTCATGATCACCGGCTGTTTTGCATATTTCTTTACTTCTTTTGTGATCTCTTCAAGAGCTTTCGGATTCTGACCGAAGGCAATTCCGCCTTCCTTGACATTCGGACAGGAAACATTGATCTCCAGCATATCCACAGGCTCATTTCCAAGGCGTTCTACAACCTCACAGTAATCCTTTGCAGATTTTCCACAGACATTGACGATGATCTTTGTATCATATTTTTTAAGGAACGGAATATCTCTTTCACAGAAAACATCAATTCCCGGATTCTGAAGACCAATGGCATTGAGCATTCCGGATGCTGTCTCTGTCACTCTCGGTGTAGGATTTCCCGGCCACGGTACATTTGCCACACCTTTTGTCACAACTGCGCCAAGTCTGTTCAGATTCACAAATTCACTGTATTCCGCTCCGGAACCAAATGTTCCGGACGCTGTCATCACCGGATTCTTAAGTTCTACGCCGGCAAGATTTACATTCATTCTGCTCATAGCTCTACCTCCGTGCTCAGGAATACAGGTCCGTCTTTACATACTCTCTTGTTATGGACATGAGAATGAGAATCCATATCTTTGGATTTGCACACACAGGCAAGACACGCGCCTACGCCACAGGCCATACGCTCTTCCATGGAGATCCAGCACGGAATTCCTTTTTCAAGGGCATATGCCTTGATGGCACGGAGCATCGGGGCAGGTCCGCAGGCAAAGATCGCATCTGCCTCAAGATCGTTCTCACGGATGGCATCCATAACATTTCCCTTTGTTCCTGCAGAGCCGTCTTCTGTTGCCACATAGACATCTCCATAAGCTTCAAATTCCTTATTTAAAAACAGCTCATCTCTGTATCCGAGAACCATGATCTTTTCTGCGTCCAGCTGTTTAGCAGTTTCCAGCATTGGCGGGATTCCGATTCCTCCACCCATGAGAAACACTTTTTTGCCTTTTACTGCATCCAGCGGAAAACCATTTCCCAGAGGTCCCATAGTCTCAATGGGGACCCCTGCATGAAGTCTGGAAAATTCCTCCGTACCGGTTCCTTTTCCTGTAACGCGATATACCAGTCTCAGTTTTCCTTCTGCTTTATCGATCTCACAGAGACTGATGGGTCTTGGCAGAAGCTTACCGCCATTGCGGCTGTAAAGTGATACAAACTGTCCCGGCACTGCATTTTTTCCAATCTCACCTGCATCCAGCCACATACTGTAAATATCTGTACCAATACATTCCTGGCTGAGTATCTTACAGGGCTTTTTTGTTTTTTTACTTTCTGATGTACTCATAAAATGCCTCCTGTATTATCTGTTCTCCAGCGCACCGCTGATATCCGCGATCATATCTTTTACTGCCGCTCTGGAAGCATCTGCGTAATTTTCAGCGCCAAACTCTTTATATTTCTCCTGCTTATATGCAGCGATGATTCCTCTGGAAGAGTTTACGATAGCACCAAGTCCGTCCTCATTAAAGAAATGGACAAGATCTGCGCCTTTTCCACCCTGAGCACCATATCCGGGAACAAGGATAAATGTCTTCGGCATGATCTTTCTTAATACCTTTCCCATTTCCGGATAGGTCGCACCTACAACAGCACCAACATAACTATATCCATCACCCATAAGCTCATCGCCCCACTGTGCAACCTTCTCACCTACCAGCTCATAGAGCGGGCGACCGTCGATGACACGATCCTGGAACTCACCACTTGATGGATTGGAAGTTTTGACCAGAACAAAGATACCCTTTTTCTCTTCCTTGCATACATCCATAAAGGGTTTCACACCATCAGAACCAAGGTATGGATTGACTGTTGCAAAATCCTCATCAAAACCTGCATATTTTTTTGAGCCTACCTGAACCTGTCCCAAGTGACCAACTGCATATGCTGCAGATGTGGAACCGATATCACCTCTTTTGATATCACCGATCACAACCAGATCTTTGGATTTACAATACTCAACCGTTTTCTTGTATGCGATCAGTCCCGGGATACCAAACTGCTCATACATGGCGATCTGTGGTTTCACTGCCGGGATCAGATCAAAGGTCGCATCCACGATTCCTTTGTTATACTGCCAGATTGCTTCTGCAGCGCCCTCCAGAGTCTCCCCAAACTCTGCAAAAGCCTTTTTCTGGATATGCTCCGGAATATAATTCAGCATAGGATCCAGTCCTACAACGATTGGTGCATTTGTTTTGCGGATATTGCTGATCAGTTTATTAATCATGATTCTTTCTCCTCCTGGTTTTTAAATACAATTTTTCCGTCACAGATGGTATAAAGCACTTTTCCCTTTACTTTCCAGCCATCAAACGGTGTGTTATGTCCTTTGGAAACAAATTTATTTTTATCGATAGCATACTCCTGCTCCGTATCCACGATGATCACATCTGCCGGATGGCCTTTCTGGAGAGTTCCTCTGTCAAGCCCGAGGATTTTCGCCGGGTTCAGGCACATCTTCTCAACCATCTGTTTCAGTGTGATCACATCTTTTTCCACCAGCTCTGTATAGGTGAGCGGAAGGCTTGTTTCCAGACCTACGATCCCAAATGGTGCATTCTTCATAGAACCTGTTTTTTCCTGTGCACTGTGCGGTGCATGGTCCGTGCTGATCACCTCGATGGTACCGTCCTTCAGGCCCTGTTTCAGCGCTTCCACATCCTTCGGTGTACGGAGCGGCGGATTCATCTTGTAATTCGGGTCATCTGTTTTAATATCATCGGATGAAAGGATAAAATGGTGCGGGCATACTTCAGCTGTGATATTGTCGTATCCTTTCTCTTTTACGATCTTCATCATCTGAGCATCCCCATAAGTGGAACAGTGGCAGAGATGAAGATGGACTCCTGTCTCCAGCGCCAGAATGATATCTCTGGCTGTAATGGTATCTTCCACTGCATTGCAGATTCCGGGAAGCCCCAGTCTTTTGGCGTTCTCATCCTCATTCATGCATCCATCTCCACGCAGATCGATATCTTCACAATGGTCAAAAAACGGCACGCCACATTCTGCTGCGATCCTCATTGCTTCTTTACAAAGTGCTGTATTCATCACAGATTTTCCATCCTCGGACACTGCCGGGATCCCTGCTTTCACCATTCCGGCAATATCTGCAAGTTCAGTCCCCTTTTCTCCCATGGTGCTGCACCTGCCTGAAGTACATGAATACCGGAAACCTGCGCCGCCTTGTTATGTACATAGTTTACCCGGTCCGGATTATCAATAGTGGGAGTTGTATTTGGCATAGCAACTACAGTTGTCACACCACCACGTGCTGCCGCAGCAGCACCACTCTTGATATCTTCCTTATGTGTCTGGCCCGGATCACGAAAATGGACATGAAGGTCGATAATTCCCGGCATGACCAGCTTTCCTTTCGCATCGATCACACGGTCGCCGTCTTTCTTTTTCAGCTTCTGGCCTATTTCCGCAATGATTCCGTCTTCCAGATAAATATCGCCTGTTTTATCCGTATCTGTAGCCGCATCCACAATCCGGCCTCCTCGAATCAGAATCCCCATTTCTGTTCTCCTCTCATCCTGTATTTTCAAAACAGATCCTTCAATCCGCTTGTATTCTCCTATATCATACACGAAATCTCTCTATTTATAAAGATTTTTTTTACAAAGCAATTTCGCCTCTTTTTACACCCCGGAATTGTTGGAATTTTCTCCTTGACATTTCAAAACACGGGTTATATAATCAGAGCATGGCAAAATATTTAATGTAAAATCACTAGTTTTTAGAGATTATATTTACATGAATATAGTCTGTAAAATCTGGTGATTTTTTATTATCATCAGAAGGCTATTTTAACTTTTTTATTTCTATGGAGGTAACACAAAATGAACAAGGGAACTGTAAAATGGTTCAACGCAGAAAAAGGTTATGGTTTTATCACAGGTGAGGACGGACAGGACGTATTCGTACACTTCTCCGCTATCAACGGTGAAGGCTTCAAATCTCTTGAAGAAGGACAGGCTGTATCCTACGACTTAACAGAGGGCGCTCGCGGAATGCAGGCTGCTAACGTTACAAAGTTATAATTCTATAACCATAAAAAACGTATAAGTCAAAACGGGGCTGCTTTATGGCAGACCCGTTTTTTATTGCATTGTATTTATCCTGTATATAAAAATCCCCGGGATGCTTCAACACATCCCGGGAACCCATCATTTCATATGTGTTTTCTATTCCGCACTGTCTGAAGATAATCCGGAAATATAATCTGTCAATGCAGAAGTATCCATCACAGTATCCACCTTCACACTGGCTTCCTTCGCTGGATCTTGGCATATGCGGAATATCCGATCCAGCCTACAAGCAGAACCGCGATGAGGATCCATGCCGCCATCTCAAGTACAAATTCTGCGCGTTCCTTCTTCAGGGCACTGTTTCGCGAGTATTTGTTGTTTTTATATTTGTCAACTTTCTTCTGGCTCATTGTCTTTCTCCTTTGCCGCTTCAGTACTTCGTTCATTATAGCACACTTGTTTTCAAAAGAAAAGCGGCAACTCCCTGAAGAAATGTGATAATTTTCTGAACTGGAGATTTTCTCTGATCAGACTGCTACGATAACGCCACCATCGTTGGCATACATACTGCTGACACCGGCAGTATCCATAACTACGATCTTTGCTGGGTGCAGTTTCTCACGGATAGCCTCCTCCAGCATCTTCGCTCTTTCCGGACAGTTGCAATGAGTGATGGCAACTGTCTTTTCCGGGATGTTGATCCCCTTCTCTCCAATGTGATCCACCATTTTTACGATTGCTTTATTCATGCCTCTGGCCTGATCCAGCTGACAGATCGTTCCTTCCGGAGTAGCTCCCATAACCGGCTTGATCTTCAGTGCACTGGCCACCAGAGCTTTCACTCTGCCCAAACGTCCGTTCTTGCGCAGAGTTTCCAGATTCTCCAACACAAAAAATGTGTTCATCTCTTCAATATATTTCTCTACTTCACTTACTACTTCTTCAAAAGAAAGTCCCTTTTCTTCACACTCCACGATCTTCATGCAATCAGACTCTGACCACCGGATGCAGATTTGGAATTAAATACATGAACCTTTTTCTCCGGCTGCTCTTCCAGGAACAGGTTTTTTCCAAGAATCGCACTGTTATAGGAACACTCAATTCTGCCGATAGCGTCACCGCATAAATGTGTTCCGCATCACACTCATATGCCTTCATATAGCGTTCCGGAGAAGGGCATGCAGACTTGGGGCATTCCGGGCAAGCCGCAACCTTCTTTAAAAAATCTTTCTGATCGAAATTCTCATCATCTATAATATTCTCACCGCCCACTGTCAGCGTCAGTGGTATGGATTCAATCCTGCCGTCATTTTTCCATTCATCTAAAAGCTCCCCACAGCTATCTATCGCAATCTTATAGCTCAATTATATCGTCCTCTTTTCCATTATATGTAGTATTCAATACCACATCTATCGTATCACATAAACAGATATTTGAAAAGAGTTTTTTAAAAAGTCTGTCCTTTTTTCTTTATCTGAGATATAATGTCTACACGCGATCACATAAAAGAAAGGAAGTGCGGCATGCTTGCATTAAAGATCACAGATATCCGGGATTTCACAAACAAACTTTTTATAGGAGAAGTATTTGACAAATTCTGTCTGTCCGAAGCGACTGTGACTACTTTTAATACTTTTACCATTGATGGCAGGCTTCAGAAAGATTTTTTTGATACAGACAGCATGAACAGACTCACAGAGCACGGCCGGACACATTCTCTCTGGAAGGACATCAGACCTTTCTGCTGGTCTGTGATCCGCGGTAAGCGTACGCCCTTAAGCTTCAGGATCGTGCTGCATTTAAGTCGGAGTGGAGTTGAAGCTGCAATGAGAAATACAGATTTCGGAATTTCCTCCGAACAGATAGACGGACTATTCTTAAATCTTCAATTTAAAAATAACAGCCTTCTTTGTACTACCGGAACCTCTCTTAAAACATTCTCTATGGATAAACGCCAGAGCAGCTCTGGGATGATATGATCCTGAGCTTTCTGTCCAGGAATCAGATTCTTTTTGAAAGGCTATAGTCAATTCTCTTCTTCTATTTCCCTCAGGTAATACGCAAGCATATCAATAAATTCACTGTTGGTAGGCTTGTATTCCAGAGGATATCCTGCAATCTCATCCAGCAGTTTTTTATTTCCTTCCCAACACACATTTACCATTGTTCTGATATCATGCTCAATATTGGTAGGTGTTGATCTGTACTTCCGCGCCAGGCATGGATAAATGTCCTTTGTGATCCGCAATGGTTTATACTGATACCCCATGGAAATCTTTACCGCTTCCGCAACGAAAAAATATCCTTTGTATTTCGAATTTGCACCAAGTCTTCTGATCAATCCATACACCTTTTTCATACATTTGTTCCTCCATTTCATTTTTTTCTCTTTTTAAAAGCACTCCCTTATGTATAATACGACAGTTATCTATATTTTTCGCTTTCTTCTGAAAATTTATTTTATACATATTAGATACTAATTTTAAATTTTTAGTCATATTTTACAGGTTATTTTTATTTAATATCTATTATTTTATTTAAAATTCCTATAATTGTGTTAAAGATACACATATTGTTATAAAAAAAGCAAAGGCTTCGCCCCATTACGGGCAAAGCCTTTCGATCATTTTATATGTCGTTTTATTTTGTAAGGACCATAAGGATATCGTTGCTTCTCTTTACAAATTTTGTCATTTCTTCAGGAGAAAGCTGTTTATGGCTCATCATTGCAAGATCATAAAGCTGTTCACAGATCACCGGAACATACTCTGATCCCTGATTTTCTGCTATAAATCTTACAAGAGGATGATTTGCGTTCAGTACAAGTACTTCCTGACCACCGAACATATTCGGATCCATTCCGTACATATTGTACATTTTCATCATATCCTGCATACGGCGACTCTCCTCAGGAAGAGTGATCATCGCTGCAGTTCCCTCATTTTTCAGCTTCTCTACTTTTACTTCAAGTTTATCCTTGCCAAGATTCTTACGGAACACCTCAGTAAGTGTCTTGACTGTTGCTTCATCCGCTTTTCCGTCTTCACGAAGCTCTTCTGTCAGATCTGCATCAATTCTCTTGAACTGGATCGTCTGATCCTGCTGTTCAAGATGGGAAATAAACTGTGAATCGATCACATGCTTCAGCAGTACAGCATCTTTACCCGCTTCACGGAACATATTAATGTACTGGCTCTGCTGTACCTCATCGGTCACATAATAGATCACCGTTTTTTCCGGTTCCTCATTCTGGGATCCTTCAGAAGCTTTCTCCTCTGTCTTCTCCTCTTCAGCTGCTTTTGTTTCTTCTTTTTTATTTTCCTCAATGCAGTCTTTCAGGGTAAGATATTTGCCATCCAGATTCTTAAAGAGGATATAATCGTTCATCTTCTCACCAAATTTCGCATCTTGATGCAACCAAATTTGATAAACGGGCTGATATCATCCCAGTACTTCTCATAAGACTCTCTGTCTGTCTTGCACATTCCGGTGAGCTTATCTGCTACTTTCTTGGTGATGTATTCAGAAATCTTTTTCACAAAACCATCATTCTGCAGTGCAGAACGGGAAACATTCAATGGAAGATCCGGGCAGTCGATCACACCTTTCAGAAGAAGAAGGAATTCCGGGATCACCTCTTTGATGTTATCTGCAATAAATACCTGATTATTATAAAGCTTGATGGTTCCCTCAATGGAATCATACTCTGTCCTGATCTTCGGGAAATACAGGATACCCTTCAGGTTGAACGGATAGTCCATGTTCAGATGGATCCAGAACAGCGGTTCCTTGTAATCCATAAATACCTTACGGTAAAATTCTTTATACTCTTCATCCGTGCACTCATTTGGGTGTTTCATCCAGAGCGGCTGTGTATCGCTTAAGGATACCGGCCGTTTATTGATCTTTACTTTATCTTTGGCAGGAGAAACTTCCACAACTTCTTTCTCGCCTTTATCATTCTCCTTTCCTCTGTCTTGGCATCCTCATGGATATGCTCAACTACCACATCATCTTCACGGAGATCTGCCTCATCGATCGTTTCATACTCCTGTTCAGCATTTGCTTTGGAAAGATAGATATTTACCGGCATGAAAGAACAGTATTTCTCGATAACCTCTCTCATACGATATTCATTGGCAAACTCCAGGCTTTCCTCATTGAGGAAAAGAGTGATCTCTGTTCCCGGTTCTGTTTTGTTTCCGTCTGCCATCTCATACTCCGTACCACCGTCACAGGTCCAATGTACCGGTGTGGAACCCTCCTTGTAAGAGAGAGTATCAATATGAACTTCATCTGCAACCATAAATGCAGAATAAAATCCAAGTCCGAAATGACCGATCATCTGATCATCCGTTGTTTTATCCTTATATTTCTCAAGAAACTCTGTGGCACCGGAAAAAGCGATCTGTGTGATATATTCCTCTACTTCATCTGCTGTCATACCAATACCGTTATCGATAAACTTCAAAGTTTTCTGATCCGGATCAACGATAACATTTACAGCCGGTTTGTAACCTTCCGGGAATGTATAATCTCCCATAACTTCCAGCTTTCTCAGTTTGGTGATCGCATCGCATCCGTTGGAGATCATCTCTCTTACAAAAATATCATGGTCGGAATATAACCATTTCTTGATAATCGGAAAATATTTTCACTGTTGATTGATAAACTTCCATGTTTTACAGCCATGCTGTCCACACTCCTTTTTTTGTATTTACTGCAACTTTTTTATCTGTAGTTGCTTCTCTGAGAGATATAGTAATACCATTTAATCCAAAAGTCAAGAAAAAATTAGCACTCATTTAAAATGAGTGCTAACAGTTTGTTTTGTATTTATTTTTTCTTCTTTTTATAAACCACAACACCTGCGATACATCCTGCCGCAATCACCAGAATGATCACAAACGGCGCGATATTCGTTGTATCTCCTGTCTTTACAGCAGATTTTGCGGTTGCTCCGTTTGGCTGTGGAGTTGGAGTTGCCGTTACTATCTGTGCCTGAGTAATATTGAAGTTTACCTGTTTGGTATCCTGCTCTCCTGTATTTTCCCACTCTTTTCCCATTATACATCTGGCGGTCAAATACAACAGTCAGTGTATAAGTTCCTGCTTTTGTAATTCCAAATGCTGCCGTATACGGTGCACTGCTCCAGCTGTTTGTGTTGATTACTTTCCAGTTATATGGTACATAGCGGACATCTCCTTTTCCAGGACTCTCGTTATCCATACCTGCACCAACTGCAGTGAAAGTAATCTTGGACTGCGTTGTATATCCCCTCAGAACTAATTCCTGTGATCTTATTATCTGCCGGATCTGCAATCTTCGCTTTGCGAACAGTCTTAACTGTAAATTTGACATTTACCTTTGCACTGACGTTCTGATCAGTATTAACGGCGATAGCTTCTGTATAAGAACCAGCTTCAAACCTTCTTTTGGACGAATCTTAAATGTCGTGCTCTCGCCCGGTGCAAGTTCTGTAGCAGAAAATTTACCAATTTTAAAGTTCTTAGCTGAAGGTGTATTTAAAGTAACATTTGTATTTCCTTCATTTGTCACAGTAACTTTCTGTGCTTCCGGTGCTTCGCCGTATCCGGCTTTTGTCTTTCCAAAATCCAGTTCTGTCGGATTAACAGATAATTTGTAAATTTTTTTCCACTTCAGAAACAGTAATCGAAGCATTTACTGTTGTCAGCACTTCTTCCTGTCCATCAGCGTTTGTCTGCATAATCTGGATACTGTCCATATAGTCTCCGGCTGTCAGTCCTGTTACCGGAGTTACTGTAAATTCAGCGGTATCTCCCGGATTCAGTTCTGATGCAGAAAGTTCTCCGATATTAAAATATTCTCCCACCGGCTGTACCAGTGAAACAGTTGTATTTCCTGTATTTGTAAGTGTAACTGTTGTTGAATCAGGAGTATCATACCCCTCTTTCAGATCATCATAATTAACAGAGGCCGGATCTGCCTGAATCTCTGTATCTGCTGTTGTGCTTCTTTTACTGAAATTTCAGCAGTCACCTGTGCGGTTACTTCTGATTCTTCATTGCTTCCAAATACCAGAGTATCACTGTATCTCCTTACGTCAGCCTGTCTTGGCTGTACCATGAACATAATGGATTCCCTTTGCAAGCTGTCTTCCTGATGCAGCTTCGCTTCCATCCTCATTCAGTACATTAAAGTATTCTGACTGTGGTATTCTCAGTGTAACAGTACTGTCGCCTGTGTTTGTTACTGTTACAGACAAAGTCTCATTTGCCTGTGTATAATTTTCCTCAACGTCACTGAAATTCAATGTCCCGGTATTTATATCCAAAGACTCGTGCTTCAAGAGATGCGTC
>ENA-OQLB01001164-OQLB01001164.1-human-gut-metagenome-genome-assembly--contig:-NODE-1164-length-12122-cov-14.646353_pt1 | contig 12122 bp, 8 predicted proteins | sample MGYA00242656_ERZ504813 | MGnify/ENA primary metagenome ERZ504813 (study PRJEB26092, sample SAMD00036388) | human gut metagenome | host: Homo sapiens | study: EMG produced TPA metagenomics assembly of... | reverse complement strand
CACGTGGCATGGGCGTGAATCTGCCCGAGACGATCACGCTGCAGCCGGACGGCCGCGTGACCACGCGGCGTGGTCGACTTCTTCGATTACGCCGGACGCGAACCTGCCGCGATCGACCGACGGCCCCGTGTCGCGAGGATCGTGGCGGATGCTCGGCGCGACGCCGGCCGGCGTGCACTGCTGCGACAGCGACATGGCGATCACGATCGACGGCATGACGTACACCGGCGTGTTCGCCGTACTACCGAGGGAGGACCGATGGCCGGGCGACGCTGACGTTCTCCGCGATCGGCGGCAATCAAGCAATCTGGGCGCCCGCATCGAGGCTGAAACCCCTTTCTCTGTTCCCTTCCCTCTGACGGACATACAGCCGATTTCCGTATCCGAATCGGCTGTATGTCCGTTGAGAAAGCGAGGGGAACGATATCAGGCTGCACGACGGATCGGCACGTTGATGCTCGGCACGGTTGCAGCCGCAACGGGCTAGAGCTCGACTTCGGGCTTGGTGGGGTCGTCCTTGGTGCGGCGCTTGCCTCGTCCGGATCCCACGTCACATCGTCGTAGTACCGCTTCCACTCGGCCCGGCAACCGGCGCGATCGCCGCGACCGTCCTTACTGCGGATTCCGGGGCATAGCCGTCACACGTATTGCGCGCATCACCGAGCGGAATGATTGGGTTAGCCTCGTACGGCAAGCGTGGTGAACGACCAAGCAGGAGCGGTGTATGTACCGTCAGCAAGGTTGACTTCGTGCGAGGTGGGGCAAGTCGGTGATTCCTCTCCCCGAATCCCTGCATACGGATCGTTGCCGGTAAGCACGGTTGCCTCAACTACAGCCTTGGCTGAATCAGGCACATTCAGCGCAGCAAGCACCTGAGCCAAGTCCACGTCTACGGATTCAGGCAGCGCGTTGACAACACGCAAGTAAGTCACGCCAGCCGTCGAATCGCGGGATACGGTGACGGTCCGGCGCGGCTCGTCCGGTGTCTCATGCCGTCGCGACCAGCGCGCCGTCGATGTACAGTCGCATCTGCTCGCCGCGATTGCCAATCTCAATGCGCACATCCCACGTAGTTCCGGGGCGTACCGCGTCCATTGAAGTTTCCGTGCCGGCGAGTGCATAACCGGTGCCTTCGCGCACTACTTGCACGCTGAATCCACGGCCAAGCGAAGTACCGTTATAGTTCTTGCCGTTTACGTCGCCGGACGCGATTCGCACGCCCCACATGCCTTCGTAATAGGTGACTTTCGCGCGAATGGTGTATGAATCGGCCGCCAGACCCTCAGGTACCGGAAGAGACACCGGCCCATTGCCTTGGTAGCTCACGTCCGGCAGATCGATATGCGTGCCATCGGCCGTCTCGAGAGAGAAGTCGGCGAAATCGGCGTGGGCGCCGCCATCGATCTTCAGGCTTACGGTATTCGGCAAGTCACGACGCAACGTGGTGGGTCCGTCAAGCGAGACCGGCCAAGCGGTGTCCGCGGTGGTGGTGGCGTACATCTGCTGCACCCAGTAGCTGTACGGGCGGTAGACGTTCTCATTGTCGAAGTAGATGAGGTCCGGATTCCAGCTGGTGTGGCCGTTCTTGGCGAACAGCGGCGCGTAGGACGCCATGTGCACCACGTCGCCGTTCAATTCCATGCGTCCCATGAACGCCGCTTCGGACAAGCCGTTGATGAGCTGGGTGTCCCAGGAGCCGTATTCGCCGAGGTAGACCTTCGGGCCCTTGCGGTCGGTGTGATCGTAGTGGTCGAGGTTGTGAAACCACCAGCTGGAGGACTGGTAGGAATGCTCGTCCACGATCGGAATGCCGGCCTCGCGCGCATACGCCCAACCTTGCTCGTAGTCCTGTCCGCTCGGCGCAGGCCCGACCGTGCCGACCACGGTGATTTCGGGGTGCGCGGCTTTGACGGCGTCGAAAATCTGCTGGAAGCGGTTCTTGAACACGTCGTCGATCAGGTCCTCGTTGCCGATGCGAGATACTCCAGATTGAACGGCTCGATATGGCCCATTGCGGCGCGCTTGGCGGCCCACTTGTTGGTGGCCGAATCGGCGTTGCAGAAGTCGATGAGCCCAGCACTTCGTCGATGTAAGCGGGCATGTCTTCCTGAGCCACAGGCACCGGCCCTGGCTGGTGTTCTGGCAGCTCATGCCGGCCGGCAGCACGGGCAGCGGCTTGGCTCCGATGGTCTCGCACAGGCGAAAGTACTCGTAGAAACCGATACGGAACGACTGGTGGTAGCCCCATACGTTGAAGTTGTGCGGGCGATGCTCCACCGGGCCGATGGTGCGGTCCCAGTGATACATGTTGTTCAGGCCCAGTCCGTGGGTGATGCAGCCGCCCGGGAAGCGCATGAAGCGCGGGTGTAGGTCGGCCAGCGCCTCGACCAGATCCGGGCGGAAATGCTTGAGGTCCTTATAGGTGGTTCGCGGTTCGAGGCTGACGAAGTCAAGGTCGATGGTGCCGGGTTCGGGGAAAATCAGGCGGAGAGCGCCTTGGGTGGCGATGATTTCGGCGTTGGGTTGCGGGTCGGCCTGTGCGCTAGTAATAGTCAGTTCGGCGCGAAGCTGGGTCCATTCGCCGCAAGCATTGGAGGCGGGTGCGGTCACGACAGTGGCAGCGAGCGGCTTGCCATCATCGCCAATCAGTGCGACTTGCACGGGCAGCGCTTTGCCGTGGGCACGGGTCCAGATGGAAAATCGTAGGTCTCGCCGGCGCGGAACACCATGCCGTCGAAACCGAGGTTTTCCAGAGCGGGAGCTGCGGGGGTACAAGCCGAATCCGTCTGGGATAGGGCCGAATCGGCCCGAGACACAGCCGAGTCAGCAGTCTGCTCGCCGCCCACCTTGCCGATTTCGGCAATCGCGTAATGCGGGTTCTCTTCGGCCACCGGCGCGGTCTCCCCCACACCGAATGCGGCGAACGAGCCGGCGGGCACGATCTTGCGCCAAGCGGTGTAGTTGCTCCACTCGGCTTATCCGCACGGTTGTATTCGAACGCGCCGTTTTGCACGAGTTCGCTGTTGAGCCCGCCATCGCCCGAATAGCTGATGTCTTCGAAGAACACGCCCCACAGGTCCGTGCTGATCTTGCGTACACCAGCTTTGTCCAATGTGGCTACCAGTTTGTCTGCCATCGCCAAACCACTCCCCAGATTTCACCCGCGTGCAGAAGATGCAAGCATCTTCTGCACATCAAATATGTAACGGTACATATTCTAAACTATCTGCCACACTCAGCAACCCCGTGCCGACTTCAGCGCGTTTCGCTCTATTTCAACATTTCCAGAACGTATTCCAATCACGACTGCATGTTTTTCACACGTACCGTTACATATTTCACAGTGTTTATCGTTACCGATAATGTCATCACGAAACATACTTAAAGCAACATCTCGTCACTCTTCCGGCGCTCCACTGGCCACGCGAATCATCGCGTACTGGGATTCGTAGAGGCGGTAGTACGCGCCTTGGCGGCGAGCAGCTGCGCGTGCGAGCCGTGCTCGACGATCTGGCCGTGATCGATGTAGAAGATCTCGTCCGCGTTCTCGATCGTCGACAGGCGGTGCGCGATGATGAAGCTCGTGCGCCCCTTGAGCAGATGCTGCAGGCCGGCCTGCAGCGCCTCCTCGGTGCGCGTGTCGATGTTGCTTGTCGCCTCGTCCAGGATCAGGATACGCGGGTCGGCGAGCAGCACGCGCGCGAAGGCGATGAGCTGGCGCTGGCCGGCCGACAGGTCGATCCGCGCTCCTCCACCACCGTGTCGTACCCGTCGGGCAGTTCCATGATGAACTCGTGCGCGTGCACGGCCTTCGCCGCCGCTCGATTTCCTCGTCGGTGGCGTCGAGCTTGCCGTAGCGGATGTTCTCGCGCACGTTGCCGGAGAAGATGAAGGTGTCCTGCAGCATCACGCCCATCTGCCGGCGCAGCGATGCGAGCGTCACGTCGCGCACGTCGTAGCGTCGATCGTCACCGAGCCTCGGACACGTCGTAGAAGCGCGACAGCAGGTTGATGATCGTCGTCTTGCCGGCGCCCGTCGGGCCGACCAGCGCGATCGTGCGCCCCGGTTCGACGTGGAAGTCCACGAGGTTGAGGATGTTGCGGCCGTCCTTCTCGTAGCGGAACACCACGTCGTTGAAGTCGACGCGCCCGCGGATCTGCGGCAGGTCCGCCGCGTCGGGCTTGTTGCGGATCTCCGGCGTGACGTCGAGCGTCTCGAAGATGCGCTCGAGGTACGCCGAGCAGGTGATGAGCTGGTTGTAGAAGTTGCCGATGTTGATCACCGGATTCCAGAAGTTGTTCGCGTAGCCGACGAACGCGATGAGCACGCCGGTGGTCACGTTCACGCCCCCGAAGCCCATCACGCCGACGAAGTAGATGAACGAGATGGTCATCACGGAGATGGTCTGCACGCCCGGCCACATGAGGAACTGGATGTGCACGGCGTGCATCCACGCGGAACGCACCTCGCCCTGCTGTTCCTGGAAGGTCCTGAACTGGGCCTGCTCCTGTGCGAAGGTCTGCGTGGTCTTCACGCCGGCGATCGACTCGTGGATGTAGGCGTTCAGGTTGCTCTGCTTGTTGGAGAGCTTCTGGAAGGCGCGCCGCTGGAAGATCTGCAGCACGCGCACCCAGATGATGAGCACCGGGAACAGGATCAGGCTCCACAGGGCCAGCTGCCAGTCGATCACGAACATCACGATCAGCGTGATCACGAAGGTGAACACGTCGGAGATCACGTTGATCAGACCGGAGCTCAGCGTGTCCGAAAGCGTGTTCACATAGTTGACCACGCGGATCAGGATCTTGCCGTGCGGGCGCGAATCGAAGTAGCTGAAGGGCAGCGTCTGGATATGCGTGAAGATATCGCGGCGCATGTCCTTGAGCATGAGCTGGCCGACGCGCGTGATCGCCACCGTGCGGTAGCGCAGCCCGAACTCGTACAGCACGATCAGCGCGGCGAGGATCACGCGAGGATGCCGAGCTTGCCGAGGTCCTTGTTCGGGATCGCCTCGTCGATCATGATCTTGGTCAGGTACGGCACGGCGACGACGATGCAGCTCATCGAGATGACGACGACGAGAATGCGCGCCACCTGTGCCATATACGGTTTGAGATATTTGCCGACGCGCAGGATGTCCCGGAAGTTGATCTGCTCCTCGAGTTCCTCATCCTCGCGGTATGTATTGCGTTGTGCCATAAGTCCTCTTCTAAAAACCTTGTGCGACGCCGGACTGGAGTCCGAGCTGCTTGTGGTAGATGTCCCAGTAGCGGCCGTGTGCGGCCACGAGTTCGGCGTGGGTGCCGCGTTCGACGATACGTCCGTGCTCGAGCACCAGAATCAGGTCGGAATCCTTGACCGACGAGATGCGGTGGGCGATGGCGACGATGGTCTTGCCGCCGTCCATCTCCTTGAGGTGCTTCTGGATCTCCGCCTCGGTCTCCATATCGACGGCCGAGGTCGTATCGTCCATAATCAGGATCGACGGATTGTCCGCGAGCGCGCGGGCCAGCGACAGGCGCTGCTTCTGCCCGCCGGACAGGCCCACGCCGCGTTCGCCCACGACGGTGTCATAACCCTGTGGCATCGACCTGATGAAATTGTCCGCGCCGGCGATCTGGGCCATTTTCTGGATATATCGGTCGTCGCTATCACCGCTGGCACCAAAACCGATGTTGCCGCCGATGGTGTCGGAGAACAGGAAGGTATCCTGCGCCACGATGCACACCTGCGAGCGCAAGGTGGCCAGCGGCCAGTCGCGTGCGTCGATGCCGTCGATAAGCACATGGCCAACGGTCGGGTCGTAGAAGCGGGAGATGAGGCTGACGAGCGTGGACTTGCCCGCGCCGGTTTCGCCGAGGATGCCGAGCTTGGAGCCGGCGGGCACGGTGAAGTCGAGGTCCTTGAGGATCGGGGTCTCCGGGTCGTCCGGGAAGGCGAAGCTGACGTGGTCGAAGCGGATGTCGCCCTTGATGTGCAGCGGGCAGGACTTGCGTTCGGTGGACTGCTGGGCACCGGATGTTCCGGAAGCCACGGGCGCTCCGGTAGCCCCGGTAGCCTCATCATCGTGCTTGACTTGCTCGACGATCGTGACCGCCTGCTTGACGGCTTCGACCGCGTCGGGCTTCTCCACGATGCGCGGCTGTTCGGTGAGCAGCTTGCGGATTTTGATGCAGCTGGCGTTGAATCGCTGCCAGTCGTTGATCAGCCAGCCGGACTGGCGCACCGGGCCGTCGATCATCCACAGGAAGGAGTTGAAACTCACCAGATTGCCGAGGGTCATGTAGCCCTTGATGACCAGAAAGCCGCCGAGGCCGAGGGTGATGAGCTGCAGCGAGAAGCCGAGGCCGTCCAGCCACGGCATGTACTTGCGCGAGTTGTAGGCCAAGGCCATGTTGCACTGCATGTAATCGTCGTTGTGCTCGTCGAACTTTTCGGTCTCGTACGGTTCGCGCACGAATGCCTTGACCACACGGTTGCCCTCGATGTTCTCTTCGACCATGGAGTTGAGGGAGGCCAGCGAGTTGCGGATGGCGAAGAACAGCGGGTGGGCGTGCGTGGACAGGCCGCGCGTGAGCACAAAAATGAACGGCGTGACGCAGGCCAGGACGAGCGCGAGTCGCCAATCGATGGCGAACATCACGCACAGGGCGCCCACGAACATGACCACGCAGTCGGCAATCTGATAGCTCACCCAACTCAGGCAGTGGCGGATCGCGTCGGTGTCGGAGGTCAGGCGGCTCATGATGTCGCCGGTGCGTGTGTGGTTGAAATACGTGAAGTCGAGCTCGTGCAGCTTCTCGTATTCGTCGGAGACGAGGCGGTAGACCGAGTTCTGGCCGAAACGCTCCATCCACATCTGGTAGCCGTATCGCGCGCCCACGCGGATGATGGTCATGAGGATCATCAGTCCACACAGACGTGGCAGTTCGTCGGCATGTCCGCCGACGATGACGCGGTCCACGATGATACCGGACAGAATCGGAATGGTCAGGGCCATCGTGTTATTTGCGATGAACAGTAGAAGCGCGCCTACCACGCGGGGCAGGTCTGGTTTGCAGTATGGCAGCACCCATTTGAGATTGCTTGCGCTGGTATTGATTCCCGGATCGACGTACATGTGAGGAGATCACCGTTTCTTGGGGATTGTTTGCTTGTGGTATGGTGCGGCATGCTCCTGCGCCGCACGCGGCAATCGCTGCCGCCGCGATTCACGATCAGCCGTGCTTCGCACTGCGCCTGTCATTGGCCGCATGACCGAAGCTCTCCTTCATCGGTCGAAGCACGTTCGACTTTCGCAAACGCGTACTAGTCTAGGCGACCTGCGTCTAATCGCAACGGCCCGCAACTCTGCGTGTTCCCCGCATTAGCAACGATACGCGGCTCTCTAAGCGCAACATTCCCCGGAATGCGTCGCTGCACACCTCCGAACAGGTCCAATTCGCAACGCATTCCCGGGAAAGTGGCGCATGTCATATCACGCTCAAACAACCCAGCATAGTGAGTGGTTCATTCACGTTTTACGTATTGTGCGACGGAATCGGCATCTCCCGCAACACGTGAGATATGCAAAAGTGCCGCACGCTGAATGGTGATCAGCGTGCGGCACTGCGCGAAACGCGTGAAATCCGCAGAACGCACGAAACTCACGAAACAGATAAAACGTACAAAACGCAAGCAAGGCGAAGCAACGAACAGACAGAGACAGACAGACTACAGGTCAGAACGCCAGCGAACGCACGTAGGAACCAACTTGCGGGCGGAACAGCTACCGGGGATTGTTCGTTTGCGATGTTCGCATTCATGGCAGGTTTCTCCATACGATTCGGGCGGTCGGTTCAGGAGGTTGGTTGGCGGAGGCAGGTTCGGTTTCAGCGTCGGTCCAGGGCCACCCAGAGCACGCCGTGCGGCGGAATCGTGCCGGTGATGACGCGGTCGGCACCCACGCCTTCAAGACGCACGTCGGCGGGCTCGCCCGGCGCGTCGGCATACAGATCGGCGAGTGTCCAATCGTCATTGCGGGCGTCAAGCCCCACGATGGATTGGAGCTGGATGTTGCGGCCGATCTCGTATGTGTCGCTGCCGGTCCAGAACAGCGCGGCGTAATGGCCGCCGTGATGCGCGGAACGTGTGCCATCGGCCCAATCGGCTGCGTCGGCGGACCAGACGATGAACTCGCACGTAGGTGCTCTCATCCCACCATTTGCCAAAAATCCGTTCGCGCACGGTCTCGCGGTTATTGGTGGAGCCGGCAAGCACCTCACGCAACGCGGGATTCTGCAGCAGCGCGATGGCGTCGCTGTTGCTGGTGGGCAGATCGCCGCCGACCATAAGCGGGCTACGCCCCATGCACCATAGGCCAGCAGTGTCTTCTGCTCGTCCAGCGTAAGGCGGGATTGGCGGTCGTCGCCGCGTTCGGCGCGCAGGCCTATGTGCCGAACGGCACCATGTCGCGTCGGCCCAGTGGCCGGTGGTCTGGAACGGCGCCAGCGGGCCAGGCGGGCGAACTGCTGGTAGATGTCTTCCCAACGGTCCCACAGATCGTCGGAAATACGCCACATTTGGGCGTTCTCGCGCAGGAAGTCGACGTAGCTCGTCGCCACCCAGCCGCCGGGCGAGAGAGACAGGTCAATCGAACGGCCGTATTTGGCTTCGGCTTTGGCGATGGCGCGATGATAGGCGGCGATTTCGTCGGAGTGGAACGGGGTCTGCATGTCGTCGACCTTGAGGAAGTCGAGGCCCCAGGAGGCGAACAGGTCGAGCTGCGCGTCATACCAGGCCTGCGCGCCCGGGTGGGATTGGTTCAGGCCGTAGTTGTCCGGATTCCACTTGCACACGTGGTCGAGGTCGGCCACGTCCTTGGCGGTGTAGTTGGTGCCGTATACGGGCAGGTTCTTGTCCACAGCGATACGCGGGATGCCGCGCATCATGTGCATGCCAAGCTTCAAGCCCAGTTCGTGGACGGCGGCGGCGAGCGGGCCGAATCCCTTGCCGCCGGCAGCACTCGGGAAACGCACCGGGTCAGGCAGCTGACGGCCGTATTCGTCGAGAATCAGCGGCGCGTTGTCGTTGTAACCATGTGCGCGGGCGGTCGGGTCGTACCAGTCGATGTCGATGACCAACGTATCCCAGCCGGCGTTTTTCAGGTGTTCAGCCATGAACCGCGCGTTGGCCAGCAGCTCGTCTTCGGTGAGAGTCGTGCCGTACGAATCCCAGCTGTTCCAGCCCATCGGCGGACGCCATGCCTGAGGAAGGCTCTGCGGAAGATCCGTCATCGTATCCTGCTTTCGTTGATATTCGTATAAGTTGCCATACGGCGGTATGCCAGCCGCAAACCAATCGGCATCGCGCACGTACGGATAGGTGAAGAGTGACGCCACTCCCCCGGAGAGTCCCATCCCAACGTACGACGAACTTCATGGCCTCTTGGCACACCGACGTATGTACCGTTACATATTCTTCCACCGGAACGATATCAAGCAAGCGCATGTTACGCTCGGCGCGTCATCGCCTAAGCGCAGCATTTTCAGCGATTCCGGCACACAGCCACCATTTGCCAAAACACGATGTTGTGAATACCGTTACAACCATTGGAAGCATTACGGGCATGATCCAATGCCCATCACAGGCGAAACATGAGGTGACGTTATGCCGAGCGGCAAACCAACATTGCGCGACGTAGCGAAAGCCGCCGGGGTCTCCCCCATGACCGCCTCGAATGCGCTGCACGGCAAGCCGGGTGTTAAGGATTCCACGCGCGCCAAGGTGCTGGCGGTGGCCGAAAAGCTTGATTACCGCATCAATCTGACGGCCAGCATGCTGAAGTCCGGCCGCAGCAACATCATCCACATCATCGTCAACGAATTCGATTCGCCGTTCTACTCCAAACTCGTCGAATCGCTCGTCACCGAAACCACCGAGCGCGGCTGACGCCGTTCGTGGAGCAAACCCGGTACTCTCCGGATGCCGCCAAACACGCGCTGGCCAACAACCCGTTCTCCGGGCAGTTGTTCGACGGCGAGATTATCCACGCTTCGGGCCTGAATGCCGGTGTGCCGCTTTCCGCGATCAACCACGGCCGACCGCTGGTTCTGATTGACGCCTGCGAGGAAACGCCCACGTTCGATACAGTGAATTTCCCGAACGAGGACGGTGCGCGGGCGCAGTGCAGCATCTCATCGAATGCGGATGCCACCGCATCGCCATCGTCGGCGACGGGTATTCGCCACGAACCGAACTGGCGCACGTGGAAAGTTCCAGCGGTTTGCGCCTGCGCGGGGCCAGCGGCGCGTTGCTCGATGCCGGGCTGCCGTATGACGAATCGACGAACTTCATTGGTTACGGTAGCGTCAGCGGCATCGAAGCCGGTCATGCCATCGCCGAGGCGATGCTCGAGGCTCGTGCGCAATCGGCTGATGACACTGCTGAGTCCTGTTCCTCGGACGCCACGCAAGCAGAGGGAAGCACCCCGGCCATCGATGGCATCTTCTGCATTAACGACTATGCCGCATTCGGAGTAATCCGAGGCCTTGCCGACTACGGCATCCGCGTGCCCGACGATGTGAGAGTCATCGGCTTCGACGGCGCCACGGCCGGCTCGTACACCACACCGACGCTGAGCACCGTCCAAGTGGATCTCGATCAGCTCGCCCAATTCGCGCTCGATATGATCACCCGCCGCGTGGAGCAGCGCGACCAGGGCGACGGCAGGTCCGACGAATCCGCTGGCATGCCGGCCACGCGCGCCACCATTGGATACACACTGGTTCCGCGCGAGTCCACTGTCGGTTCGGCAAACAGGTAACGCTGAAACGCCGAAATAGGGCGGCGATTCCCGACTGCCGCGCCCACTGCCCAAGTGCCGTGCAGCGTGACGTGCGAGGTTTCGGCATGCGTCAAACCGTTCCCAGCGCTCCCACGTGGTAGTGGCGCCCATGCGCACTTTTCCTAGGGTTAGGACCATGACCTTCCCTAATCACACGGTGTTGTAGAGGCGGGCGGGGAAAGCGTCGCGGTATTGGCCGGGGGTCAGGCCAGTGCGGCGCTTGAAGACGCGCATGAAGTACTTGGGATCGGCGTAGCCCACTTCTCGCGCAATATCCGCCACGCTGGAAGCGGTAGAACTCAGCAGTTCGCGCGCACGGTCGATGCGATATTCGATGATCTGCTCGGCCACACCCACGCCGAACACGCGCCGGTACATCGCGGTCAGATAGCTGGGTGAATAGTGGAAGCGCGCGGCCACTTTGGCCACGGTGATGTCGTCGAAGGCATTGGCCATAATCCACGAGCGGATGGCCAGCATCGGCGCCAGGCCGGACGAATCGCCAGCGGCACCGGCCGAATCGACATGCATGGCCCATTCCTGTTGCTGCCGGACGCGGTCGGCACTGGTGATGGGCTTGCCGTCGCCCCGGTAGCCGGCAAGCGTACGATGGGCGGCAAAGTCCGCCTTCAGCCGCTCCTGCGCGCTGACCTCCAGCAGCAGGCCGGTGGCGAAGTAATCGCAGTAAGCGTTGGAATACGGGCCGAATCGCGCATAGATGTCGATGAGCTGCCCACACATCACCGCCAGCCGGTCGGGGTCGGGCAGGGTGCGTTCATCGGGCAGCAGCAGGCAATGGTCGTCCTGCGGCAGACCCGCGTCATCGGGGAGCATGCGCGCATCCGGCAATTTGAAATGCATCCAGTAGAAGTCCACGTCAGACGTGATGATGTCGGCGCCCGCATGCTCCACATTCGGCGGCAAGAGTGCGATTTGGCCGGCTCGATATGCAGGGTCTGCTCCCCCACCCGCATCGGCAGGACGCCCCGACGCACGAACATCAGCTCGAAGGTGTCGATGGTGCGCCGCAGATGGCGCCAGCCCGGTCCGGACACAAACTGCCCGACCGAGTAAAAGTCCACCGGCCCTTCGAGCCGACATGTCGTGATGCCATGGCTACCAGAGTAGCCGAGAGCAAATATCAGCCGCGCAGCCAGACGGTCATTTCGTTTTCGCCGCGGTTGGCCCAGGCGAAGTACGGGATGAGCGTGGCGGTGGCGGGCTCGCGCTTGACCGGCGCGTACACGGCGTAGAGCGGCGCGAACGCCGGAACCTCGGCCGCGCCCTCACCCGCGG
>ENA-OQLB01001163-OQLB01001163.1-human-gut-metagenome-genome-assembly--contig:-NODE-1163-length-12123-cov-4.207819_pt1 | contig 12123 bp, 19 predicted proteins | sample MGYA00242656_ERZ504813 | MGnify/ENA primary metagenome ERZ504813 (study PRJEB26092, sample SAMD00036388) | human gut metagenome | host: Homo sapiens | study: EMG produced TPA metagenomics assembly of... | reverse complement strand
CATCACAGCGATCGGAACCATTATTGTGCAGGGTGCGGTAAATATTTACGGTTCTGTATATATGGCAGGATTTTTCCGCTGCGGGAAAAATACAGAATATCATTGCAACGGTATTTGTAGCTTTTGGTGCGACGATGGCAACCTATGTAGGACAGAACCGGGGCGCCGGAAAGATGGACGTGTAAAAGCAGGAATGAAATATACCCAGATCATGGTCCTGATCTGGAGTGTGATCACTATGATCATAATGTTCTTTTTCGGAAAGTACATGACCTGGTTATTTATTGACAAGTCCCAGACGGATGTTATTAATGTTTCTGTTACTTATTTTCATACGGTATTCTGGGCATATCCGTTCCTTGGAAGTATCTTCCTCTACAGAAACGGACTTCAGGGACTGGGATATGGCTTGGTTCCATGCTGGGCGGTGTGTTTGAACTGGCGGCAAGAAGTGCGATCGTTATGTTTGTTGCAGGAAAAACAAGTTTTGCAGGTGTATGTCTGGCAGATCCTGCCGCATGGATCGCAGCGCTGATTCCTCTGATCCCGTATTATATTTATGTGATGAAAAAGTGGAGCAGGGGAAAAAAGGAAACTGCTGCCTGAGTGGGTATAATACAGAAAATGAAAAGAATAAATTTAGGCTTGCAATTATGGAAGATACAGTTATAATGATATTATGACTGCGGAAAAAACCAGGAAACCGGGATTCCGGGTAAGATTACAGATCCAGAAGGGAGAATATAGATCATGGAAATCACAAAGGAAACAACAATGGGCGAGATGCTTGCATACGATGAGAAGATCGCATACATTCTTATGCAGGAAGGAATGCACTGCATCGGCTGTCCGTCTTCTATCGGTGAATCTCTTGAGGAGGCATGTATGGTACACGGACTTGATGTAAACGCTGTACTGGCAGACATCCATCATTATGAGGAAACCAAGAAACAGAAATAATCAGCAGTACAATTTATATTAGAACGTACAGATTACGGACCGCAAGGGGATAACGACTGTGCATGTCTTTTTGGCATGCCGTCGTTATCCCTTTTTTTGTGAGCAGACGATAAAGAGAGTCTTAAATATCTGCTTGATATGGAGGAAAAAAGCATGTATGTGATGATCGATAATTTCGATTCATTTGTTTATAATCTCAAGGCATATTTTCAGGAGCTTGGAAGAGAGATCCTGGTCAGACGCTGCGACGAGATTACCCTGGAGGAACTGGAAGAGCTGAACCCGGAAGGAATCATCCTTCTCCGGGACCGAAGCGTCCCTGGGATGCGAAGCTCTGCGTAGATACCGTAAAAAGATTTCAGGGAAGGATTCCTGTTCTTGGTGTCTGTCTGGGCCATCAGGTGATTGGCCACTGTGCGGGAGCAGTAGTGGAAAAGGGCGTGTGTCCCATGCACGGAAAAGTAACAGAGATCCACAACCACGGAACAGGAGTGTTTGCAGGCCTGCCTGAGAAATACAAGGTGACAAGATACCATTCCCTGATCGTGCGGGAAGACAGCATTCCGGAGGAGTATCAGGTGGATGCGCTTTCTGATGATGGTACTGTTATGGGAATTTCCCATAAAGCATTGCCTATCTATGGTGTGCAATTCCATCCGGAAGCCGTTCTTACGGAATATGGACATGAGCTTCTTGAGAATTTTTGCAGGATCGCGGAGAATTTTCAGAAGGAGGAGTAAAAATATGTACAAAAATCAGCGAAGAATAAAAGAACTGACCCCATATATTCCGGCAGTGGACATTTTTCGGATCTACGAGAGAGAACCCGGAGTAGCGTTTCTGGATTCCTCCCTTGTCAATGAGCTGGGACATTATTCCGTGATCGGAAGATGTCCGTATCTGAAGCTGGTAAAGGACGGAGAGAACTTTACTATCAACGGAAGGCCGGAAACAGCAACAACCTTTGAAGACTATATGCGGGAATATTTAAATACCCATGAAGACAAAAATAACAGCGGACTTCCCATCGTATCCGGTGCAGTAGGATATTTTTCCTATGATTACGGAAGAAAACAGATGGGAGTACCATCCGGAGAAAAGGATCTTGTGACTGTTCCGGAGGCAGTTCTGACGTTTTATGATTGTTTTATCATAGAAGACTGTCAGGAAAAAAAGAACCTATCTTGTGTCAAACGGAATCAGTGCAGACGCTGCAGCAGAAATCGGAGCGATGGAAAAAGCAATCCGGGAATTTACAGAGGCGGGGAAACAGGAAGGATCGGAAACAGGGGAAAAAAAGGAATCCGGAAACAGGATGGTCACGGAAAATTCTCACCGTGAGAAATTCAGGATCCAGGTTCATCCCAACTTTGAGAAAGAAGAATACAAACAGGCAGTAGACCGGATGATCCGCTATATTATAGAGGGCGATATCTATATTGCCAATATGACGCAGCAGCTGACCATTGAAAGCGAAAAACCACCTCTGGATGTTTTTTATGATCTTCGGAAAAATAATCCGTCTCCTTTCGGCGGATATCTGGATTTCGGAGATTATCAGATCGTCTGTGCATCTCCGGGAACGTTTTCTGAAGATGAAAGACCGCCATGTAAATACCCGTCCTATAAAGGAACAAGAAAACGTGGCGTAACATCTGAGGAAGATGAAATGCTCCGTCGGGAGCTTCAGGATTCCGGAAAAGATAAGAGTGAACTTCTTATGATCGTAGACCTGGAGCGAAATGATCTGAACCGGGTGTGTACACCGGGAAGCGTGAAGGTAACCGAGCTTTTTACAGTGGAAGCATACGCTACGGTTTTTCATCTGGTATCGGATATTGAAGGAAAACTGGAAGAAGGAAAAATGTTATGGATCTTCTGAAGCTGCATTCCCGGCGGTTCTATTACCGGTGCGCCGAAATACCGTGCCATGGAGATCATTGACGAGCTGGAACACGGAAAGAGAAATCTTTATACAGGCTCTATCGGTTACCTGACACTGGACGGAAGCTGCGATTTCAACATCGTGATCCGTACAGCTCTTCATAAAAACGGAAAATATCACCTTGGCGTTGGCGGCGGGATCACAGCAGAGTCAGATCTGGAATTTGAGTACGATGAGACTCTGCAGAAGGCGAAAGCAATCCTGGATGCACTGCAGTAGAGAAACATACAGAACGGTAAAAGTGAAAGGTTCTGTGGACAGATCAGAGAATCTGACAGGGACACTTCATAAGGAGGTCAAAGGAAATGAACAACATAACCTTAGACGAATGTTTTCAGTTCGGTCTGGGAGCATTTGAGACCATAGGAATAGAAAAGGGAACCCCCATACTTCTGGAAAAGCATCTGAAAAGACTGGAACGAGCGGCAGATTTCCTGAAGCTGGGTGATCCGGCAGTGCGTGGGATCACAGCCGGGAGGATCGAAGAATATCTGGAAGAACAAAAAAAACGCCCGGAGGTGCAGAAAGAATTTGGCGGACTGGAACACTGTGCGCTGAAGCTTATGCTTACAAAGGAAAATGCAGTGTATTCTCTTCGTGCCAATCATTATACGCCGGAGAATTATGAAAAAGGCTTTATCATGGATGTCAGCAAGGTAAAACGAAATGAAACATCACCTCTTGTATATCACAAAACCATGAATTACGGAGATTGTATCCTGGAAAAACGAAATGCTACAGCAGCAGGAATGGATGAACGGTTGTTTCTGAATACAAAGAAACAGATATCGGAAGGGACAGTAAGTAATGTATTCTTTGTGCGAAATGGCATGATCTATACACCAAAAGTCAGCTGCGGACTTCTTCCGGGAATCCTCCGTGAATATCTCTGTGACACGGAAGAGGTGGAAGAAACCTATATCTATGTTCAGGATCTTAAATGGTATGAGGAATGCTTTGTCACCAATTCCCTGATGGGAATCATGCCGGTGCGTCAGATCGGAGGAATCCGGTTTGAGGAAGACAAAGTGACAAGGGAGCTGATGAGAAGATATCGGAAGATGGTCAGAGATACTGCGAATAAGAAACAAATCAGATAAATGTTATTGCGAAACTATCACATTCAGGAAAGGTGATGGAATGTGAAGATCCGGCTTTCCGGGAAATGTACCTGAGGATGGAGGTAATATAAACAGGAATTTGGAATGGTACATAGATTTATAACGGAATTTGAATGAAAGTGACCAATACAGTCAGGGATAAACGTGCATTAACCAGGGAAAGCTAAGGTTGATGCACGTTTTTGTGCAAACTCAACCAAAAACGTTCATGAATTTTGTGGAGTAATTTGATTGACTTTGAATGAATTTGGAAGTATACTGAGTTCAACAAATGAAAAAACAACAAAAAGCGGTCAAAAACCGCAGGATAAAAGATATGGGAGGAGAAAAAATGATCTGCACAGTTACTTTTAATCCGTCTCTGGACTATATCGTTTCCGTGGAGGATTTTAAACTCGGACTTACCAACGAACAAGCTCTGAGCTGATGCTTCCGGGCGGAAAGGGAATCAACGTTTCCACCGTGCTGATGAATCTTGGAATCGAGAATACAGCACTTGGTTTCATGGCAGGATTCGTCGGAGATGAGATTGTAAGAAAGCTTGAGGAGATGGGAGTGAGATCTGATTTTATCAGGATCCCGGAAGGCGTTTCAAGGATCAACCTGAAGCTGAAATCTATTGATGGAACTGAGATCAACGGAATGGGACCGGAGATCAGCGCTGAAAAGGTTCAGGAGCTGATGAAGAAGCTTGACACACTGAAAGAGGGAGATGTGCTTTTTCTGGCAGGAAGTATTCCTTCATCTATGCCGGATGATATGTATGAGAAGATCATGGCGAGACTGGACGGAAAAGGCGTGATGATCGTTGTGGATGCAACGAGAGATCTTCTTGTAAATGTCCTGAAGTATCATCCGTTCCTGGTGAAGCCCAATAACCATGAGCTTGGAGAAATCTTCGGCGTAGAGCTTAAGAACCGTCAGGATGTGATCCCTTACGGAAAGAAGCTCCAGGAAAAAGGAGCCAGAAACGTGCTGATCTCAATGGCCGGTGAGGGAGCTGTCCTGGTAGCAGAAAACGGTCAGGTGTTTGAGAAACCGGCGCCGAAAGGAACACTGGTAAACGGCGTAGGAGCCGGAGATTCCATGGTAGCAGGCTTTATGGCAGGCTGGATGGAAAAACAGGATCACGAATATGCATTCCATATGGGAATTTCCGCAGGAAGTGCAAGTGCATTTTCTGAAAATCTTGCCACAAGGGAAGAAGTTCAGGCAGTATATGAACAGGTAACAGAGGGGTAAAGAAGAAAGGAGAAGGGAAGATGAGAATCACAGATCTGCTTGACAAACGAAGCATATCACTGGATGCTGCACCGAAGACGAAATCTGAAGCTCTGGACATGGCCGTAGATCTTATGGTAAAAAGTGAAAAGATCAGCGACAGGGAAGCTTATCGGAAACAGGTGTATTTAAGAGAGGAAGAAAGTACGACAGGAATCGGTGAGGGAATCGCTATTCCTCATGGAAAATGTGATGCGGTAAAGAAACCGGGACTTGCTGCATGGTAGTAAAAAACGGCGTGGAATTTGAGGCACTGGATGATGAGCCGGTTACCCTTCTTTTCCTGATCGCAGCACCGAATACAGAAGATAACATTCATCTGGATGTACTCAGCAAGCTTTCCGTAATGCTGATGGATGATAATTTTACAGAATCCTTACGTAATGCAGGTTCTGTAGATGAATTTATGGAGATCATCGACAAGGCCGATGAGGAGAAAAAAGATATTGATGAAAGACTGGCAGATACAGGAAGTTCCGAAGGAGCCAGAGCTAAACTGCTGGCAGTTACCTCCTGCCCCACAGGTATTGCCCACACCTACATGGCAGCAGAGGGACTGGAAAAAGCAGCAAAGGCGAAAGACTGTTTCATTAAAATAGAGACACGAGGCTCCGGTGGAGCAAAAAATGTACTTACGGATCAGGAGATCCGGGAGCAGACTGCATCATTGTAGCTGCAGATGCCAAGGTTCCCATGGATCGTTTCGATGGAAAGAAAGTCATCGAATGTCAGGTTTCAGATGGAATCAGCAAAGCGGACCGGCTTGTTGAACGTGCGATTTCCGGAGATGTTCCGGTATATCATGCAGCAGCAGGCAGTCAGAGCTCTTCCTCAAATGCAAAAGCAGGCGGCGGAGCAGGCCACAAGATCTATATGCAGCTGATGAACGGGGTATCTCATATGCTTCCACTGGTTGTAGGCGGTGGTATTCTGATCGCTCTTGCATTCCTGATCGATGGTTTAAGTGTAGATTTGAGTTCCCTTCCTGCAGACCAGAGAGCAAACTTTGGTACCATCACACCGGTAGCGGCTGTTCTGAAAAACATTGGTGGAACCGCATTTGGTTTCATGCTTCCGATCCTGGCCGGATTTATTGCAATGGCCATCGGTGACAGACCGGCACTTGCAGTTGGACTTGTGGGCGGTATGATCGCGGCAAACGGAAAATCTGGTTTCCTCGGAGCACTTCTTGCAGGCTTCCTTGCAGGATATCTGATCCTTGGACTTCGTAAGGTTTGTGATAAGCTTCCGGAAGCACTGGAAAAAATAGCGCCTGTACTGATCTATCCGGTTGTTGGTGTACTTCTTATGGGACTCTGTATGACCTTCGTTGTAGAGCCGATCATGGGCGGTATCAATACAGGATTAAATAATGCCTTGACAGGCATGGGAAATTCAAGTAAAGTAATTTTAGGGTTGGTTCTTGGTGGTATGATGGCCATTGATATGGGCGGCCCGTTCAACAAAGCAGCATATGTATTTGGTACAGCAGCTATTGCGGCAGGCAACTATGACATTATGGCAGCAGTTATGGTGGGAGGTATGACTCCTCCGTGTGCCATCGCACTCGCATCCCTGCTGTTTAAAGACAAATTTACAAAAGAAGAACGTGAGGCAGGACCGACCAATTTTATTATGGGACTTGCATTTATCACAGAAGGTGCGATTCCTTTTGCGGCATCTGACCCGGTCCATGTACTTCCGTCCTGTATCGTCGGTTCCGCAGCAGCCGGAGCAATCTCCATGTTCTTCAACTGTACACTGATGGCACCACATGGCGGAATCTTCGTATTCCCGGTTGTAGGTAATGCAATGATGTATCTGGTCGCACTGGTTGTGGGAACTCTGATCTCAGCTGTACTTCTCGGGGTACTGAAGAAAAAAGTTGCTTAAATTTTTTTAAATTAAAATGAAAACTGGAGGATAAAGAAATGAAAGAATTCAAGTATGTAGTAACAGATAACGAAGGAATCCATGCACGTCCGGCCGGAGAGCTTGTGAAGCTTGTAAAAGGTTTCGAGTCCAAGATCACTATCGAGAAGGACGGCAAGACTGTAGAGTGCAGAAAGCTTCTTGCACTTATGGGACTTGGCGTAAAGAAGGGACATGAGGTTACCTTTACATTCGATGGTGCAGATGAGGATGCAGCATACGAGGCAGTAAGCAAATTCATGCAGGAGAACCTGTAATCTCAGAATGAGTGAACAGAAGGCATCCCGGTCCGGTCGATCGGGATGTCTTTTTTGAAGGAGGAAAAGGAATGCTGACGGAGCAGAGATACGAGATCATACTCGGCCTTCTCAGAGAAAAAAACAGTGTTACGGTAACAGAACTGAAAGATATCCTGGATGCATCGGAATCTACGGTCCGCAGAGACATCACGGCGCTTTACAAGGCGGGGAAGCTGACCAGGGTTTTTGGCGGTGCGGTGGCACTGGAACATACTGTCAATGCCTATGAGCCTACCGTAGCCCAGAAAGTTGAGCTGAATATTGAAGAAAAAAAGAAGATCGCAGTCTATGCGGCAGCTCTGATCCGTCCGGAAGATTTTGTGTATCTGGATGCGGGAACGACTACCGGATATATGCTGGAGCATCTGGAAGGCTCCAGGGCGACTTTTGTCACCAATGGTGTTTCCCATGCCAGGGCTCTGGCTCAGATGGGAGTCCGTGTGCTTCTGATCGGCGGAGAACTGAAGGGATCTACGGAAGCTGTGATCGGAAGTCAGGCCATGCAGATGCTGAAGAATTATCATTTTACAAAGGGCTTTTTCGGGACCAACGGGATGACGCAGAGAGAAGGCTTTACCACGCCGGAATCCAATGAAGCACTGGTAAAGCGAACCGCCATGGAGCAGTGTCTGGAAAAGTACGTAGTGTCTGACAGCTCCAAATTCGGACAGATCAGTGCGGTGACGTTCTTTTCATTTGACGGAGCAGTGATCCTGACGGAAAGCTGTTCCAAAGAATATAAAGATTGCAGAAATATACAGATCGTATCATAGAAAGATCGCAAAAAACCGGTTTGGAAGAAAAAATTCTTCGTAAACCGGTTTTTTGTTTGCTGAGGATCTGTTTCAGGCTTCCCTGGAGATCATGGCTTCTAGATCTTCTACGGAAATGTCTTTTTTTTGCATCAGCTTGAGCAGACGTTTCAGTTCAGCAGCTTCCTTTGCCTTTTTTTCAGCTTTGCGGATCTCATCCAGCTGAGCTGCCAGTGCAGTTTTTTCATCCTCCAGCGCTGCTATCTTTTCGGTGCAGGCAGCAATCTTGGAATCTACTTTGGAAATTTTCTCATTGAGTACTTCTATCTTTGTACGTCTCTGTGCCATATGAAACCTCCTGATAAAAATATTACTTCTTATACACTATACAATAGCATAAACGACGATGAAATACAATTGTGAATTGATGTGCAATATGTTATCATGAATGTATATAATATTTCAGAAACGCAGGAAAATACTATGGATAAAGATAAGGGTGTATTTATGACTGCCCGGGAAGTAAATATGGAAATAGAAATGCTGAAGACGGTTTTTGACATTGTAAGACTGGTGGATGTTAGCCGTACAGCTCCGGTAAATATTGGCTCAGACGATTGCTCTTATGAAGCAGAACATAAATGCTTTGCAGTGTGGAATAAAGGCAGAAGATGTGAGAACTGTATTTCTGCCAAAGTTTTTGCCCGTAAAAACAAAATGACGAAATTTGAGTTCGTCAATGATGACATTTATCAGGTAATCGCCAAATATGTGGTTATAGACGGGACACCTCTTGTCATGGAAATGGTCTTTAAAATGACGGATAAGATCTTTCTGGGAGCTTATGGAAGCGGATCTCTGATCGATAAGATCAGCAGATTCAACCGGGAATTATATGAAGATCCGCTGACTGGTGCCAGAAACCGGAGATATTTTGAGGAACAGCTGAAATCCCTGGATAAGATGGGGGCTATAGCTATGATCGACGTGGACAATTTTAAACAGATCAATGACAGCTATGGCCATGTAGCTGGAGATGCGGCGCTTTGTACCATTGTCAGAACGATTTTTGAGCATGTGCGGGCAGATGACGTGGTACTGCGTTATGGAGGAGACGAATTTCTTCTGATGTTTGAAGAAATTCCGGAAAAGGTATTTCAGCAGAAGCTGGAAGATATCCGGGAAGAGATCGCAATGGCAGATGTGCCGGAATACAAAGAAATCCGGCTTTCCATGAGCGTGGGAGGTGTATATGGAAGCTGTAAGGTCAGAGATGGAGTGATGGAAGCGGACAGGCTTCTCTATCAGGCCAAGCGGCAAAAAAACTGTGTTGCCTACAAGAGGATCTGACGGAAATGACATGACAGTCATTGAAAGCAGAATTATGTAACAGGCGCATGAGGTGTATATCTGGCAAGTGAAAGGGAGAATAGGGATATGAAGATAATCGCAAGGATCAGAAGTGATTTTCCGACAAAATTCGGAATCCCGCGTCAGAGCGGTCGAGTGGAAGAACTGACAGCCTGTATTGTTTTTGAACCGGAATACCGGGTACGGGAAGCGGTAAAAGGACTGGAAGATTTTTCGCATATCTGGCTGCTGTGGGAGTTTTCACAGTCGATCCGTGAGAACTGGTCCCCTACAGTACGTCCGCCACGCCTGGGCGGAAATGAAAGGATGGGCGTATTTGCCACCAGATCGCCCTTCCGTCCCAATCCAGTAGGCTTATCCTGTGTGAAGCTTGAAAAAATCGATCTGGAAAGCAAAGAAGCTCCTGTACTGATCGTATCCGGTGCGGACCTGATGGACGGAACCCCCATCTATGATATCAAGCCATATCTGCCTGTGGCAGACTGCCATCCGGAAGCGCTGGGCGGCTTTGCGACGAAGGTGGAGCAGCATTTTCTGCAGGTAGAGATCCCGGAAGAATGGAAGGCAAGGATTCCGGAGGATAAGCTTACTGCGTTGGAAGGCGTGCTCAGAGAGGATCCGAGGCCTGCCTACCAGAAAGATCCGGAGAGGATATACGGAATGCCTTTTGCAGGAATGGATGTTCATTTTCAGGTAAAAAACGCATACTTACAGTATGCGAGATCACAGGATATAAAAAATCAGACAGAATTTAAAATTACCTTTGACAAACTTTTTGTGAGATGGTATTATAATAAATGAGTTAGCAAGTACTAACTCAATATTTTAAAAGTAAAGTTAGTTTAAAATAATCTTGAAACAGTCATATAAAAGTTCAGAGATCAAAGGAGAGTGAATTATGAGCGTTGTAATTGTAGGCGGTAATGAAAGAATGGTATGTCAGTATGAGGATATCTGCAAAGGCTTCGGATGCAAGGCGAAAGTTTTTTGCCAAGGAAAAAGGAGCCATGAAGAAAAAGATCGGGGTGCCGGATCTGATGATCCTGTTCACCAGTACCGTTTCCCACAAAATGGTAAACTGCGCAGTAGAAGAAGCAAAGAAAAAATCCATTCCGGTATGCCGCTGTCACACAAGCAGCGCTGCAGCTCTCGAGAACATTCTGAAGCAGTACTGTGCATAAGAAACAGGTCAGGAGATACTTTTCTCTTGTATAATTTGACTTTTTTGCAGAAATGTTACGGAAATGCTTGCAAAATTACAAATTATTCAATAAAATAGCCGTAGGTTTCTGTGGTAAAGCGTTGCAGTGAATGGTGAAAAGGCGGCGCTGGAAGTCGAAATTACAGGTGAGAGGTGTTATCATGAAAAAAGTTGTAAAATTCGGTGGAAGTTCTCTTGCAAATGCGGAGCAGTTCCAGAAAGTGGGCGATATCATCCGCAGTGATGAGAGCCGCCGTTATGTAGTTCCGTCAGCTCCGGGAAAGAGATTTGACGAGGATATCAAAGTGACGGATATGCTTTATGGATGTTATGACGCAGCATCCAAAGGGGAGGATATCACTGAGAAGATCAATGCGATCAAGGCGCGATATTATGAGATCATCAAGGGACTCGGACTGAGCCTTTCTCTTGAGGAGGAGTTCAAGAAGATCGATGAGGATTTCCGTGCACAGGCAGGAATCCAGTATGCGGCATCCAGAGGAGAGTTTCTCAATGGTAAGATCATGGCTGCATATCTTGGATATGATTTCGTGGATGCAGCTTCTGTGATCCGTTTTGATAAAGCTGGTAATCTGGAAGCGGAGGAGACCAATAAACTCCTTTCCAAAAAGCTCAGCAAATCCCAGCATGCGGTTATTCCGGGATTTTACGGCGCATGTGCAGATGGCACGGTAAAGACATTTTCCAGAGGTGGTTCTGATGTGACAGGTTCCCTGGTTGCAAAGGCTATCCATGCAGATATTTATGAGAACTGGACGGACGTTTCCGGTTTTCTTGTAACAGATCCGCGTATCGTTCACAATCCGGAGCCTATCGAGCAATCACATACAGAGAGCTTCGTGAGCTTTCCTACATGGGAGCTACTGTTCTTCATGAGGATGCCATTTTCCCGGTTCGTAAAGAGGGAATTCCGATCAATATCCGTAACACAAACAGCCCGGAGGATAAAGGTACTCTGATCGTAGAGAGCACCTGTAAGAAGCCGAAATTCACTATTACCGGTATCGCCGGAAAGAAAGGCTTCTGCTCTATTAATATCGAGAAATCCATGATGAACAGTGAGATCGGGTTCGGACGCAAGGTACTTCAGGTATTTGAAGATCAGGGAATCAGCTTTGAGCATGTACCATCCGGAATCGATACCATGACCTGTATATGTTCATCAGGACGAATTGAGGAGAAAGAGCAGCAGGTTATCGCAGGTTATCCACCGGTCTTGGTTGCAGCCTGAATTTTGTGG
>ENA-OQLB01001160-OQLB01001160.1-human-gut-metagenome-genome-assembly--contig:-NODE-1160-length-12151-cov-2.068862_pt1 | contig 12151 bp, 18 predicted proteins | sample MGYA00242656_ERZ504813 | MGnify/ENA primary metagenome ERZ504813 (study PRJEB26092, sample SAMD00036388) | human gut metagenome | host: Homo sapiens | study: EMG produced TPA metagenomics assembly of... | reverse complement strand
CCCCCGGCAGCTGCCACCACCGATGCGGCAGCCGCCCTGCACGGTGAAATAGCCCTGCTGCAGCTCGTCCTCGTATGCGTAGACCGAACGGCGGCAAAGCTGCAGAAAGCAGTCCCGCAGCATGTCCGCTCCATTGCAGCGGGTAGCCCCGCACCCGGCAGGAATTTTGCGGCGGGGCACAGCCGCCCACGGATCGTAAACTGTATCGGCTGCCCCAACCGCAGGCGGATCTCCTGTACATGCGGTGCGCAGCGGGCATCCAGCCTGCCAAGTGGTGTGCGCAGCGCAGGCGGAAGGCTATCAAGGATGCGGTAATACTCGTCCATCGTTTCTTCACCTCACACTGCCACTGTATGCCCGCCTGCGGGCGGATAGAACCGGGACGGCACCGCATAAAAAAACAGGACATCCCACATCGGGATGCCCTGCAAGGAAACAGCGTATAGAATGAAAACGGTTATTCGGATTTTTCACGGATCAGTGCGTAGAGGCCGGCCTCATCCAGCACCGGAACGCCAAGTGTCTGCGCCTTGGTCAGCTTGGAACCGGCCGCCTCACCGGCTACGACATAGCTGGTTTTTTTGCTGACGGAGCCGGCGGCTTGCCGCCGTTTTGGACGATCAGCGCCTCCGCCTCCTGCCGGGACAGGTGGGCAGCGTACCGGTGACGACCAGCGTCATGCCTGCCAGTGCGGTGCCCTTCTTCTCGCCGGTCCACTGCATGTTCACGCCATCGCGCTCCAGACGCTGCAAAAGGTCGGTGGTGCCGTCTTTGGCGAAAAATTCCAGCACACTCTGCGCCATGACCTCGCCGAAGCCATCAATTTCGCACATCTGCTCGGCGGTGGCGCGGCGCAGCGCGTCCATGCTGCCGAAATGCTCGCCCAGCAGAGCGGCAGCCTTGTCACCGATGTTGCGGATGCCGAGGCCGAAGATCAGCTTATCCAGATTGTTGCGCTTGGAGTGCTCGATTGCATTCAGCAGGTTCTGGGCACTCTTCTTTTTGAATTTGTCAAGCGTAAGCAGCTGTTTCTCGCTCAGGGTGTACAGGTCTGCCACGGTGGTGACAAGCCCCTTTTCGATAAGCTGTACAGCCACCGCCTCGCCCAGACCATCGATGGCCATGGCATTGCGGGAGGCAAAGTGGATCAGATTGCGCAGGCTTTGGGCCGGGCACTCGGGGTTGACGCAGCGCAGGGCGGTCTCATCCTGCAGATGCACGACAGGTGCGCCGCAGCTGGGGCAGGTTGTGGGCATGGCAAAGGGGCGGCTGCCCGGCAGGCGGGCCGACACGCCGATGCCTCCGGTATAATATCACCGGCCTTGCGGACCTTGATGGTGTCACCAATGCCGACACCCAGACTGGCGATAATATCGCCGTTGTGCAGGCTGGCGCGGGACACACTGGTGCCCGCCAAAAAGATAGGGTCAAATACGGCAGTCGGGGTCAGCACGCCGGTGCGGCCGACTGTGACTTCGATGTCGCGCACAACGCTCTCCTTGACCTCCGGCGGATATTTGAACGCAATGGCCCACCGTGGGAACTTGTTTGTGCTGCCCATTGTGCGGCGGGCGGCCAGATCATTGACCTTGATGACGGCACCGTCAATATCGTATTCCAGCGTGCCGCGCGCTTCGCCGATGGCCTCGATCTCCCGGATCGCATCTTCGATATTCTCAAACACGCTGTAGCGCGGCGAGACCGGGAAGCCCAGCGACTTGATGTATCCAGTGTTTCGTGGTGCGTCTTGAAACTGCGGCCCTCGCACTGCTGCAGGTTGAATACAAAGATAGACAGCCCGCGCCCGGCGGTGATTTTGGCGTCCTTCTGGCGCAGTGAGCCGGCCGCCGCATTGCGGGGGTTTTTAAAAGGTGTTTTGTCCTCAAGCTCCTGCTGCTCCTTCAGCTTGAAGAAGGCGGAGTGCGGCATATAGACCTCGCCGCGCACCTCAAGAAAATCCGGCGCATCGGGCAGCTCACGGGGAATATCCCGTATGGTCAGAATGTTCTCGGTCACATCCTCACCCACTACGCCATCACCGCGGGTGGAGCCGCGCACCAGCTGGCCCATGCGGTACTCAAGGCTGACCGAGAGGCCGTCAATTTTCGCCTCAACTACATACTCAGGCTTTACACCGGCGTCGCGCACGCGGGCATCAAACTCGCGCAGCTCATCAAAGGAGAAGGCGTCCTGCAGGCTTTCCATCTTGACGGCGTGGGTCACCTTGGTAAATTTGCTGCTGGCCGTGCCGCCCACATGCTGGTCGGGGATGCCGCCGTGACAAGCGCGGGATATTCAGCCTCAAGCTGTTTCAGCTCGCGGTTCAGGGCATCGTACTCGAAATCCTCCAGCTCGGGGGCGTCCTGATCGTAGTATAAGCGGTTGTTTTTTTCTATGATGACGCGCAGTTCCTCCGCGCGTTTGCGTGCCTGTTCTAATTCCATTTTGCTCCACTCCGTTTGTTGGTATCAGCGATGTCTTAGTATACCACATTTTCGAGTGCAAATTCAATCCTGCCCGGGCGCATACACATCGGGGAATCTCGCCGCCGGCAAGCAGGCTGACGAGCGGGCAGGTCTGCTCCACGGTCAGGGTGGCGGGTGCTGCCGTCCAAAATCATATTTACAGTGACGGACAGATGTAAAACCGCACAGTAGCGGGTTGTGTTGATCGAGAGTGACTCCGCAGTCTGCCGGATTTCTCCCTGCACATAGCCCTGCGGCTGCAGCTGTACCGGCCAGCCGGGGCCAAGCCCGCTCAGCAGGGAATTGTTGGTCAGACTGCCGAAGGGTACACGGTAGGAAATCTCCGGCAAGGCGTCCATCTCAGCCTGTACGGCACCGATGAGCGCTGCCTGCGCAGCGCCGGCACGCGCGGCATCCAGACAGAGGATGCCGCCGTTGTCGGCAAAAGTGTGCTGCAGAGTGCAGGCCGCCGTGAAAGCTCAGCCGCAACGGCACGGTTGACAGCCTGTACGGTGGCGGCGCGGGCTTCGTACTCGGCCAGCTCGTGCAGGGTGGGCTTGATGACGGTGTTGACATAGCGGTTTATATGCAATGCTCCCGCCAGCAGCACTGCTGCAGTCAGCCACACAAGGCTGCGCCGCTTTGCCCTGCACCGCCCTGCTGCTGTACAACGCCGCATACCACCACCCCTCTTTATGCTATGCAAAAACGCCCCGGGGCGTTCAGGCTCCGGGGCGCGGGGTGGATTTGGAAAAATTATTTGAAATAGCGATTCAGCAGACCCTGCATGCCGCGGCCGTGGCGGGCCTCATCCTTTGCCATCTCATGTACGGTGTCATGGATGGCGTCAAGGTTCAGCTCCTTGGCCTTCTTAGCCAGATCCATCTTGCCGGCGCAGGCGCCGCACTCGGCGTCAACACGCATCTGCAGGTTCTTCTTGGTGCTGTCGGTCAGGACCTCACCCAGCAGCTCTGCAAACTTGGAGCGTGCTCAGCCTCCTCAAAGGCATAGCGCTTCCATGCCTCGGCGATCTCGGGGTAACCCTCGCGGTCAGCAACGCGGCTCATAGCCAGATACATACCGACCTCGCTGCACTCGCCGTTGAAGTTCTCGCGCAGACCCTGCTTGATCTCCTCGGGAACATCCTTGGCGATGCCGACAACATGCTCGGTCACATAGGTGTTATCCTTCTTCTCAATGAACTTGGATGCCGGGGCCTTGCAGACCGGGCAGAACTCGGGGATGGAACCCTCAGCGATATAACCACAAACGGTGCAAACATACTTAGCCATAAGAATTGCCTCCTGTTATTTTGTAATTGCTCATAGGACACATTCCTGTGTCTGTGCCTCTATTATACGACACAGCTTTGCAGGTGTCAAGGGGTAAAACTACATTTTTTAAGAAAGATTCTTATTTTTTGAATGGACTCCCCTGCCGCTGCTCCCCCGCAGAGGCAGGCAGGGCAGCGAATAAGGCGCGGGAAAGCAAAGAGCTGATGCCGCCCACCGCAAGGCCTGCCGCCAACAGCACGGGGGCGTACCCCAGAGCCATTGCGCTGGAAAGCAGCACTGCTGCCCCCGCCAGTTGGCCGAGGTTATGCGCCAGTGCAGCACCGGCACAAAAGATATACCCGCTGACCGGTAGGTGCAGCAGCACCAGCATGACAACCAGCGATAAACCGCCGCCGCAAAGGGAAAGAAAACCGGCGGTGGCGCCCCGCGTCAAAAAGGCGAACAGTGCCTTCAGCACCACCAGCAGCAGCGCGGTGCGGGTGCGCAGGAACAACAGCGCATACATGACAACCACATTGGAAAGCCCGAGCTTTATGGCAGGCATCAATCCCAGCAGCGGTGATACCAGTGATTCAAGGTAGGACAGTGCAATGGCTAAGGCAAACAGCATGCCGGTCCAGGCAGTCTCCCGCGCCTTTGTATTGCGCATGGTGGGCACCTCCCTTTTCTGTAAGCTGCAGTTATCGGCGTCCCTGGCAGCGGGCAGTCACGCCGTATCACTTTGTTTTGAGTGTACCCGCCGGGGGCGCGTTTGTCAAGGCATAAAAAATTTACATATTTCCCGGCGGAAACACCCTGCGTTTTGCCGCGAACAGCTTGAAAAAGATGGCAAGATAGTGTATTCTTATAATGTATCGGGCAAGCTATGCCTGTGCGTAGAGGAAAACAATATCATACACTATATAAAGGAGAACTAAACCCATGAAAAAGCTGATTCCTGTAATTCTTTGCTGCGCTATGCTGCTGGCCGCCTGCGGCTCCTCTGCAGACAGCACCTCCACTGCTGTCTCCTCTGAGAGCAGCTCTGCTGCGGAAAGCACCATCGGCGGTGCCGATGGCCCGACGGATATCGTCATCAGCGAGAGCACCGATGCCTCCACCGGCGAGGAGGCCAACACCGCCAATCTGGATGCTGCCGTTGCCGCTATCGAGGCGGTCAACCCCATCGCCAACCCGCGCGCACTGGATGATTTCTCTGTTGAGAATGAGCTGATGCTGACGATGGACAACCTTGTTGCCTACAAGGGCGATGTGACCAACGATCAGGCGGACTGCGGCCTTGTCTTTGTGGCACAGGCCAAGGATGGTCAGGTCGATGCCGTCAAGAGCGAGCTGGAGCCTACAAGGCAAGCCTGTCTGCCAATGACCTGTATGCTGAGTTTGCCGATAAGATCGCGCTGGCCAAGGATGCCCGCATCGTGACCAACGGCAACTATGTGGCCATTGTCATTGCCGGTATTGCAAACCCTGACTACGCTGCCATCGACACCGCACTGGAGACGGCGCTGAATTTCTGATGAGACCCTGAAAGAAGGCCGCTGCCGCTCGGCAACGGCCTTTTTTCATAACGACCACCCAAAAGCATTGCCGTCTGCCCTGCGCCGTATCGGCGTCTTGGTTCGCACGGTGATGCCATCAAAAGAAAGGGAGTTCCGCCATGGTTTTTAACAGTGTGGTGTTCCTGTTCTGCTTTCTGCCGCTTTCCCTGCTGCTGTATTATCTGGTACCCGGCCGTGCCAAAAATGCAGTGCTGCTGGCGGAGAGCCTGCTGTTCTACTGCTGGACCGGCGTTGCATTTCTTCCGTTGATTGCGGTCCTGATTGTATTCAACTACCTGTGGGGCCTGCTGACAGCCCGGGCCAGAACAAAGCTGCGCGGGCTGCTGCCGCTGGCGGCGGTGCTGGTCAACCTTGGGGTGCTGGTGTATTTTAAGTATGCCAACTTCCTGATCGACACGCTGAATCAGATCGGCCATTTGGGGATCGCTGCGCTCAACATCGGTACGGTGCTGCCGCTGGGCATCAGCTACTATATCTTCAAGATCATCAGCTATGAGGCCGATGTCTACACCGGCAAGATCGAGCCGGAAAGAAATCCGCTGACCTTTGCCGTGTATGTGCTGTTCTTCCCGCAGCTGATCGTCGGGCCTATCGTCAAATACCGTGAGATGGCGGATCAACTCCATGACGGCAAAAACCGCTGCACGATGGAAAAGGCGCAGCGCGGTGCCGAGCTGTTTGTCTTTGGTCTGGCAAAAAAGGTCATTCTGGCGGATTCCATCGGTGCGCTGTGGACCGACATCATCGGCGCAGGCGGTGTGGGGCTGGCCAATGTCTCCACCCCGCTGGCATGGCTGGGTATTTTGGCCTACAGCCTGCAGCTATACTTTGACTTTGCCGGCTACAGTGAGATGAGTAACGGTCTGGCGGCGCTGCTCGGCTTTGACTGCCCTGCTAACTTTGACCTGCCTTATATCTCGGGCAGCATTACCGAGTTCTGGCGGCGCTGGCATATCACCCTGTCGGGGTGGTTCCGGGATTACATCTATATCCCGCTGGGTGGTAACCGAAAGGGGCAGGCGCGGCAGCTGTTCAACATGTTCCTTGTCTGGGCTGCTACCGGCATCTGGCACGGTGCAAGCTGGAACTTCATTGCTTGGGGGCTCTACTACTTTGTGCTGCTGACGATCGAAAAGACCTTCCTGCTCAAATATCTGAAAAAGGGCAAGGTCTGGCCGCATCTTTACACCTTGTTCTTTGTCGTGCTGGGCTGGGGTCTTTTTACAGCCAACCAGCCCGGTGCACCGCTGGGACTGCTGCTGCAAAAGCTGTTTGTGCCGCAGGGCGGTATCTCCGCTGTGTATAGTCTGCGCAACTACGGCGTGCTGCTGGCGCTGGGCTGCGTCTGCTCGTCTGCGCTGCCGCGGCGGCTCTGGGATAAGATCAGCCGGAACACGGTAGCCAAGCTTCTTGTGTTTACCCTGCTGCTGGTGCTGTGCGTCTGCTATGTGGTGGCTGCCACCAACGCAACAGCGCTGTATGCCAATTCTGAGAGGAGGAACTGCTGTATGTCAAAGGTCATATACCGCAAGGGCGGCGGCAGGCGCCGCGTGGGCTTTCCGCTGCTCGTCCTCTGCGCTGTGCTGCTTTTCGGCTTTTCGGCTGTGAATATGCTGTGGCCCAAGCGGGAGCAGCTTGTGCTGGAAAACCGCAAGGCCGCACAGCTTCCCGCATTCAGTGTCAGTGCATTGCTGGACGGCAGCTGGCAGAGCGGCTTTTCCCGCTGGATGCAGGATCAGTTCTCCTTCCGCGATGCGGCGGTCAATACCCAGCGTGCCGCAGACGAGATACTCTTCCGCAAGGCTGAGGAGGGCGGCATCCTGCTGGGCAAGGACCACTGGATGTTCACAAAGCTGTTCACAGTGGACGATGCAACAGAAAAGCAGCTGAGCAAAAACATCGCGGCCGTCAGTGAATTTGCTGCCAGTCACCCCGGCAAGGTGACCTTCCTGCTGGCTCCGTCGGCCAGCGTCATCTACCCCGAAAAGCTGCCGGCCGGTGCGCCGATGGTAGACGAAAACACCATGCTGGATGAGATCTTTGCCAAGGTCGGCCAGAGCGCAGGAATCATCGACCTGCGCAAACTGTTTGCAGCGCGCAAGGACGAGTATCTGTATTTCAAGACAGACCACCACTGGACACCCAACGGTGCCTACCGCGCGTATGAGGCGTTCTGTGCACAGAAGGGGCTGACGCCCTTTGACCGAGATGCCCATGAGAGTGCGACTGTGACCGGCTTTGAGGGAACCCATTACTCCGCTACCCGCCTTTGGAATGTGGCGGATGACACGATCACCTACTATCCGCTTGACAATCTGATGACGGTCTACCGGATCACCGGCGAGGCCGCCTATGAGCCGGAACGGACCGAAAACCTGATCAACGCCGACAAGTTTGCGACCCGCGACAAGTATGCGGCTTTTCTGGACGGCAACAATGGCTACTCGACCATCGAGGCAACGGGACAGGCAGTATTCTGGTTGTGAAGGACAGCTACGCCAACAGCTTTATCCCCTATCTGACCGCCAACTACGCCAAGATCGGCGTGGTGGATTTCCGCAACTTCAAGTACGGCCTTGATTCTACGATTGAAAAAGAGGCTACGATGAGTACTCGTGCTGTATAACTTCCAGACCTTTATAGCCGACACAAACCTGATTTATATTACCCGGCCCACCACCCTGCAGTAATCAGCTGCGCCCGACCCCGCATTTTGCGGAATCGGGCGCATTTTTTATTCCCATAGAATCGTAAGCTGCGGGGCCGGTGCCGGGCTGCGGGGGCCGTACAGATTGGCGTGCCAGAACTGCAGGTGAAAAAAAGTCGGCCGATCGTTCAGCGGTGAGTGCGGCAAAAGCCTGCAGCAGCTCGGTGCAGAACAATGCCTGCAGATCCTGCCCCGTCTGTGTGAGGACTTCAAACGCTGTATCGCGCAGGTGCAGCTGTACGGTGGTATCCTGCACCGTTACATCGATGCGGGCGCGGCACAGGGCAGTCCCGCCCGCATAGGTCGTATAAAGGCGGTCCGTCTGCCCGCAGAGCACGGCGGCCAGCTGGGCGGCCAGACCTGCAGCGCGGTAAGGGGCGGGCTGCTGCTTTGCGAGCAGGCAGAAGATCATACCCGCTGTCGGCGCGGTAGCCGGGCACGGTGCAGCAGTCCGCCTGTGTAAAAAGCTGCTGCAGGCCGCAGTGCAGGCGGTATTCGGAGCGAACCGACTTCATGTCCTCATACAGGCGGAGGCATCCTCAGCCAGCTGTGGGGGGCTGTATCCAGCGCAAAGACCGAAAGCTCTGGCGCGGGTTGGGCTTTGTCGTAGAGCAGACTGCCCAGCTCGCGGGCGGTTTGCCAGTCGGCATCGGCCGGCAGAACGGCTAGATCAATCAAGCCGTAATAAAGGCGGCCCGGCAGCGTAGTTTCGGCCCGGTGGAGGGCCTGAGCAGCGGTGAAACCGCGTGCGGAGGAGGTCTTGTAGTGAAGGCCGTCCTCATTGTTGTTCTGGTCAGCCAGCAGCAGACAGACGGAATACTGTCCCTGCTGCCGTGCGAAGAATACGGCGCGGACAATCTCCCGCTCCGACAGCGCCTGCCCGCAGCCGCAGAGAAAAAGCGTGATGCAGGCGATCAGCAGCGCCTTATACTTCGGTACAGACATGCGGCCCCACCTCCAATCCAGGTCAGCAGAACAAAGCCCCAGGTCAGTGCACTGCGCAGCGGCAGCGCTGTGTCCAAATCAATCTTGCGCAGCACGGCGCAAAGCAGCCAGATGCCGCCCAGATACACAGGAAATCGGTCCAGCCCGGCGGCACTGTTCTCCGCCTTGCTTCGGCCGCCCAGCAGCCGCACCAGCGCATAGAGATAAGCGCCAGCTTGACGGTGACAGCCATGACCCACAGGATGAACTGCAGCCATTCCAGCCGGTTGAAGATGGACAGCGCACCGCACCGCGCGGCGGCATGGACGGGGTCTGCCCGCAACGGCATGGCAGCGCCGTAGAACAGCTCAAGCAGCAGATGGATCGAGACATCAAACGCCAGCGCATACCCGGCCAGCCGCAGCAGTGTATGACGGCCGCGCTTGTCCTGTGCGGGCCAGAGGGCGGGCAGCAGATATTCCGGGTAAAGGGTCAGCTGATCCTTGGCGGCAGTGAGGAAATCTGCGCGCGTCAAATCTGTGTACTGCAGGTTGGTGATCCGCAGACGCGGCAGCACCGAGATCAGCATGACAGCGGTGGCTACCGCCAGCAGACAAAGCACGGCACGGGCCGTCTGCGACAGTGCAGATACCCGCCGCAGATAGACGACCGGCAGCACCGCCAGCAGACAGACGGAGCTCAGTGTGATCGCCCCGGGATAGAGCCGGTCGGCAAGCTGCCAGAGCCGCAGCAGCTCCAAAACCGAGGAAAACACAAGCAATGTGCCGAACAGCAGCCTTAAAACCGGGTCGCAGGCCAGCCGCCAGCACCGGGCAAACAACCAGCCGACCGCCGCAAGCAGCAGTGCGCAGAGCGGGGCTGCTGCCAGACCGGCCCGGGGGCGGTAGGCTGTCTGGCTGGCGCAGCAGCACATTGACCAGCAGGCTGACGAGCAGCGCGGCAAACAGGCTGGGACATTCACGCTTCATGCTGACCGATCACCTCCCCGGAGCGGGCAAGACGGCTCCAGATGCTGCGCACAAACCGTCCCGCACGCTGGCCCTGCCCAACGGCAGCAGCGGATAGAGATAGTCGTATCCAAAAGGCTCACTGCCGCAGGCCATTGCCAAAATCGTCAGTGCGGCGCAGGCCAGCCCCGGTACGCCAAAGCACCCTGCCAGCAGAATCACCGCGAAGCGGAATAGGATGGACTGTTCATACAGTGACGGAACGGCCAGCGTGGCGATGGTGGCTGCAGCAGCCATCGTCAGGACCGGCACGCTGACGATACCGGCGCTGACGGCGGTCTCCCCGATGATGAGTGCCCCCACCAGACTGACCGTGTGGCTGATAGATTGCGGTGCGCGCAGGCCGGCCTCGCGCACGATCTCAAGCAGCAGCGTTACGCAGAGCATCTCAAGCATGGGCGGCAGCGGCGTGGCAGCTCCCCGCGGGCCAGCTTTGTCAGCAGCTGCATGGGGATGATTTCCGGCGCAAAGGCAACAGCCATGACATACAGCCCCGGCCCGAACACTGCCAACAGGAAAGCCAGATATTTCAGAATACGGATGAGGCCTGCAAACACAGCGCCGGAGGCGTAGTCGTCAAGGCACTCAAAATGCTCGGCAAAAAAGCTGGGAATAATGAGCGCATAGGGGCACCCGGCTACCAGCACCACAGCTTTTCCCTCGCACAGGCGGGCGCAGGCCGTAGCCGGGCGCTCGGTATATGCGGCAGCCGGGAAGAGATTCAGCTTGTCCTGCTTGAGGAAGGAGGCAAAATAGGCGCTGTCGAGCAGGACCGGGATCTCGACATTCTCCAGCCGTGCGCGCAGTGCGGCAACGGTCTCCTCCGGGGCAAGGGCTTTGTCATAGCAAAGGCAGTATTCAGTCTTGGCGCGGGTATGGGCGGTTGTGATCTCCGCTACAAGGGTACCGGTGCGGAATTGCCGCCGCAGCAGGGAGATATTATTGCGCAGCAGCTCGGTGAATGCCTCCTGAGAGCCGCGCAGATTTCCCTCACCCGTTGGGGTTGAAACGGCGCGCTGCGGCATTTCCTGCGTGGAAAAAGCAACCGCCCGGCTCACATCATCGATCAGCAGCACGGACAACCCATTGCAGAGCAGCTCCACAAGGGCGCTCCTGTCGGTAACGCTCGGCCTCGGCGGGAATGCGGCTCTGGGTCAAGAGATAATCGCACAGTCCTGCCCCGCCGCCCAGCATGGCAGGGTCACGGTCCAGCATGTCCAGCGCCATGCGGCAAAGCTTTTCCGGGGAGGAAAGCCCTGTAAACATGACGATAGCACATCGAATACCTGCAATCATCAGGCGCTTGGTATAAAAATCATCGGAACGGCCAAACATTTCTTCCAGAAACGCAAGGTTCTCGTCCAGCGAACGGTACAGCGGTTTTGGTGGCATCGTTGTTCCCCCTCTCACGCAGGATAGTGTGGGCCGTTCAGGGGTGTTTTATAAGGAGGCGGCAGGATGATTTCTACGGTGGTGCGCACGGTGCTGGTCTACTGCGCCGTCACGGTTGCCATGCGCTGATGGGAAAGCGCCAGCTGGGGGAGCTGCAGCCGGCCGAGCTTGTGACGACATTGCTGATCTCCAATGTGGCATCGATCTGCATTGATGAGCCGGACCTGCCGCTGCTTGCAAGCCTTGTGCCGATCTTTCTGATTACGGCACTGGAAATTTTAAACTCTACCCTCTTGTGGTTCAGCCCGGCCTATGCAGAGCTGCTGCTGGGCAGGCCTGTGACCGTCATACGCAATGGAAAGATACAGCAGGATGCGCTTGCGCGGCTGCGCATCACGGTATCCGATCTGGCAGAGGCCCTGCGCGGCAGGGATATTTTCTCTCCGCAGGAGGTCTATTGGGGCGTGGTGGAGCCGAACGGCAGTATCTCGGCGGCCCCAATGCCGAAGGACGGTCAGGAACCGCCCCTGCTGCCGCTTCTCATCGACACGGCTGTCTGCGGGGAAAACCTTGCCTTTTTCAGGATGGATGAGGCGGCGCTCGATGCCCTGCTTGCGGAGCGGCACACGACACGAAAGAAGGTGCTATTGCTGCTATATAACGGCAAACAATCCGTACTGATACAGAAAAAAGACCGCCCCCGAGGGGACGGTCTGAAAAAAGGTGCTTATGAAAACGAAACTGGTATGCCGTTGTGATCCTGTTGATGCTGTGTCTGCTG
>ENA-OQLB01001159-OQLB01001159.1-human-gut-metagenome-genome-assembly--contig:-NODE-1159-length-12152-cov-1.689813_pt1 | contig 12152 bp, 17 predicted proteins | sample MGYA00242656_ERZ504813 | MGnify/ENA primary metagenome ERZ504813 (study PRJEB26092, sample SAMD00036388) | human gut metagenome | host: Homo sapiens | study: EMG produced TPA metagenomics assembly of... | reverse complement strand
GCTGCGATCTGGTTCATTGGCATATGTCCAGGACCTCGATCATAACCTGAACATCTTTATCCCATGCACGTTTTGTGAGTTCGCCAAGAGTGATCAGTCTCTAATCTGGCAGTATCTGTTGCATCAGCAAGACATCCCGGACGACATGCATCACCGAGACTTAAGGTGATATCGTACTCTCTGCAGATATCAAGGATTTCATCAAAATGTTCATAGAATGGATTCTCTTTTCCTGTCATTTCCATCCATGCGAACATAATAGAACCGCCTCTGGAAACGATATTCATGAGACGTTTATTCTGCTTAAAACGTGCTGCAGTTGCACGATTCATACCACAATGGATAGTCATGAAATCAACACCATCTTCTGCATGCATACGAACGATATCGATCCATTCTTCGGATGTGATTTTTCCAAGAGCTTTGTGGTAATATACAACTGCATCATAGATCGGAACGGTGCCGATCATTGCCGGACATTCGGAAGTGAGTTTGCGGCGGAAGCTTCTGGTGTCACCGTAAGAGCTGAGATCCATGATTGCTTCTGCACCCATTTCTACTGCAGAATGTACCTTTTCATATTCCATATCAACGTCTTTCCAGTCTCTGGAAACACCTAAATTTACATTGATTTTAGTAGTCAGTTTTGCACCGACACCACTTGGCTGATGCATTTATGATTCTTATTGCATGGGATAATGACCTGCCCTTTTGCAATCAGTTCTCTTAATTCTTCCACATCAAAATGTTCTTTCTCTGCTACGATTTCCATCTGCGGTGTGATGATTCCGTGACGCGCTGCGTCCATCTGTGTTGTGTACTGTGTCATTTTTTCCTCCTTGCCCTGCACTGTGGGCTTCTAAATGAACTGCGCCTCCTGCATATAGCAGGGACTTGCACCTGCGCATATTCGTAAGTTTTCGGGTAAACTTTTGCGATGTGACAGAGAGTGGTGCCCCCGGTCTGTCGTAATAATTAAGATGGGGAAGTGATCTATATGACAATATATGAACGTAAAAATATCCGAAGAAATATATTTTTTATATATTATTATGAAGAAGATATTTTGGTCGAATCAAGTGATTTCTCTGATTCAATTACAAATATCTGCTTGACAATTATCAGGGAATATTATGAAATATTTCCCTGGATTTTTTCGGATAAAAAAGGAAAGACTGCAATACGCCAACAAGCATACTGCAGTCCGGAAGAACTATAACTTTCCCTACGTTGGCATTATCCAAATCAGGTTATGGGTTAAAGCGATACAGCTTACTCTCAGCCTGCTTACACAAGCACCCCTTGTCTTAATTGCTCACATTGTAACACTTTGATATGAGAAAGTCAATAACAATTCATGATCCAAAGTGGTCAAACTAAAGACATATTATATACTTTAGCATAGGAATGCCATGTTTTGTTCTTAACTTTTTTATTGGCAATTATTTTAATTCCATATTTGAAATTCTTTTTCATTCCTGTAAGAGTGAATGAGTTGGAAGTAGTTGTATTCACTTTTTTGAAAGAACTGTTTCCCGGGTATTTGATATAAACAGTATAGTTTGTTGCACCGGAAATTCTATTCCATTTTACAGACATTGAAGTGCTTGTATTACCCGCTTTCTGAAGTGTAACACCAGTAGCAACGTATCTGGTTGTAGCTGAAGAACTTACATAACGTTTATTATTCAGAATGATGTACGGATAAATTTTCACCTGATAAAATGCAGTTCCGGACATAGGCAGGGTAAAGGAATATCTGGTATTAAAGTACTTTGTAACAGCTTTTTTAGAAGCGTAGCTTTGATAGATAACTTTATATCCGCTGATGGAATTTGAAGGATTTACAGTAGCCATATTGAAAGTATATCCATTTCCGGCAGCATAAGATGATTTAATATTTACACTGGTATAAAGTGTTGTGCATCCGGCTGTGCGGGAGCTTATTGCTGTTCCGGATGAATTTAAGGCAGTAAGTTTTATGTTGTAGGCAGTACCGGCTTTTAATTTATTTATCGTGACTTTATTTCGGGTATTACCGACATATCCCAGAAATCGGTAAGATGATGAATTAAAATTGCTGATACTGACAGCGTACTTATCAGCATTTGAAACAGAACTCCATTGAACGGTTATGGAATTTACAGAGGCAGCAACCTGTTGGATACCGGATCCAGAAGTAAGATAGGAAGCCGCTGCCGCCTTGCGCATCAGAATCATCAACAGAAGGAGTATCTGTGTCATTCCTGAATCGAATTTGCAGACTGTTCTGCCAGTGAAAGTTGTGCAGTTGCTGCAAAAACAGCAGCGGTGGATGAAAATGTAAGAATTGCGCTAAGAGCGATGCTTACGAAAAATTTTTTAAAACTTCTTGCTTTCATGATAAAGACCTCCTTTTTAACACGATAAAATAATAAAAAAACTCCGTTAATAGTTAAAAAATATTTTAACATAACGGAGTTGGATTTCTGTAATTTCCTGTTATTGCTCAGGATATAATCTGATTGATATTGCAAGTTGATAAGACTATTCATCCCAGCCGTCATACATACGGATGTTGACCTGAATATTTCTTACAATATCACCTTCCAGAAGATCAAGGTCGGATTCATCGGAAATTGCAGGAAGATCCATTTCATCTTCCATTACTTCTGCATAGATCCAGTTATAAGCTGCTTCATTTGCATTGTCAATAGCGTCATCCAGAGTGTCGCCTTCTGCTTCACAGCATTCCAGATCCGGAAAGAATGCTTTATATTTGCCTTCTTCATTTTTGCGGAAAACTGCAGGATATATAAATTTCATTGAAAAACTCCTCACTTTCTGTCATAACGAAACGTTATATTTTTCTGTATGGTAAACGGAATGATATTTTTGTGATTCTGGTTTACGTTTATACCGAGAATAGTATATAATACATTCATATATTCAGCAAGTGATAATGGATAAAAAACGGAAATGTAAGAGGGAGATATGGGATGCTTACAATAGAAATGGACAATTTTGATTTGGGTCAGATCTGCAGATCCGGGCAGTGTTTCCGAATGGATCAAATTGGTGATGACCGTTACCGGGTTATTGCGGGAGATAAATATCTGGAACTGACACAGGAAAGAGGAATTGTCAATTTCTTCTGTCCGGAAGAGGATTTTATTTTCTTCTGGATCCGGTATTTTGATCTGGATCATGATTATAATGAATACATACAGAAAATCAATCCCAGAGATAAATATCTGACTGCTGCAGGTGAGATGGGAAGCGGAATCCGTATTCTGCAGCAGGATTTGTGGGAGATGATTATATCATTCCTGATTTCACAGCAGAATAATATTACAAGAATAAAAAAGTGTATTGAAAATATCAGCCGGGAATTTGGAGAGAAAAAAGAAAGCAGTACAGGTGCAGAATATTATGCATTTCCAACTGCACAGGCCCTGGCATCTGCAACTGAAGAACAATTGCGGGAGTGTAATCTGGGGTACCGGGCAAAATATGTGCTGGATACAGCAAGGAAGTCTTTTGGTGACATATCTTTAGAGAGTATCTATGACATGACATATAAAAATGCACGAAAGGAGCTTCTGAACCTATATGGGGTTGGAGAGAAGTAGGCAGACTGCATCTGCCTTTTGGACTGCATCAGCTGGATGCTTTCCTATCGATACTCACATCCGCCAGGCACTGGATGCTCATTATAAACGTGGATTTCCAAATCGACGATATAAAGGTTTCCGAGGGCGTGATGCAGCAGTATATATTCTATTATGAACTGGCAAATAGCAGCAAATAAAGGAGAAATGTTATTATGGAAATCGGAGCAATGTTAGACGAATTAAGGGAAAAAGCACTGAAAGACCGTAACATCTGGCAACAGTTGATGGATACCAGAAAAGAAAAACAGCCACTGGATGCTTTCTGTGCCAAGTGCCGGGAACTTGGATATGAAATTTATGAAATGGATCTGATCACCGCCGGCGAAGAATTCTATGCTACTATGCGAAGAAGTACAAACGGTGGAGGAGAGAACTCTCCAAAACTGGCAGGGGAAGACGATTTCTATGAACTCTTTTTTGCCAGCCTGGAGCAAGATAAGTAATTTTAAATCCCCGTTCAGTGTTTGAGTTATGAACAAACATTGAATGGGGATTTTTATGGAAAAGTAGTCTATGGAGTATCAAGTCAGATACAAAAGAAAATAAATGATTACTTTGAATGTTCCAGACCATTTTTTGCACAGATATCGTTCAGGCAACATTTATCACAGTATGGTTTCGTACGTGCTGTACAGACATCACGTCCATGATTAACCAGACGATGGCAGAGGTCATTACCTTCTTCTGGCGGAATGATTTTCCACAAAGCCATTTCTACCTTTTTAGGATCTTTTATACCATCTACCAGACCAATACGGTTAGACAGACGGATACAATGCGTATCCGTAACAATCGCAGGTTTGCCAAACACATCTCCCATAATCAGATTCGCACTCTTTCTTCCCACACCAGGAAGCTTCAGCAGAGCATCAAAATCATCAGGAACATTATCATGATACTGTTCATGTAAACTTTCATGCATGCGCTGATATCTCTGGCTTTACTCTTTCCCAGTCCGCAAGGACGCACGATTGCTTCGATGTCAGCTACGTCGGCGTTTGCAAGAGCCTCTACTGTAGGATATTTTGCGTACAGATCCTGCACAACCACATTCACCCTCGCATCTGTACACTGTGCAGCCAGACGCACACTTACCAATAATTTCCACGCATTATCATAATCCAGAGTACAATCCGCATCCGGATATTCCTTTTCAATCGCTCAATACCTCAAGGGCTAATTCCTGTTTTGTCATATATATTTCTAACTCCGTTTCATATTTTATTGTATTTCTATAATATCATAAACAAGCTCTGCTTGCATTTTCCGATTTTCCTATATTAAAATAAAATCAGCCGTTGTATTTACAACAAAGCATATAAAAATAATGAAAAGGAGTAACTGTTCAGTACCTTCACAGTTACGAAAAGAAAACTATATGATAGATACAGAATTTCTATGCAAATCCCGCCTGTTCAGGGGATTTACAAAAGAAGAAATAACAAGTCTGCTGGAGTGCCTGAATGCCGCTGTCAAAACATACCGCAAAGGAGAATACATCTTCCAGGCAGGGGAAGTGACAGAGAATTTTGGAATGATCATAGAGGGAAAAGTTCAGATCATCAGTGATGACTACTGGGGGGAAAGACAGATTCTTGCCGGTTTTGGAAAAGGACAGCTTTTCGGGGAGGCATATGCATGTATGGAGAAAATGCCTCTCCTGGTCAGTGCGATAGCAGTAGAAGAATCTCAGGTTCTGATGCTGAATGCTCACAGAGTTCTTCAGACCTGCACCTCAGCCTGTGACTTTCACCGCAGACTGGTAGAAAATCTGGTAGGGATCCTGGCAAAGAAAAATCTCACACTTACCAGAAAAATTGACCAGATCAGCAAGAAAACAATCAGAGGAAAAGTGCTTGCCTATTTATCAAGTGAGGCAGGACAACAGGATAGCAATGATATTACTGTTCCATTTAACAGACAGCAGCTGGCTGAATATCTGGCAGTTGACAGAAGTGCATTGTCGGCGGAATTGTCAAAGATGCAGAAAGAGGGTATTATCAGTTACAGAAAGAATCATTTTGTTTTAAATAAAGATCATATAGAATAGTCAAAAAACAGAACGTTAATTTATTGGTACACAGGTTGAGTATTTTTGATTAACTGATAGAAATTAACACATAAGAGGGAAAAGAATGAAAGTACGAATGTATAATGTAGGTTTCGGAGACTGCTTCTGTCTCCGGGACAGAAAGAAGAGTCTGCTGGTGGACTTTGGAACTAATAACAGCAGAATAGAGGACGCCCGAGAAGAGAGATATTTGATGTGATTATTTCAGACTTATCTACGATTAACTGTAAGAACCTGCTTCTGACACATTTCCATATGGATCATTTGTCAGGGCTTCTTTATATGATGAAGAACAGAGACAGTTCTCTGGATTTTGGGAAAATTTATCTGCCGGATGTGTTTTCAAAAGAAGAAATGAGCAGGACACTTGTATTGTTGCTTCTGGCGGATCTGCTGAAGGAGTCAGGGCTTCCGAGCCGTCAGGTCAGCCTTTTTGCACTGGTGGATGCACTTCTGGAGAACAGACAGAATCTGGAACTGCTTTCTCGAGGTAAGATTTTTGAGGATAAATATCAGGCATTATGGCCGGATACGGATGTCATTCAGAGAGAAACAGATGAGGTATATAATGAGATCTGCAAAAACGAAAATCTTGCAGCGGTTATGGAAGAATTGCTGAATTTTGCAGAAAAACTGCGCAGAATCATCTGGTCTATGACAGAGGAAGGAAAGGCACAGACAGAGGAGGAACAGGAGAAGATTTCTCTGGCATATGTCTATGACCGGGAGTTTCGGAGGATTAAAGCGATACCTGAATTCAAAGAGCTTCTCAGTTTTCTGAATACAAATAAAGTTAATCTGAGACAGTTTAAACATAAGATCAGTATTGTTTTTCAGAATGCAAGAGATGGAGAACTGAACCTGTTGTTTACCGGAGATGTACAGCCGGGACATTTGAAGATGATCGCAGAAAATTATGATGGGAAGTTGCCGTTATATGAGCATTACTGGTGCATTAAAGTGCCACATCATGGAACTCAGGAACATTATTTTGATTTCTCGCAGTACGAACCGGAAAACATGATGATCTCTAATGGAATTCATTTTGCGAACAGTAAAAAAGAATCCAAAGAGTTGCGTACATCACCGCTTTATGGAGGATTATTTTATATCCCGGATACACATATGTATTGTTCTAACTGTGATTGCTGTGACTGCTATGAAAATGGCTGTTCCTGCAAAGAGGCAGATGTTATCTCGCCGGCGTACTATAAAGATATTTAAACTACTATAAAGATACTTAAACTATGAAATTGTCATTCTGCTATAAATAAGCAAAGTAAATTGTGGATATTCGTCCATTCATTTGAGAAGAATCAGGTAAGGTTTATTGAAGTAAAATCGAAGTAAGGTATGTTGCCGGGAACAAAAATGGATGGTAAGGACTTTACAGAATTTACAAAAAACAGCAGGTATCCGTATATTCCATTGAATATACAGTACCTGCTGTTAGTTTTTATATGATAATAACTATGATGTACGATTAACTATGATATACGATTATTTCGCCGGTGTCAGGTGCCAGATATCGTTGTTGTACTGTTCGATAGTTCTGTCAGAAGAGAAGAATCCGGCTTTTGCAATGTTAACCAGCATCTTCTTTGCCCATGTTTTTCTGTCGGCATAATCAGCCAGTGCCTGATCTTTTTTCTTAACATAATCGTTGAAGTCAAGCAGAGTCATGAACCAGTCTTTGCTTACCAGTTCGTGATGCAGTCTTTCAAGATTTTCTTTATGGCCAAGTGCCAGCATCTTTTCACTTACAATGAAAGTCAACACATTCTTTGATGCGTTTTGTCATTTTCATAGATATCTCTGGAGCAGTAGTCTGCTTTCTCGTAATGCTCGATAACTTTCTCACTGGATTCACCGAAGATATAGATATTATCTTCACCGACCAGTTCACTGATCTCAACATTAGCGCCGTCCATAGTTCCCAGAGTAACAGCACCGTTCAGCATGAACTTCATGTTACCTGTACGCTTGCTTCTTTGGAAGCCAGGGAGATCTGTTCAGAAATATCGCATGCAGGGAATAATTTCTCAGCTGCAGATACATTGTAGTTCTGAACCATAACAAGCTTCATGTGTGGTGCAACTTCTGGATCATCTTTGATAAGATCCTGAAGTGTAAGCAGAAGATGAATGATATCCTTTGCGATACATAAGCAGGAGCTGCTTTTGCACCGAAGATAAAGGTTACAGGCTGAGATGGTTTCTTTCCACCCTTGATTTCCAGATATTTGCTGATGATGTACAGAGCGTTTAACTGCTGGCGTTTGTACTCATGGAGACGTTTGATCTGGATATCATAGATGCTGTTCTCATCAATTTCAACACCTGTGTTGGACAGGATAAATTCTTTACAGGTTTTCTTAGCTTCTGTTTTGATCTCAAGAAGCTTGTTCAGAACTGCGTCATCATCCTTATATTTCAGGAGATTTTCCAGTGCAGTTGCATTTGTTTTAAACTCATCACCGATCAGAGAGGTAATATAGTCTGTCAGCGGATGATTGCAGTGCATTAACCAGCGGCGGAATGTGATACCGTTAGTCTTGTTATTGAATTTCTCCGGATAAATATCATAGAAAGCTTTCAGCTCGCTTGTTTTCAGGATTTCTGTATGCAGGGCAGCAACACCGTTGATGGAGAATCCATAGTGGATATCCATATGTGCCATGTGAACCAGATTATTTTTGTCAATGATGGCTACATTTTCCTGTGGATATTTTGCTTTGATTTTCTCATCCAGCTTTTCGATAATCGGTACAAGGTGAGGAACTACATCAAGAAGGTAGTCCATCGGCCATTTTTCCAGAGCTTCTGCGAGGATGGTATGGTTTGTGTAAGCACATACTTTGGATACAATCTCAGCAGCTTCGTCGAAGTCGATTCCGCGCTCTGTCAGGAGACGGATCAGTTCCGGAATGACCATACTTGGGTGAGTATCGTTGATCTGGATCACTGCGTAGTCTGCAAGGTCATGAAGGTTGCAGCCTTTCTTTGTTGCCTCGTCAAGGATGAACTGTGCAGCATTGGATACCATGAAGTACTGCTGGAAGATACGGAGCTTACGTCCGTCATCATCACTGTCATCCGGATACAGGAACAGTGTCAGGTTGTGAAGGATGTCCTTTTTGTTAAAGGAAATTCCGTCGTGAACCATGGATTCATCTGCCAGATCAATGTCGAATAAGTGCAGATGAATGGATTTGTTATTGTAGCCTGCAACATCGATATCGTACAGGGAAGATTTCAGTGAAAATCCTCGGAACGGTACAGTATAGGAAACACCTGCAGGTGTGAGCCAGCTGTGTTCTTCAATCCATGGGTTCGGAGTTTCTTTCTGAAGTCTGTTCTCAAAGAGCTGTTTGAAAAGACCCAGATGATAATTCAGACCAATACCTTCGCCCGGAAGACCGAGAGTTGCGATGGAGTCCAGGAAGCATGCTGCCAGACGTCCAAGACCACCGTTTCCAAGAGATGGTTCCGGTTCCACTTCTTCGATGTCAGCGATGGCTTTTCCATTCTCTTTTAAGAATGCAGCAACATCATCATAGATTCCCAGATTGATCAGGTTGTTGGATAATAATTTTACCGATCAGGAATCTGCGGAAATGTAATAGATTTTCTTCTTTCCATCCTGATTAGCCTTTTCGAAGAGTCGTGGTTTTGGTTAATAAATCAATAATTGCATTGTAAATTTCTTCGTTTGTGCACTGACGCGCGTTTTTCTTATACAGGTCATAGATGAGCTTTTCTAAATTTTCCATCGTAATCTCCCTTTCTGAAATGAATATGTGTTTTTTTATGAGTTAGATTGCTTATTTTTTAGTTTTGAATAGTGTATTGTTTTCTGGTTTATATCAGGAAGAGAAGTTCTCTTGCTGACATCTATAACTATATCAGCAGTCAATTTAAAAAAATACAACAAAATTGCGATTTTATGACAGGTTTCTGCGAAACTTATGAGGAGACATTCCGGTTGCCTGCTGGAATTTCTTAATGAAGTAGCTGGTGTTGTTGAAGCCTACTTCCAGTGCGATCTCTGTGACAGAGGAATCGGAGTGCAGAAGCAGAGGCTTGGCTTTCTCGATGCGCAGGTCATTGATATAGGCAATCAGAGTCTTGTCCGTATATTGTTTGAACAGTTTCATAAAGTAGTATTCACTGTAATTTGACATGGCAGTAAGGTCTGCGGCATTGAGAGGCTGGGCGTAGTTCAGGTTAATATAGTCCAGGATCTTTTTAATAGAAGCAAGACTCTTATTTTGTTCTTTATCCGCAGGAATGATGTAATTTCCCATGAGCATTTCATAGAAGAAACTGAAAAACAGAGCTTTTAATTTTACAAAATAATAAGGCTTTTTTTCCTTATGGCAGGTGTGGATTGTATCAAAAAGCTGGCAGATATTTTCATAGTTGCTGTCTGCTGGAGAAATAATATGCGTAAATTCCGCCTGATTTTCCATCAGCAGGGAAATGACACGTTCCTGACATAAATCTCCCACCGGACTGGACAGGAAGCTCAGGTCGAATACAATGCTTCTGAAATAAAGGATATTCTTCAGATCTGTTTTTATGCCATGAAGAACTCCACGGTTTACGATGATCAGATCACCGGACTTGACGCGGAGAATCTCTTTATTCAGACGTACCAGACCGCTGCCGGATTCAATATAGATCAGTTCCATCTCGTCATGCCAGTGGTTGTAAAGAGAATGGAAGATCTGGCAGTTGTCTGTATAGGTTTCTATGGGAAGCTCAAAGGAGCCGTGAGAACTTCGTTCTTTCAGGGTATCATCTACTTCAATTGTGGGAGTAACTGGCATGGAAAGCGCCTCCTTTTTTCAGAGATTTTTTATCTGTACACCACTTTACAACTTTTTCATAAAAAATAATCGTACAGGACTTTCTGATGTATAATGAGTTTGCGAAAAAACATTACAAAGGAAAGTGACCATGTACGACAGACTCATTATACAACGAAAAGACATTGATTGGTAGCTTCATAAATATTTTTCAGCATATTTTGAAACTTTTTTCAGCCCCAAGTGCTGAAATGCTGTTTCTGTTGATACTCTCAACACTGGCTTTGGAGTCGGCTCATTCCATACGTTTTTTGTACCGACACTTTTTATCCGGTATTACGACAAAGTCGCTGAATGCCTTTTATTATGCGTGTTCCTATGCCAAAGTTGATTGTTCAGGCTTTATGAATGTAACAGCTAAAATAGCCCTGCATCTGATTCCTGAATCTCTAAAGTCACAACCAGTATTTATCTGTATTGATGATACAATGGTTTCAAAATTCGGCTTGAAATTTGAAAATGTATCCAGGCTTTTTGACCATGCTGCGCATAACGGCTCCAACTATCTCAATGGGCACTGCTTTGTAAGCCTGATGCTCTGTATTCCGGTCTGGAACCATGATAAAATTTCATACCTTGCCGTTCCTCTCGGATACCATATGTGGCAGAAGAAGGAATCAAAACTGGAGCTCGCGGCGTCCATGGTACGTCAGGTCATGCCTGAATTTTCACAGCAGAAAAATGTGATTATCCTTTGTGACAGCTGGTATATGAAGCAGAATCTGGTTTCTATCATTGAAGAATATGAAAACCTTGATCTGATTGGAAACGCAATATCCGACTCTGTCATTTATGACCTTGCCCCGGCTCCTACAGGTCACAGGGGCAGACCAGCAAAACACGGAAGGCGTCTTTCAATAGAAGATGATTTTACTCTCTCTGATGAAAAAGCTGGCGATTATTATACCGGTGTTCGCCGTGTCCTGACAAATCTTTTTGGAACACGCGAGGTTCTTGCTTATGTCACATCAACAGCCAGAACCGGAGGAACCAAACACCTGTTTTTTAGCACGATATCGCCCGAAGAACTGCAGATTTTCTGTGCATGGCAGGAATCTTCACCTTTAAATCAAACCGGAAGTGACCAGATGAAATATATTCCGCTATTTCTTTATTCGTTTCGCTGGAATATTGAAATCAGCTACTATGAACAGAAAACTTTCTGGTCGCTATGCAGCTACATGGTACGGAGCTGTAAGGGCATTGAGATGATGATCAATCTGATCAATGTTGCTTATTGTGCGATGAAGTTATTGCCATATCAAGATGAAAGCTTTTCTGATTTCCGAGATAAAAGCGTGCAGGATTTCCGTTTTGCATTAAGCGAGGGTATACGCCAGCAGGTATTTTTTGCCACTTTCGTGCAAAATATCGAAACCCAAATAAAATCATCATCAATAATAAATGCCTTAAAACAGGCGATTGTTAAGTAGGAGCATTATTTATAAAGTTGTAAAGTGGTGTAAAATACTATACATATAAAATTCCTCAAGAAAAATCCCCCTGGAATTTTCTGCGAGACTGATGCATATCGAATTCGGAGATGAATTAAAAGCAA
>ENA-OQLB01001158-OQLB01001158.1-human-gut-metagenome-genome-assembly--contig:-NODE-1158-length-12153-cov-5.007151_pt1 | contig 12153 bp, 13 predicted proteins | sample MGYA00242656_ERZ504813 | MGnify/ENA primary metagenome ERZ504813 (study PRJEB26092, sample SAMD00036388) | human gut metagenome | host: Homo sapiens | study: EMG produced TPA metagenomics assembly of... | reverse complement strand
CCAATTTTCTCACCCATCTTTACCAATGTCTCTGCACCGGTTGCACTGTTTCTCACCAGATCTTCATCCGTCTGCACTTTTCCCGGCTCTGTCAAAAGAACGACTGTAGACCCGCCAAACTCGAACATTCCTTTTTTCTTTCTCCCCCGTTGTACAACAGATACTTTCTTTTTATGATTCTTAATCCGTCCAACCATAAGAGCACCGACTTCCATCTGCAAAACGGTTCCCAGTTCTTCTGTCTGTACAAGACAATATTCCCTTGTATTCATCTTGTAAATCGGAGCATAGTCATTTGCCACCGGATTTACTGTATGGAATACTCCTCTGATCTTTCGCTGTGCAGATTTCACACCATCTGCTACATAACAATATCTGTGGTAGTCATCTACGTGAGACGGATTATATAAGCTGTTCCACCTTCATAGCGTTTCGCAAGCTTTTCATCCTTCAAAAGACTGCGAACTGTATACTGTGTCTGTTTGATAAGAAAAAGTCCATCCCTTCGAATCGGACAAACTGTCACTTTCCCGTCACAAGGACTGATCAGTACTTCTTTTCTTCCGTCAATCGGACGTTCCTCCGCTAAAATCTTACGCGTAAAAAAGTCATTATAAGAAGAATAATGTTTCTTTTCATAGATTGACAGATCAATCTGATTCTTTCTGACAAACGATGGAATCAACAGCCTGGACACTCTGCTGTCCAGCACTTTTCCGCCAAGTCGGGATATCCCGGAACCAAGCAATGGTTTCAGCATCATTCTTGTCAATGTATGTCCATAGATATATTCCAGGAATCTGTCCTGCCCTGTTGTTTTCTCCATCCTGTTTCCGTTTCTGTCTGCATAAATCATAATCTTTCCTCTTACATGAATCTTCGTCTCAATGTCCAGACTACTGCAACCGCTACTACTCCGACTAATGCAGAAAGTGTCTTATTCCCCGGCTTTTTTAATTTGAAATCCATAACAAACAGAAGTCCTACAAGAAGAATCATCGCATGCAGTGCAATTCTGAAATCACAGTGCAAAAATGGGCGAAGCACAACAAGAATCGGTAATGCGATCGACATGGATGTGATCGGTAATCCCTGATAACACTTTCTGTTCTCTGTTGTCTCATCCTGCCTGCACTCTTCTGTTACATTAAACCATGCCAGACGGATCAATCCTGCCAATACATAAAACATAAGAATAAGAACACCGACAATCCCATTCATTCCCATACAATAACAGATGATCGCCGGTCCAACTCCAAAACAGACAATGTCACACAGCGAATCAATCTGGATTCCAAACGTTTCTCTATTTCTGTTCTATCCTTCTTTGTTCTTGCAATCTTCCCATCAAACATATCACACAGACCAGACAGTGCAAGACACAATACTGCAAGATCCAGATGTCCATTCAATGACAGCATCATCCCACCAATCGAAATCCACAGACTGATATATGTAAGTATAACTGTGTAATCATAAACACCTAACATTTTATTTCCCCCTTGTTTTTATTCTTATCAGAATAACCATCCTTTTATTTATGCTTTCTTCCTTAAGTTTCTTCCTATTGTAAAATTCGCCACGATCGTAAAAATTGCACTAATCAATAATTCTGTGTAATATCCAAGTCCTCTGCTTAAGATCATTCCCGGAATCAAAAGTGCACTTCCGAAAACCGGCTCAAAAATCATCGAAAACAGTTTTTCACTGATGCCCATACCGCCCGGCAGTGGCAGCATATCCACAGAAACTGAAATCACAGACTGCAGAAGAATGATCACGAATGCATTCGTTCCGGACAGTCCAAATGCCTTATATACAAACCAGGTTGCTGTAAACAGTGCGAACCTCTGAAATAATGTGATTGTAAATACATTGACCAGTACCATTATATGATCTTTCAGATAAACCGCTGTTGTATGATACTGATCCATCGATGCATTCAGTTTCTCAATTCTTGTACTTTTATGTCGCATCAGATGCATTTTTTCCAGCAGCTCCATCCCTTTTACAAGAATAGAACGCGCAAGCACCGGATGAAATACAAGGAGCAGCATAGAAGACACACAAAATACATTTAGTCCTGTTCCAAGATAAAAAATATGACGGATATCATACATATGTGTTCTGATGAATCCCCTGCCGAAGATCATAAGTCCAAGACCGATCACAACGAGAACCATCTTATAGGTAATCGTGACAATCATCAATACAAGCGTTGATACCGGGATTGGAATTTTCTCTTTCTTCATATAATAAATCTGCGCCGGCTGTCCTCCTGTTGCGGATGGCGTGATACAGCTGAAAAAGAATCCTACAGAGGAAAACAGGAAACATTTCCATTTCTTTAGATGAATACCAAGCGTATGCATCATATAAAATATAATAATTGACTCTCCCCAGATAAAGATAATCACACAGGCAACACCCGGAAGCAACCAGTATAAATTCACTGTTTTCAGAATTTCTGCAATCTCACTTAAATCCTCCCCATGGAATACTCCATAGATTGTTGCCGCAAAGACAAGAAAGAGAAAAAGTACATTAAATATCATTTTCTTTTTATTTTCCATTTTCTCCTCCTGCTTTACGAACCAGATTTCTGTAAATTTTCCATCCGTTTGTCCGACAGCTTACAAACCAGGTCAATTCCGCTACCGCAACTCCACCGATCACATCCACAATTACATGCTGTTTTGTTACAAGCGTAGAAACAAAGACCAACACTGCGATCATTACAGATACGATCTTATACCACACCGGTACTTTTTATCTCCCCTGATTCCAATACAACAGAACCAACTTGCCATACAATGGATTGATGGAAATAAATTCACCGGTTCATCAATCTGATATAAAAAACGCATGCCCTGAACAAAAATTCCGTTTCCGACAAGTTCTGGTCTTACATTTGTTGTCGGATAAAACACAAAAAACAGAAAACAAATGATTCTTGCATACAAATCAGCCGTAAAGAATCTGTATTTTATCTCTTCCTCCCGCAATGATACAAGCAGATAATTAATCACCCAGAAAATGTAACATCCAAAATAAACAAGAATAAATGCCGGGATCAATGGGATCTTTGTATCTAATGCAAGTGACAGGTTATGGTACTCACCGTTATCTGCCAATCTCGGTGCTCCCCAGTAGACAGCTGAATTCACCAGAAAAACAATTACCGGTGGGAGTAAGATTTCTATTATTCTCTTTCTGTCCAAATCCCCTGTCCTTTGTCTCACTTCTTGTTTTCTCCATTCTTTTCCCATTTTATGATGTAACCGGATTGCTCCATTGCTATGCAATTCCCACAATCCTCATTTTATCCCACTTTTTCATAATAACAATAGGCTTTGGCATTTATTAAAGAAAAAAGTGCCATTCTTTAAGGAACAGCACTTTTTTTCTTTAGAATATCTTCAGAATTTACCGCAAATGCATTTCAGGGCTTACATCTCGTCTTCCCTGTATCCAAAATTTTTCATCATATAATCGCTGTCTCTCCAGTTCTTCTGAACCTTTACCCACAGCTTCAAATTTACTTTGCAATCCAGCAGACGCTCGATCTCAAATCTTGCAGTACTTCCGATTTTTTTCAGCATACTTCCCTGCTTTCCGATGATGATCCCTTTATGGGAATCTCTCTCGCAGATGATTGTAGCATCAATATGACACACTTTGTGGTTCATCTTCATCTGATCGATTGCTACTGCGATTCCATGAGGGATCTCCTCATTCAAACTGTGCAATGCTTTCTCGCGGATAATCTCTGACACGATCTGGCGCTCCGGCTGGTCTGTGATTGTATCTTCATCATAGAACTGCGGTCCGTATGGAAGATATTTCATAATTACATTTACAAGCTCATCCGTATTATCGCCTCTTCTTGCAGATACCGGAACGATTTCTGCAAAATCACATTCCTTGCGATATGCATCAATAAAAGTAAGAACCTCTTCCTTCTTCACCATATCAACTTTATTGATAACAAGAATAACCGGTGTCTTTACCTTCTTTAACTGCTCAATAATATGCTTCTCACCTGCACCGATAAATGTAGATGGCTCTACAAGCCAAAGTACAACATCCACTTCATTCAAAGAACGTTCTGCAATATTCACCATATACTCACCAAGTTTATTCTTTGCTTTGTGAATTCCCGGTGTATCTACGAACACAATCTGACCTTCTTCTGTTGTCAAAACAGTCTGGATACGGTTTCTTGTTGTCTGTGGTTTATTTGATGTGATTGCAATCTTCTGTCCGATCAGACGATTCATCAAAGTAGATTTTCCAACATTTGGTCTTCCGATCAGTGTGACAAATCCTGATTTAAAATTATCCTGCATACTTTTTCCTTTCTTTTTCCATCTTAAAGTGTCTTTATTTCAAGGAACATCTCTTTCTGCTCCTCAATCTTCTCTTCACTTCCGATCACGCAAAGTTCATGTGCATCAAGTAATGCTTGAAGTACATCGGCAAGTGCACGGATGTCTGACTGCTGTGCATCAAGGATCTGATCTCTCTCTTCCCTGATCATCTCAGCAGATACATGGTTCATATAAAGATTCATTGATCTGCTTCCCTTTGCTGCCGGATTCATCGGACGGTCGATATTACTGATCGTTCCGATAATAAACTTGTTCATGTCTCTGTCATCTACATTGAAGTTCTTCAGATAATCCACAACTCCTTCGTAGATTTCCATTGTCTTCTCCAGATTCGGGTCACGGTAAGATACCAGATATCCCTCTCCAATACGATTGAAGCTGCTCATGCATCCGTAAGCTCCGCCCTTCACACGGACATTCTGCCACAGATAATCATAGCTCAAGATGACTTTCAGAATCTGAAGTGCTCCTGTATACTCAACACCACGGTCGATAAAGTTACCTGTTCTTGCAACATACTGAACTTTTGAAGATGTCTTGAATCCCTCGTTGCGTTTCACACAATGAATTTCACACGGTATCTCTGCTTCCTTTTCCTCTGTATGAAGTGTGTCTGCAATCTTTGCAAATGCTTCTTCCATCGGTGCAAGACCATCCGCTGATGAAGTATAACTGATGATCAGATTGTCCTTGCGGAAAATCTGCTGTGCAATCTGTCTTAAGTTTGCAATCAGTTCTGCTTTCTTCTCCTCAAAGTTTTCCTCCAGTTCCTTTACAACCTCATAGTAACCGATTCCATCTGTATCATCCTTGAACTTCGCCATCGGTGAAGTATAAGACAGGGAACGAAGAGCTGCTGTCGTATGCCCTGATGACAGGAAGGACATCTGCAGTCTGGATTTCAGCATTGCTAAGATTTCTTTCAGACGCTTCTCATCCCCAAGATCAGATTCCATCAGAATCTCACGCATCATAGAAAACAGAACATTCATCTTCGGATACAGTGCTTTACCTTTGATTTCAAATGTCGCACGGAATTCTTTCTCCTTTACCTTTGTTACGTCTGTGTAAAGCTCCAGAGAAGTTCCGATTCCTCCTGTGTGTACATTGATCTCATTAAACAGTTCACTGTATTCATAATTCTTTGTATTAATAATTCCAAGCACACTCTGCAGAATGCTGATATATGGAAGTTTCTCTTCCGGAATACCGGACAGGTCAAACAAAAGCGCTGTGTATCCAATTCCATTCGTCTCAACTTCATGGTGTACCAGCTTCACTCCGCTTGTCTCAAGCTCTTTATTATAAATCGGTGCAATCTCTCTGGAAATATCTTCGCGTCCGAGTACAGGAATCTTCGCCAAATCTTCCGGTGCCGACTCTTCTTCCTGATATTCTTCCAACTCTTTCGTTGCTTTCACAAGTGCATCGATTTCTTCTTTTGACAAACTGTCTTTGTATGCTTGAAGCTTATCTGCAAGTTCCTTATCCATTCTTGCAGTACGTCCACGCTCCGGCTTAATGATCACGATAGAACCATGTGTGTTATCAAGAAGATATTTCTGGATCAGTTCTTCAAAATATCCTGTCTCCACCTGTTCTTTCAAGAATTCAAATGTCGGAATTGCCTGCATGTGGATAAATGGTTTCGTCTCATCATACAGCCAGCTGTCAAACAACTGCAATCCATACATCAGTCCACGCGGATAATTTCCGAAATCAGCCTCGCGGAAACGGAATTCATGATAGTTGATTCCGGCACGAAGTGCTTTCTTATTGATTCCATTTTTCACAATATCTTTCAATGTATCTTCAATTACACGAACGAATTCTTCCTTCTGCTCTACATTCGCATTCTTAGAAATCACAGAGAAGATCGGCTGATAAACTCCGTTGTCATAAGATCCTGAGATATCCTTGCCGACCCCAGCATCCAGAAGCGCTTTCTTCAGCGGTGCGCCCGGTGCGGACAGAAGTGCGTAATCCAGAATCTCAAATGCCAGATACAGTTTCTCATCCAGTGTAGTACCGATCACTTTATTATAAGAAAGATAGGTGTTATCCTCCTCACTCTCTTCACTTGCAATGGAATACTCCTGAACGACTTCCTTCATCTCTGTAAATGGCTTCTGCAGATGAATCTCTGAATCCACCGGTTCATTCTCAAAATCTGACAAATACTTCTCGTCAAGCCATCTTAATTTCTCTTCCATATTCATATCACCATACAGGTAAATATAGCTGTTAGATGGGTGATAATACTTTCTATGGAAATCTAAAAATTGCTCATAAGTAAGTTCTGGAATTACCTCCGGGTCTCCACCGGATTCTACGGAATACGCATTATCCGGGAACAGAGAGTTCAGAACCACGCGGTCAAGTACGCCTTCCGGAGAAGAGAATGCTCCTTTCATCTCGTTGTATACAACACCGCTGATTGTCAACTCTCCATCTGGATCATCCAACTTATAGCTCCAACCTTCCTGGCGGAATGTCTTGTCATTCTGATAAATATTTGGATAAAATACTGCATCCATATAGACATGCATCAGGTTCTGGAAATCCTTGTCATTGCAGCTTGCCACCGGATATACTGTCTTGTCCGGATAAGTCATCGCATTCAAAAATGTATTCAGAGAACCTTTCACAAGCTCAACAAACGGATCCTTCACCGGGAATTCTTTCGATCCGCACAGAACAGAATGTTCCATAATGTGTGGAACTCCTGTACTGTCTGACGGTGGTGTACGGAATCCAATTGTAAACACCTTGTTCTCATCATCATTTTCCATAAGAAGCACTCGTGCTCCGCTTTTCTTATGCTTCAGAAGTGTCCCCTTTGACTTCAGATCAGATAAATCTTCTGTCTGGAGCACTTCATATGCATTCAAATCATATATACTCATTCTTTTTCTCCTTGGTTTTTGTTCTTATAAATATCAAATTTTTCAAAGATTGACTATTCTTTAGTATATCCGATTTCACTGGTAAATACAAGGCAAGCAAGTGGAAAGAAAACTTTTTAAAATCTTTTTGTTACTATAACAAAAGGATGAATCCCCTAAAGTCTTCATCCCTTTATTTCAACTTATATCCTTTTCGCATATTTCAACACTTTTTATTTTATGTACTCTTTTACAAAATCAACAACTTCTAAATTTTTTTTCTTTTATATTGTCATCTTTTTCCATTTCTTCTATTGTCATCCAATAATAATGCTTTCCATTTACTTCGAAATTATCTTTTTTAAATTTATCTGGAATGTAATTAAAATACATTTCATATAATCTATGATTATATACTCTCATCTCCTGATGACTAACAGAATATTTCTCCTGAATCCGTGATGTAATATAATTACATACTATATCATCACTATTCAGATTCAAATCTGCAGCAACCTGCTCCTTTAATGCAGCCTCATTATTTCTGTTCTGTGTCTTATAATTCAAAAATAATTTACAGTCCCATCTTTCATCATAATAAACAAGATAACGCAACTTTTCTTCACAGGAATTATCTTTTACAGCTACCAATGAATGATTATGTTGAATCATATTTAACTGTTCAATATCTTGAAACAATACTTCATGATCATACTTGTTCTTTAGCATCTCTGAAACATCTTTCACAATTTTCAAGCAATAAACAATTCCAATAATACAGAAAATAGTCTTTAAAACAATTCCAAACCCACGGATTCCTAAAAAATCATTATAACTAGCTGTAAATACTGAAAGTAAAAAAGAAACACCGGCAATAATTGTATCAATAGTTACTTTATTTCCTATGAGATCTCTTTTCTTCTCTAATAGCAATGCCAAATCTTTTTCATCTATCAATAATCTCATGCTTTACCGTCTTCCTCCTTCACTTTCATTTTCTAATATCAATCAGTTTAACACATCACCATCCACCACACAAGCTATTCTTTCCTTTACAAATGTTCCATCTGATAAAAAACACCCTTTTGCTCCATCAGCTCTTCATAAGATCCAGACTCCAATACATTTCCATTACTTTCTCTGTTCTGTCGAAACAGATGCATCATCTCTGCTTCTTCTCTCCAAAAATCCTGCTCTGATTTCTGAGATAAACTATTTTTCTGTACACGCTGTGAAGTATTTTTCTGTCTCATTTTCATAGAATCTCCTGATTACCTCCTGCACCGGTTTGTTACATATTTCATAACTATCATCCTTCCACGCCTCAGACTCGGAAGGCAGCTTTGGTGCCCACTCCCATAAAGCAAAACCGCGAAGCCATGATCTATTCTTACATGCTTCGAACATTGCCTGATACCATTCGCATTGTTCTTCCAGATAAAGTTCTCCCTGTAATTCCCAGTCATTCGGAACCTTTTCTCGACATACATCCTGCTTCGGCAAAGAAAAATAGTTTCTGGTATTTTAAAACAGTTTTTTCAATTCGATTCAGTTCTTGTTCCCATTTGTCAACCGGATAATAGCCACTAGAAGAGATCACATCAACACAATCCCAGAAAGCTGAAGTACTCGACCTTTGGAAGGCTGAGATTCTCCGCTTCAAAGAATATCTCGAAAAAAATTCGAGGTAACGATCACGGAGGAACAGGTTCGCGAAGCAGTTAAGCTTGACCGCACTCTGATCACCGGATGCCCGCTACGCCGGTGCGATCGGTGCCGCACTTAGTGCGATGAAGATACGGAAATAAACTGCATATTCGACTTTTTGCAGTTTTCGGATATGCCGCCAACAAAAAATGCCCCGGGACAGACTTTGAAAACAATCTGTCCCAGAGCAACTTATATTCTTTCACTTATATTCTTTTATCTCAAACTTTTCTCTTCGTCTATTATCTGATTCTGAAGATTGGCTGATCTTCTTATAAATCAAAAATACAACAAGTGATACAACAATTCCCTTCACAAGGTTGAACGGTGCTACCGCAAACATAACAAATGTAGAAAGGCTTGTGATATGTGAGTTAACTGCTGTTCCCATACCAACCAGTGCATCAATCGGCATTCCGAATGCTTTTGCATAAGTCGGAAGAAGTACAAATCCATTCACGAAGCATCCGATCACGATCATCAGAAGTGTTCCTGCTGCCATTCCGATCAGAGCGCTTTTTCTTGTTCTGTTTTTTCTATAGATCAGACCTGCCGGTACACAGAAAGAACATCCGATAATAAAGTTTGCAATTTCTCCAACACCTGCTGTTGATGTTCCTGTCATAACAAAGTTTAATAAGATCTTAACAAGCTCTACCAGAACACCTGCCATAGGTCCCATTGCAAAGCATCCTACCAAAACCGGAACTTCACTTAAATCAATCTTATAAAATGTCGGTGCAAACGGAAGTGGAATCTCAAACATCATCAGAATAATTGCAATTGCTGAAAGCATTCCGATCTGAACTAATGCCTTTACCCCCAGCTTCGGCTGAATCTTCGCATCTGCGTTTGTTAGTGTCTTTGTCTCTGTACTCATAGTGTTACTCTCCTTTTTCTATCCGCTGTCTTTATCCTAAACAGCATTTTTTCTTTTTGAAAAAGGTAATCTTCACAAGAAAAAACCCGGAAGGTAATTACCTTCCGGGATTCATGTTTTCTGCTCTTAATGGCATTCTCGCAAGATTCTCAGGCAACCAGATATCATATTCGAATATCTCTTTTTCTGATCCTGCGGGCATGAACTTCTTCTCTCATCCAGACTTTACTGTCGGTACCGGAATTCCCATTCTGTAATGCCATCACAGACGAGTCACCAGTCAGCCGCATCATACGCGGGTCGCGGACTATACCGCCGGTTGGGACTTACACCCTACCCCGAAGATTAAATTCCTTTTACTCTTACTACTATAGCGCGCTCTTACTAGAAATGCAACCCCTTTTGTTGATATTTAATATCATTTTTATATTGAAATCGATATCACCCGTAGCACTTTCGACTAATATATCGATATTCCTTTTTTCCCACTAGGTTTATAGCGTTCTTAATAAAATTTTTCAATAATGTTCATTTTCGGTTCAAAAGTTCATCACACTTTTTTCACAAAATACCTCTATACTATAATTGTTCTTAAAAAGAACACTTTTTCATAAACTTTTTCCCCCTTGAGTCACAGAGATGTGGCTCATTCCTTTTATATAAAGAAAAATCCTGTCTTCTCGACAAGATTTTCTCATACATTCTTTATAGAATACGTTTTCTCCTATTTTTCCCATAGGGTTCCCTGAACATACTGATAAGCTTTATCATAAACCAATATTGCTATCTGCCCAACCAATACAGCTGCCAAAAGCAATTGATCTGACACTGCTTTCTGAAACAGCATCGAGCGGAATCCGAAAAGACACGGGAGATACACCAGATTAAAGATCACATATTTTACAAGCCAGTAAATCCCCATCCTATGTCCCATCTGTGGTCTTTTCGCAAGAAATATCCAGACTGCTTCAATTCCAAGAATATAGAATCCCATTGCAGCAAATGTTATTACATAAAACTTATTCGGCGTAACCAGGAATCCTAATAAAATTGCTGCCAGATAAAAGGCTGCCCCTGTACGAAGGCCGAACTCACGAATAACAATCCCTACAAAAAATGCCGCTGCTGCCAACAAAAACAATGTATTTATCTCAATCACGCTTCCAAGTGCCATACACACGACAGTCACCGCAAGGATCAAACCTCCAAATGCCATTTGTTTTGCTTTTACATGCATGAGCAGAGATCGCCTCCCATACATTCACACAATGTGTCCGCAAGCCATAAGTCGCAACACATATTTCCTGTACCGCAGGAATTCTGTCCTCCGGTGCATAGCCTCCACCATACGGACTGTTCTGATATCTTCTGCTATTGAAATCCAACTGATTCAACAGCTGACGAAACTGCAGATTGTTTGGTTCCATATTTACTGCCTGTGCCGCGTGATCCCTCGCCAGAATCTGATTTCCGATTCCTGCATTCGCACAGCCGCTCAGATAATACCACATCGCACTTCTCTGCTGAACCTGATCCAGTGTATTGATTGCCTCTCTGTAACGTCTGCTGTTAATATAGTTCGCAGCTGCCTGCAGTTTAGGATCCATCGTTCCATAGCCATAAGAGCTGTTCTGATTTCCATAAGACTGATTTCCATAAGAATAACTTTCAGAAGAACCATATCCATAATTATTCCCGTACGAATTTCCTCCGTTCGCACGTTCTCTAATGATAATATCATACGCTTCCTGTACTTCCTTAAACTTCTCTTCTGCAAGATCTGCTAACGGATTGTTCACATTTGCATCCGGGTGATATTTTCTTGTCAGATCCCGATACACTCTCTTTATCTCATCATCCGACGCATTCGGTGACACACCAAGCACATCATATGGATTTTTTGTCATCATTCTTTTCCTCTCTTTTCTTCATCTGAATCTTATTGTAATGATTCCAGACTCCATCATATAATATATTTCTTAAAATGTCTACGTCAACCAGACATGGCAGTTGTTCAAAACGGACTGTGCTCTCCGCTATCATCATCCGAAGAATCTGTTCCATCTGCACCTCATAATCCGGCCGCTTTGCCAGTTCTTTCAATGGATTATAGCGATTCTTCTTTCTATCTTCCGGCAGATCCTCATAGGCATCCATCAGGTAAATGAATTTTCCAAGATAGAACCCCATCTTTCTGAGCGTCTTCTCCCAGATATCCTCCTTCCAAACAAAAGCTCCGCATTAATCGCCAAAATCATCCTCAGCCCGTCAATATCCATGCTGTTCTCAT
>ENA-OQLB01001157-OQLB01001157.1-human-gut-metagenome-genome-assembly--contig:-NODE-1157-length-12164-cov-1.833846_pt1 | contig 12164 bp, 15 predicted proteins | sample MGYA00242656_ERZ504813 | MGnify/ENA primary metagenome ERZ504813 (study PRJEB26092, sample SAMD00036388) | human gut metagenome | host: Homo sapiens | study: EMG produced TPA metagenomics assembly of... | reverse complement strand
GGATTGCTGTATGGATTCTGATTCTGAATGGACTTTCGAGGGCGGCCTGAAATGAAAAGAGTAGGAACCGCCGGGAACCGAACCCGTTATCAATCAGGAGCGTATGTTAGTACGTGAGAAAGTGGACATTTGTCAATTTGAGTGGTACCGCGATAATGAATTTGTATTTATTACCGTCTCAAGCATATAGCTTGGGGCGGTTTTTATACGATCATTGCAGAGCATCCACCCTGTATCCACATGATCGGCTCCTTTGCTTTTGGAATATAGTAATAGAAAAGGAGAACCAAATTATGAAAAAGAGAGTATTCGCAGTTATTTTAGGAAGTGTAATGGCAGTCAGCCTGATGGCATGTGGAACAAAAGATGAAGGGGCAAAGGACGGTACAAAAACATATACAGTTGGGATTTCGCAGTTTGCAGAACATGGTTCTTTGGATAACTGCCGGGAAGGATTTATCGAAGGACTCAAAGAAGCCGGATTTGAAGAAGGAAAGAACCTGGAAATCAAAGAAGAGAATGCAGCTGCTGATCAGGGAACAGCAAAACAGATCAGTGACGGATTTGTTTCAGATGATGTAGATCTGATCTGTGGAATTGCAACTCCGAGTGCACAGTCTGCTTATAATTCTGCAATGAATACAGAAATTCCGGTAATCTATACAGCAGTCACAGATCCAAAAGCAGCAAAGTTTGCCAATGAGGATGGAACTCCGGTAGGAGAGGTCACAGGAACCAGTGATGAACTTCCGATCAAAGAGCAGCTGGAGATGATCCGTAAGATACTTCCGGATGCAGAAAAGATTGGAATTCTTTACACAACAAGCGAAGTCAATTCTGTATCAGCAATCGAAACATATGAGGAGCTGGCAGGAGATTACGGATTTGAGATCGTAAAAAAAGGAGTGACACAGACTGCAGATATTTCTCTGGCAACAGAAGAGATTCTGACAGAAGTGGATTGTCTGACCAACCTGACAGACAACACAGTTGTAAATTCTCTGGCAACGATTTTGGATAAAGCAAATGAAAAGAAAATCCCGGTATTCGGAAGCGAGATCGAACAGGTGAAACTTGGATGTCTGGCAGCGGAGGGGCTGGATTATGTAGCTCTTGGAAAACAGACAGGAAGATGGCAGCAGACATTTTAAAGGAGAGAAAAAAGCATCGGAGATGAACTATGAGACGATTTCTGAACCGGGACTTTATATCAATACAAAGTAGCAGAGGATCTGGGAGTAACAGTGATGAGACACTGCTTGAAAGTGTAGCAGAGACATTTGACAGCATTTCAAAGTAAGAATTAGAAACGGAGAGGCATTGAGATGGATATTTTTGTAACAATTTTAGAACAGGGACTGATTTATGGGATCCTTGCTCTCGGGGTTTATATCACATATAAAATTCTGGATTTTCCAGATTTGACAGTGGATGGAAGTTTTCCTTTGGGTGCAGCTGTTACAGCGACAATGATCACTCATGGGGTGAATCCGTACCTGACCATACCGGTATCATTTTTGGCAGGGGCAGCGGCGGGAGTCTGTACAGGACTGATCCACGTCAAGGGAAAGTCAGAGATCTCCTCTCCGGTATCATTATGATGACGGCACTTTGGACGATCAACCTTAGAATTGCAGGCAAAGCGAATGTTCCGATATTCGGTGAAGAGAATATTTTCGATAATCAGACGATGAATGGAATTTTTGCAGGCGGAGCAGCGAAATATAAAGTTCTTGTAGTAGTATTTATTCTTGCAGTGATCGTGAAAATAATTCTGGATCTGTATCTGCAGACAAAATCCGGATTTCTTCTGAGAGCTGTGGGAGATAATGCAAATCTTGTAACTTCACTTGCAAAGGATCAGGGAAATGTAAAGATTTTAGGACTGGCGATCGCCAACGGAATGGTTGCTATGGCAGGCGGAATTTTCTGTCAGGAGCAGAGAGTATTTGAGATTTCCAGTGGTACAGGAGCTATCGTGATCGGGCTGGCAAGCGTGATCATCGGAACCAGCCTGTTTAAGAATTTGACATTTTTGAAAGCAACCACAGCAGTCCTGATCGGTTCTGTCGTTTACAAAGCCTGCGTGGCAGTTGCTTTGAAGTTTTTTTGAACCACAGGATATGAAGCTGATCACAGCGGTATTATTCCTCGCGATCTTACTCATTGGAATGGAACGGAAAAAGAAGGTGAAGACAAATGCTTGAGTTAAAACATATTCATAAATATTATAATCCAGGAACAGTCAATGAAATGTGTCTGTTTGAAGATTTTAATCTGACAGTAGAACAGGGAGATTTTGTTTCTGTGGTAGGAAGCAACGGTTCCGGAAAGACTTCCATGCTCAATATCCTGTGCGGAAGCATTCCGGTAGAAGCAGGACAGATTCTGATGCAGGGAGAAGATATTTCCCACATGAAAGAGTATAAAAGAAACCGGAAGATCGGAAGAGTGTATCAGAATCCGGCGCTTGGTACCTGCCCATCGATGACGATTCTGGAAAACATGTCTCTTGCCGATAATAAAGGTAATTTTTACGGATTGGGAAAAGGCATCAATAAAAACAGAAAGTCTTATTATCAGGAGTTGTTAAGCCAGTTGAACCTGGGACTGGAAAATAAGCTGAACGTGAAGTCGGTTCTCTCTCCGGTGGACAGCGTCAGGCGATGGCGCTTCTGATGTCAACCATGACTCCGATCGATTTTCTGATTCTGGATGAGCACACAGCGCGCTGGATCCAAAGACGGCAGATCTGATCATGGAACTGACAGATAAGATCGTGAAGCAGAAAAACCTGACAACGATCATGGTGACACATAATCTCCGCTATGCAGTAGAATATGGAAATCGTCTTCTGATGATGCATCAGGGAGAGGCAGTGATGGACTTGTCAGCAAAAGAAAAACAGGAATTGAAAGTAGAAGATATTTTGGAAAAATTCAATGCAATCAGTATTGAATGTGGAAATTAAGAGAAAGATAGCAAGTACAGATGAAATAAGTCAAGGAGCTGCATTGTGTCAGTCCCTTGACTTTTAAACTTTTTGCTATTCTACAGATTTTAATGCGCTGAGCATATCTAAGTATTTGAGTTTTCGATTCATTATGTATCCTAGAATAAATGTAATGACTGCAATCAAAATGGCAGGAATCACAAATGCTTTTGCACAAAGAGCGGGGTTAAACATCACTTCATCCGGTGGAACAACTGCCAGTATGTACTGGTAAAGCAGATCACCGACTCCAAATCCTGCTAAAATACCGAGCAGGGAAAGGAGTATTGTTTCCCGGTAAATATAGAGTGTTACTTCTTTGTCGTAGAATCCGAGAACCTTAATGGTTGAGAGTTCACGGATACGCTCTGCCACATTGATGTTGGTAAGGTTACAAAGGACTTAAAAAGATTCTTTTATACAGAGCAATTGCGGGAACATTACTGGAATGGATCGTGAACAAAGAAGAGCATGACAGGCAGCAGACGATCGATTATATTTCTGTTATTTTCCGTACCGCACTGCCTGCTTCGATCACGCAGTATTCAGACGAGACAAAATAAGTTTTAGAATTTCAATGATCTGAAAAAACTTCTTGACAATAAAAAATATCCTCCGTATAATGGTTGAAAGTTAGGGAACTAACTATATAAAGAGAGAGGGATGGAATTATGCAGGATATAGAAGATAAGGAAAGGTACATCAATACCGGCAGGCTGATTCACATTCTTTCCAATCAGATGAAGCGCAGAAATGCGTCTGAAGCAGTGGGAGATGATGGCCTGACCACCATGCAGAAGCATGTGTTAAAGCATATTCTTTTGGAAACGATGCACAGGGAAGTATATCAGAAAGATATAGAAGAAGAGTTTCGAATCCGGAAGTCCACAGCCACAGGGATTTTGCAGCTCATGGAAAAAAATGGATTTATTTCCCGGGAAAGTTCGAAAAAGGATGCCAGATTAAAACGTATTGTACCGACCCCAAAAGCAGAAGCACTCAGACCTGAGATTCTGGAGCACATCAGAGATACCGAAAAGCGGCTGATACAAGGAATAGATCAGGAAGATGTAAAGATCTGCAGAAAGGTGCTTGTGCAGATGATTCAAAATCTTGCAGAAAACAAAACAGAAAATAAGGAGGAAGACGAGAACGATGAATAAAACACTTTTAAAATCAGTCCGGGAATACAAAAAGCAGTCTGTGTTGGCTCCATTTTTCGTAATCCTGGAAGTTTTAATGGAAGTTCTGATTCCGATGGAGATGGCGAAGATCATTGATGTTGGAATCATGCAGGGAAATTTGAGCTATATCGTACGGCGGGGATTGATTCTGGTCATTATGGCAATGCTGGCTCTGTATTTCGGTATTATAGCAGGAAAAATGGCAGCAATAGCAGGTGCAGGATATGCCAAAAACCTGAGACATGATATTTTTTATAAAGTTCAGGAATTTTCATTTAAAAATATTGACCGGTTTCCACATCCGGTCTTGTAACACGTATGACAACAGATATTACTAACGTACAGATGGCGTATATGATGAGCATTCGTCTGCTGGCGAGAGCTCCGATCATGATTGTTTTATCCTGGATCATGACACTTTTGCTCAATAAGAAAATTGCTTTACTGTTCCTGATCATCATACCACTGCTTGGAGGAACACTGATCTTTATTGCAAAGAAAGCGCATCCGCATTTTATTAAAGTATTTGATGAGTATGATATTCTGAATAATTCCGTACAGGAAAATGTCAATGCATCCCGCGTGGTAAAAGCCTTTGTACGGGAAGATCATGAAATTGAAAAATTCCATGGAATTCAAATATGTCTATACATTATTTACAAAAGCAGAAAAGATCGTGGCATGGAACTCACCGGTTATGCAGTTTACGATCTATACGGCGATGCTTCTGATGGTAGCGATCGGAGGAAGAGAAATTGTATTCGGTGCGATGGAAATCGGAGAAATGACCAGTGTGATCGTGTATGCGTTCCAGATCATGATGGCTCTGATGATGGTTACATTTGTATTTGTTATGATCATGATCGCAGAAGCGTCTACAGACCGTATTACGGAAGTTCTGACGGAAGTTCCGGAGATGCAGGACAAAAAGAATGCGGTTACAGAAGTGGCAGACGGAGAGATCCGGTTTGAGCATGTAGATTTCAGTTATGCGGGAGAAGGCGGAAATCTTTCGTTAAAAGATGTCAATCTTCATATTAAATCCGGACAGACGATCGGGATCATCGGAGGAACCGGAAGTGCGAAATCAACATTGGTACAGCTGATCCCGAGACTTTATGACGTGACAAAAGGAACTGTAAAAGTCGGCGGACTGGATGTCAGAGAGTATAATCTGGAGGCACTGCGCGATCAGGTATCTATGGTATTGCAGAAAAACGTTCTCTTTACAGGAACGATTTACGATAATATCCGCTGGGGAAATGAACATGCCAGCGAGGAAGAGGTTCAGAGAGTCTGCAAACTTGCACAGGCAGATGGATTCGTAAAAGAATTTCCGGCAGGTTATCATACGATGATCGTGCAGGGCGGAAACAATGTTTCCGGCGGACAGAAGCAGCGTCTGTGTATTGCACGGGCACTTCTGAAAAAACCGAAGATTCTGATTCTGGATGACTCCACAAGTGCGGTAGATACAAAGACAGATGCGCTGATTCGAAAAGCATTCCGGGAAGAAATTCCGGATACTACAAAGATCATCATTGCGCAGCGAGTTTCTTCTATAGAAAATGCAGACAGATCAATTGTACTGGATGAAGGAAAGATCATGGGAGTCGGCACATCCGAAGAATTGCTTGCGACAAATGAAATCTACAGAGAAGTATATGAATCTCAGGTAAAGGGAGGTGAGGACGATGAATAGAAAACCAAAGGTTTCAAAAGAAAATTTACAGACCGCAAAGCGGCTTTTAAAATATGTGACCGGAACGTACAAGGTTCGGTTTGTGATCGTATTTATCTGTATTTTGTTAAGTTCGATCGCATCAATTTCGGTATCATTGTCCCTCAAGTTTTTAATCGATGATTTTATCAGTCCTCTGATCGGACAGAAAGATCCGAATTTTGCAGAACTATATCGGGCACTTGCGGTGCTTGGAAGCATTTTCCTGATGGGAGTCATTGCTACATTTACTTATACACGACTGATGGTCTACATTGGTCAGGGTGTTCTTAAAAAAGTAAGGGATGATATGTTTGAACATATGCAGACTCTTCCAATCCGTTATTTTGACCAGAATACGAATGGTTCTATCATGAGTCTTTACACGAATGATACAGATACGCTCAGACAGATGATCAGTCAGTCGATCCCACAGGCACTGATGTCCTTTTTTACGATTATCGTAACCTTTATTTCAATGCTGATCTTAAGTCCGCTGCTTACAATTTTAGCAGTTCTGATCATTGGTCTTATGATCTTCGTAACAAAAAAGAATCGGTGGAAACAGTGGAAAATATTTTGTTCGTCAGCAGAAATCTCTGGCAGATGTGACTGGATTTGTGGAAGAGAGAATGAACGGACAGCGCGTAGTAAAAGTGTTCAACCACGAAAGAAAGTCAGAAGAAGAATTTGACAAACTCAACGAGGCGCTCTTTGAAAGTGCTGCACAGGCGAATACCTTTGCAAATATGATGGGACCGGTAATCGGAAACATCGGAAACCTGCAGTTTGTACTGGTCTCTGTACTTGGAGGATTCCTTTCTATTATGGGAATCGGAGGGATCACTCTGGGAGTTATGGCATCTTATCTGCAGTTTACAAAGAGCTTTACACAGCCGTTTATGCAGGTGGCGCAGCAGTTTAACTCCATTGTTATGGCACTTGCCGGAGCAGAGCGTATTTTTGCTCTGATCGATGAAGAATCGGAAAAAGACGAGGGATACGTAACACTGGTCAATGCGAAAAAAGACGAGAACGGCAATATTATCGAATGCAAAGAAAGAACCGGAATGTGGGCCTGGAAGCATCCACATTCGGCAGACGGAAGTGTGTCTTATACAGAACTGACCGGAGATGTGCGTTTTGAAGATGTGACATTTGGATACAACGAAGATAAAGTGATCTTAAAAGATATCAGTCTGTTTGCAAAACCGGGACAGAAGCTGGCATTTGTCGGTTCTACCGGAGCAGGAAAAACAACCATCACGAACCTGATCAATCGCTTTTACGATATTCAGGAAGGAAAGATCCGGTATGACGGAATCAATATTACAAAGATTAAAAAGGATGATCTGAGACGTTCCCTCGGAATTGTACTGCAGGATACCCATTTGTTTACAGGAACCATTATGGATAATATCCGTTATGGAAAACTGGATGCTACTGATGAGGAAGTATACGAGGCTGCAAAACTGGCTCATGCAGATCAGTTTATCAAAATGCTTCCGAAGGGATACGACACTATGTTAAGCGGTGATGGAGAAGAGCTTTCACAGGGACAGAGACAGCTTCTTTCCATTGCGAGAGCAGCAGTTGCAAATCCGCCGGTACTGATTCTGGATGAAGCAACTTCCAGCATTGATACCCGTACGGAGAGTATTGTGCAGAAGGGTATGGATAACCTGATGAAGGGACGTACAGTATTTGTTATCGCGCACAGACTTTCTACGATTCGCAACAGTGATGCGATTATTGTTCTGGAACACGGAAAGATCATCGAGCGTGGAGATCATGCGGATCTGATCAAAATGAAAGGAACGTATTACCAGTTATATACCGGAAAACTGGAGCTTTCATAAAAATTTACTGTGAATGGCAGACCATAAAGCGGATGGAGTTTTCTTACAGAAAGTGTAAGTGTTTTTCATCCACGATACGGCTTATAATATTCTTATCACGAAAGGGAGGGATATTATGAGCCGTACTATTTTGGAAATAGAATCGTTGTACAAAACATATGGGGAAAAGGAGAATGCAGCAGAGGCACTCAGAGGAATCTCGTTTCAAGTATATCAGGGAGAATTCCTCGGAATTATGGGAAGCAGCGGTTCGGGAAAAACGACGCTGTTAAATTGTATTGCTTCGGTTTTAAGACCTACACGAGGTAGGATTCTTCTGAAAGGACAGGATATCGGAATGTATACGGATGCTCAGCTGGCAGCGTATCGGGGAAGACAGATCGGGTATCTGTTTCAGCAGTTTGAATTGCTGGATAATCTGACGGGTGGAGAAAATATTCTTTTGCCGGCACAGATTCACAAAATGCCGGAAAAAGGAAAGCAGAAAAAGGATGCAGAAGCTGGCGGAATATTTTGAGATCGAGGAGGTGCTGGAAAAGTTTCCGAATCAGATGTCCGGAGGACAGAAGCAGAGGGTAGCCGCATTAAGAGCGCTTCTTTTGCATCCGCAGATCGTACTGGCAGATGAGCGACCGGTGCGCTTGACAGCCGAAGTGCACGAAGTCTGATGGAGCAACTCTCCGGAGTGAATCGAGAGGATGAGGCTGCGGTTCTGATGGTGACACATGACGCACAGGCTGCGAGTTTTTGTTCCAGAATTTTGTTTATTCAGGATGGAAAAGTATTTCATGAATTACGGAAGCGAGTCGGGGAGGAGACAAACCGGGAATTTTATGAGCGCATTTTGTCCGTGATGGCGCAGTTGGGAGGAGGAAGCAATTATGTTCTCTGAACTGATCAGACGAAACAGTAAACGAAACCGGCAGGAAAACACGCTGTATTTTGTTACGATGATTCTCACGGTGGCGGCATTTTATATTATCCTTGCGCTGGATCATCAGGATGTGATGATCTTTCTGAAAGAGATGGAGAGAGATGCTGTAAACAAGCTGCTGATGCTGATTCCGATTTTATATGTGGTATCTCTGTGCCTGCTTTATTTCCTGGTATATTTTACGGATAAGTATCAGATGGAACGGCGAAGTCATGAGTTTGGAACCTATGTGATGCTTGGTATGAAAAAAAGAAGTCTGTTTCAGATGCTTTTTCTGGAAGATCTGCGAAATATTGTGTATGCGCTTGTGATCGGGATCCCGGGGGCGCTGCTGATCTCGGAACTTACAAGCCTGATTACGGCGAAGCTTGCAGGATTTGGAATTCTGCGTCATCAGTTTACATTTTCCGGTTCGGCTGCATTGTGGACAGTTATTGGGATTTGCGGAATTAAAATGCTTGCCCGGTTTGTGCTTTGCATCAAGCTTTGGAAAAAGAGGTTTATGAATTGTTATCCCGTGAACAGAAAGAAAAACAGCGTGCATTTTCGCCCATAAAAACGTGTGTGAAGCTGATGATGGGAATCATTCTTCTGGCAGTAGCCTATGGGATCGGATGCGGGATACTGAGTTCGGAACTTGGGATAAAACGAATGTTTCGTATGACTGCAATTTTATGTTTTTGTGGAGTACTCGGTACATTCTTTTTCTTTCAGGGCCTGGCATATCTATTTGATAGGATATGCAGAAAACTTCCAGGGAAAAGCTCTGGACATTTACATGCCGTCAGCTGCAGGAAGCGGTATTTTTAAAATCATCTTCGTTGGCAATTTCTTCCCTTCTGATTCTGTTTGCGATCATATGTTGTTCCTATGGAGTCGGGATGAGTGGGCAACTGGGACAACAGGATACGGCAGGGATTGATTTTACATTTGACGAGAAAAAAGAAACGTTAGAAGAAGTGCTGTCATCTCAGAAAGTAGACCAATATTTTTCCAATCTGTTTGAAGTACGAAATGGATTACTTTGGACAGATCTGGATTTTACGGAAGGTATGGAGGAGCGAAAAGTATATGCATATGACTGTGAGGAATTATATGAGCGTCTGAAAAACAGATTGAATCCATATTCTTGGGAAGAATCCCCATTTTTGATCGCAGAATCAGGTACAATGAGATTTTGCGTTCAAAAGGAATGGAACCTTTGAACTTAAAGGAACATCAGATGGCAATTTACGGGCACCCCACATATTTGTCGGATGAGACTGCAAAGAGCGTAGAGAAACTTCTGAAAGAGAAAGTCTTTGTGCAGATAGAAGAGACCGATTATGAAATCATTCCAAGAGTATGCAATGACAATCTGGTGGCAGACCGGATGTTGACGATTATGTATGGTTTTATTGTACCGGATGAGGTTTTGATGTCTTTGTAGCAGACGGAAGCTATTCTTACTGGAACGGGATTCTTGATCCGGTTCTGGTAAAGGAGGAAGGATTGCTCAAAGCAGTGATGTCTGTCAATGACCGTCTAAAAACAACCGATCTGCATTATGAAAGTTATCTGGGAACAGCCGGACGGCATATGTTTTATCAGGTGGCATTGGGATATACGACGATCTATCTGGCTGTGATTTTTTTGATTATCGCAAATACACTCATTGGAGTTCAGTTTTTAATTCAGCAGGAGAAGACCGGGGCACGCTACAGCGTTCTGCTTACACTGGGAAGTAACTACAAAGAGCTCTGTCATTGTGCGAAAGTTCAGATCTGGTGGCACTATGGACTGGTATTGAGCGTTGCATTTTTCAGTAGTGTGTTTGGGGTCTGGACATTGTTCCGGCTGATTGGACAGGTGCAGGAAGTAAAAGTTTTCTGGCAGATGGCAGGAAGTGTGTTTCTTTTCTTGTGTCTGATAGAAACAGCATTATTATAATAGGGGTTATAAAGACAAGCAATCGCAGGATTTTGAAATTTATTCAGAGAAAACGGCAGGAGTAGAAGACAGGCATGCAAAAAATCATGATCGTAGAAGACGATGAATTCCTTCGGGAAGAACTGGAAAATATTTATCATAAGGCAGGCTATGAGGTATGCTGTGTAACGGATTTTCCAGAAACCGGTGCTGTCTGTGAGGCAGAGCATCCGGATTTGTTAGTGCTGGATCTGGGACTTCCGGGAATCAGTGGATTTGCACTTTGTAAAGAAATACGAAAGAAAGGCAGCCTTCCTATTCTTGTGCTGACCTCCAGGGATAAAATGCAGGATGAGTTGAAAGCACTGGAGCTGGGAGCTGACGAATATCTGACGAAGCCGTGTCATAAAGACCGTCTGCTGGCAAGGACAGAAAATCTGCTGAAACGGGCAATGGGGAATGCACATTTACTGGATGGAGACGATTTTCTTTTTGATACCAGAACCTATACGGTCTGTCAGGGGAAAGATGCCTGTCATATTCCGGAAAATCAGGGGAAGATCTTAAAAATTCTTTTGGAATATGCAGGAACAGAGGTGAAAAAAGAATGCATTTCAAAGGTATTGTGGGGAACAACCGAATACATTGATGAAAATGCGCTTCAAGTCAATGTGACAAGGCTGAAAAAGACATTAAAAGCGCTTGGTCTGGAGAATCGGATAGAAACAATCCGTGGCAGAGGATATCGGTGGAAGAGAGAGCAGTAATATGGAATATATCAGACGAATCTGGAGCGAGATCAAAGAAGAAAAAATATGGTTTGTGATCCTTATGTGTACAGAACTGGTATCGCTATTCTTTCTGTGGCTGTCGGGGATAGAGCAGTTCAAAGTTCTGGCAGGACTGGAAACCAGTTGTTTTGTAATTATTTTCTTGTATGCAGTAATCTGGAACGTAAGGAAAGAGCAGAAAAAGAAAGAGCGGTTTCTTACATTTCTGGCGGATCCGAGTGAAGAAAATGAGAGACTTGCGATCGGGGGAGCAGGAAATGAAGAACAGGAAATCCTGCGGGAGATCGGGGTATATCTTCGAAAAGCATACAGGCAGGCTGATGCAGGGAGGATACAGGAAGAAGAATATGAACGGTATGTAGAATTATGGGCACATGAAGTGAAAATTCCATTATCTCTTTTTACACTTTTGCTTGAGAACAGAAGTGAGGAGATGTCACCGACAGTATACAAAAAAATGGAGCATGTCAGACTGCAGATGCAGTCCTATGTAGAGCAGATGTTATATTATGCCAGGGTTAAAGCAGTGAATAAAGAGTATTTGTTTGAAGAGATAAGTCTGGAAGAATGCTGCCGGGAGGTGCTGGATGAATACCGTCTGTATCTGGAAGAAAAGCAGATCCTGGTGCAGTTGGATCTGAAAGAGAAAACCGTACTGTCAGACCGGAAAAGTCTGTGTTTTATGCTCAGTCAGTTGATTGCGAATTCTATCAAATACACAGGATATGAAACCGAAAAGTGTCCGAAGCTGAAAATCAGTTCTGGAAGTGAGAACA
>ENA-OQLB01001156-OQLB01001156.1-human-gut-metagenome-genome-assembly--contig:-NODE-1156-length-12166-cov-1.801894_pt1 | contig 12166 bp, 13 predicted proteins | sample MGYA00242656_ERZ504813 | MGnify/ENA primary metagenome ERZ504813 (study PRJEB26092, sample SAMD00036388) | human gut metagenome | host: Homo sapiens | study: EMG produced TPA metagenomics assembly of... | reverse complement strand
GGAGATCCGTATTATAATCCGAATTCTTACATTGAAAAGCCAGGACTTTCTTTAAAAAGAATTTGAGGCAGTACTCAAAAATTGCTGTTCACGTGCCGTTATTCTGAGATGGAAGGGAACAGTAACGCTCAAAAAATAATTGAATGTGAAAGAAGATATGTTAAAGAAAAAGAAAACAGAGATAAATGAAAAGACGATGACACTGGTCTTTGTGCTTCTTGCATTTGTACTTTTGACTGTCTGGGCGATGACGCAGCCATTTGATTCAGGACCGGATGAGCATATGAGATATCTTGTTGCAGATTATATATACAAGTATCATGGAGCACTCCCGCGGGGGATGATCCGGAAGTCAGAAATAAGGTCTGGGGCATTTCCTATGCGTATTATCCGATCGTGTCCTATATGGTTTCTGCGGTATTTATGAGGATAGCCAGACTTTTTACAAATCCGGGATATTCTATATTTAAGATCGCGCGTATGGCAGATGTATTATTTGTCACAGGAGCGGTATATTTTGTAGTAAAAGCTTCCGGCAAATTATTTCCAAAGGAAAAAATATTCCCCGGAGGTCAGATGGATGTTTGCAGCGCTTGCCGGATTTATGCCGCAGGCAATTTTTCTGGGAACTTATGTAAATACAGATTCTCTGGCACTTTTGGCAGCAGCAATGATTCTGTACGCGTGGGCTTCTTATCTTCGGGAGGACTGGACATGGAAGAACTGCATTGTCCTTGCTGTGGGAATGGCAGTTTGTGCGTTATCTTATTACAATGCATATGGCTGGATACTTTGTAGTTTTTTCTTTTTCTGCCTTACAATACTGCTTGGCAGGGAAGAGCCTTTCCCACAGAGAATCCGTTTTCTTTTTAGCCGGGGAATTGTGATTGCAGGAGTAACGATACTGCTTTGCGGCTGGTGGTTTATCCGTAATGCAGTTTTGTATAATGGTGATTTTCTTGGAAGAAGATCCTGCGCGGAATGTGCCGAGAAATATGCGCAGAAGGACTACAGACCATCTCTTTATCCTACACCGGAGAAGCTGAAATGGAGCTGGAAAGACATTATTTTTTATCAGGATCCGGGATGGTATCATAACTGGGCATTGACTGTGTGCGTAAGCTTTATTGGTACATTTGGGCTGATGGAGATTTATATGCCATATGCTGTGAGCAAAATGTACATTGTATTTTTTGCAGTTGGAATATTAAGTGTTTTTCTGACAAGAGGGATATTTAACCTCCGAAAGACAATGTATATCCGACAGAAGAAAACGGTAGCAGGTGATACCTGGAAGATCAAGGCAAAAGTGACGTCGGGAAAGTGTAATGTAGAGGGAATCTTCCATTGGATGATGATTTTGCTGATCGTTATTCCGGTGATTTTATTTATGGATTATGTGTATTACAATGATAATCAGGCACAGGGAAGATATCTGATGCCTGCGTTATATCCGCTGATGTATTTTGTTACACTGGGCTGGAACAAGATTCTGACTAAGGTAATAAAAAATGAAAAAGTGAGAGGCTGGATATATAAAGCAATTACTGCTTTACTCGTCATTTCACCGTTTGCATGCTGGGCATTTCTTATAGTACCGTTTTATGCGAAATAAAGGATGAAAGTTTATTTGGCGTTCCATTTCAACAACTTTATCGTGCAGGCACGAACGGCTTTCTGACCTTTTGACCCTGATATCATAATATATTGGAATAAAAAAGAGACATAAAACAAGGTAGGAGTTATTTTACAAAGAATAAGTTCTACCTTGTTTTTTATGTCTCTTTTTGGTTACGATTATCTGCACGTTTGCCTGTTTTAACGGCAGGTTTTGTCAGATAATAGGAATTGTAAATCAGGACCGGATTACTTTGACCAGCAGGAATAAAAAGAATAACAGGAATGCAGCTCCGATCGCACCGATGATATAATATGGTGTCGTTGTATGAGAAGCAGAGTAATTCTGTGCTGCTTCCATATTCTTCTGCCGGTAACGGCAGCATCATTTGACTGTTGCTCAGTATCTTCAAGGATCGCGGTTCCGACAGGGGTTCCGCCAAAGTAGTACTGGCGTGTGATCTGTCCGTCAGAAGAGGTATCCTCTGTAGTCAGGTTATCTTCTGTTGCACCGTTAGGAGCAATAACAGTACCGCCGGAAAGACGGTTGAAGTCAGTGTCAGCAATCGTTAACGGAGAGAAATTGTCAAATCCGTAATTAAGGAGCGCAATCGCCTCGTCGTCCGTAACACCGGATGCGCCATTTAAGACTACGCAGACAAGCTTCATATTATTCTTGGCTGCCTCGCAGACAAGCGTACTTCCGGAAGCTTCGGTATAGCCTTCTTTTCCACCGATACATGGTTCATAATAACCGTCACTGGCATTATTGATCATGGTAAAACTGTTTGTAAGTACACGTTCACCGCCGGATACGTTGGTTGCCGGGAGTGTATAGGAAGTAGTTGCGGCAATGGTTCTGAAGTCTCGTTTGCCATGGCTGCTTCATGATCAGAGCCATGTCATGCGCCGTTGTATGCTGATTTTCATCAGGAAGCCCAGTCGGGTTGGTAAAGACTGTATTGGTACATCCAAGTTCCTGGGCACGTGCGTTCATTGTCTGTACGAAGCATCTACAGAACCTCCGACGTGCTCTGCTACCTGCAATGCGATATCATTTGCGGATGCGACCATAATTGCATATAAACATTGCTCCATAGTGAAGACTTCATCAAGCTGTGAGGAAATATTCGCTCCACCATCCGTAACACCGGATACGCCGGTTGCAGTCATAGTTACCTGATCATCCAGACTGCTGTTCTCAAGGGCGACCAGACAGGTCATAACTTTGACTGCGCTGGAGGATAAAGAGCCTGGTCGGCATTCTTGGAATAGAGAACTGTATTGGTTGAGGTTTCCATTACAATAGCAGCAGTGGATGAAATATCGGAAGCCTGTGGCCATCCGTCAATACCGTTGGTAGTGACAACAGATGGGTCGCAGTCTGTGGCTGCGCGGCAGTATCCGTGGCTTGTGCTGTTTCTTCAGCAGCAAAGACCGGAAGCTGGGAACATATAGTGACTGCACTAAGTCCCAGAGCCAGAAGCGCTGCGGTAATTCTTTTTTTCTTCATGGTATATTAAAACTCCTGTTTTTTAGTTCCAGATTGCCTGCGGCAATGGAATTTTGGCTTGTATGTCTCGGATTTTGGCATATACATGCAAAAACACCTCGCGGGATAGTGGCATGTGCATGTGAACAGTAACAGTATAACACATTTAGCGTGTTTCTTGCAAAAAATATCATACAAATGTTAAAATAAAAAATACATAGTAAAAATCGAGGTTAATATATGAGAAAAAAACAATCGGCAGGAGGAAAGATCCAGTGGTCGAAAATGCTGAAGAAACTTTCTCCGTATACGATTCAGAAAGGTTTTCGTTATCTGAAGCATTATGGCCCGAAAGAATTCTGGATCAGGCTGCATGAACGTTTTGAACCGGAAGAAGTGCCGTATGGTCCATGGTATGCGGCTTATGTTCCGGATGAAGAAACACTTGAGAAACAAAGGAAACATAAATTCAACTATGCACCACTGATCAGTATCGCGGTGCCTGCCTATCAGACTCCCGTAGAATTTCTGAAGCAGATGATAGAATCACTGATCAGCCAGACTTACACAGAATGGGAATTGTGTATTGCGAATGCAAGTCCGGATAATGAAGAGATGCAGAGAGTTCTGGCAGATTATTCGGCAAAGGATGTCCGGGTAAGGTTTTGTAACCTGAAAGAAAATCTTGGCATTGCGGAGAATACAAACCGTGCTTTTGCCATGGCAAAGGGCGAATTTATGGGACTTCTCGACCATGATGACTTGTTGGCTCCGAATGCATTGTATGAGATTGTGAATGCACTGCAGGATCATCCGCAGGCAGATGCACTTTATACAGATGAGGATAAGGTAACGACAGATCTGGACGAGCATTTTCAGCCGCATCTGAAGCCGGACTTTAATCTGGATCTGCTGCGTTCAAATAACTATATCTGCCATTTCTTTGTGGTACGCAGAAGCATAGTAGAGAAGGCAGGAGGTTTCCGAAAAGAGTTTGACGGGGCACAGGATTATGATTTTATTTTCCGCTGCACAGAGAATGCCAGAGAAGTGCTGCATGTTCCGGAGATTTTGTATCACTGGAGAACACATAAAGCGTCCACAGCAGATAATCCGGCCAGCAAGATGTACGCTTTTGAAGCGGGAAAGAGGGCAATAGAGGCTCATCTTGAGAGAACGGGTACGAAAGGTACCGTAAGCCATACACAGGATCTGGGGTTTTACCGGGTGAAATATCCGGTACAGGGAGAACCACTGGTTTCTGTGATCATTCCAAATAAAGATGAGAAAGAGACCCTGCAGACTTGTCTGGAGTCATTAAAGAAGAATACATCCTATCAGAACTTTGAAATCATAATCATAGAGAATAATAGTACGACAGGAGAGATTTTCAAATACTATAAAGAACTTTCCGGAGATCAGCAGATACATCTTCTGCGCTGGGGAAAAGAATTTAATTATTCTGCTATTAATAACTTTGGTGTAGCGCATGCCAGGGGAGAATATCTGCTTTTTTTGAACAATGATGTGAAATCTATTGAGCCGGACTGGATGGAAGAGATGATTGGCGTATGCCAGAGACCGGAAGTCGGCGGTGTCGGAGCGAAGCTGATTTATCCTGACAATACGATTCAGCATGCGGGATGCGTGATTGGAATGGGTGGGATCGCAGGGCATATGTTTGTTGATATGCCGGCAGACCGTACGGGATACCTTCACAAGGCATCTCTGCTTCAGGATATGAGTGCAGTTACCGCAGCATGCCTGATGATGAAGAAAGAAGTATTTGAGCAGGCCGGAGGATTTACAGAAGAACTCGCAGTTGCATTTAATGATGTTGATCTGTGCCTGAAAGTACGAAAGAATAATCATCTGATCGTATACGATCATATGCAAAGCTTTATCATATGGAGTCAAAAACAAGAGGAGCCGAGGACAGTAAAGAGAAAGTACGTCGTTTTCAGACGGAAATAGAATATATGCGATGTCATTGGATGGACATCCTTAAAAACGGAGATCCTTATTATAATAAAAACCTGTCCCTTACTAAATGGAATTACTCTCTGAAGCCGATTACCGGAATGGAGACTGCCGAAACAAGAAATGGACAGAAGAAAGAGAATACAGGGAGGAAATCATGCAGGAAGTATCAGTGATTATTCCGAACTTTAACGGGATGGCTTATCTGGATGGCGTACTTGCAGGTCTGGAGTGCCAGTCAGTGAATAATTTTGAAGTGATTCTGGTGGACAATGGATCAAGTGACGGAAGCTGCGCATTTGTTGCAGCGAGGTATCCATGGGTTCATCTGATCGAACTGCCGGAGAATTTTGGCTTTTGTAAAGCGGTCAATGAAGGGATAAAGGCATCCAGGGCACCGTATGTGCTGCTGTTGAATAATGATATAGAAGTAACTGAGAATTTTATAGAGGAAATGATCTTTGCCATTAAAAGACACCCGAAGGCTTTCTCATGTGCAGCCAGAATGATTCAGTTCCATGACAGAGACAAACTGGATGATGCAGGAAATTATTACTGTGCGCTTGGCTGGGCCTATGCCAGAGGAAAGGGAAAAGATATTCATACTTACGAGAAAGAAGAGCAGATCTTTGCTTCCTGTGCAGGTGCGGCTATTTACAGAAAGAAGATTTTTGATAAGATTGGATACTTTGATGAAGAACATTTTGCATATCTTGAAGATATGGATGTAGGATACAGAGCAAGGATCCACGGATATGAAACTGGTATGCACCGGATGCGATGGTATATCATGTGGGAAGCGGGACAAGCGGTTCCAGGTATAATCAATTTAAGATCCGCTATTCTTCCAGAAATAATATTTACCTGATCTATAAGAACATGCCGGTTTTGCAGATCATTATAAATCTTCCGTTCCTTGTGATGGGATTTGGAATTAAAATTCTGTTTTTCGCATTAAAAGGATTTGGCAGAGAATATATAGCGGGAATTAAAAACGGTTTTCAGATCAGCAGAAAAAATCAAAAAGTATCTTTTAAACTTCGGAATTTACCAAACTATTTAAAGATACAGCTTGAATTGTGGGTGAATATCTTCCGGCGCTTTTGCGGATGATAAGAAAAAGCAGTAAAATATAACAAATAGCTTCATGGAAATTTTATAAAATTAAGAAGAAGATTTTATTGCTTTTGTAAATCAACTATTATAATATAGAAGCGATAGTAACTGTGACAAAGAGGATATGGTTACGAATCGATAAAAATGAGGTGACAAAAGATTGTTAAAAGACAATGAAAAGAATTTCAGTCGTCTCCATATGCTTGTTGATGCGATCGTACTGGTATTATCTTACTTTCTTGCGTGGCTGATTCGTTTTGTGGGACCTATGGCGGCAACGGCAGTCCGTACAAGAAGTTTTAAGCAGTACATGCTGATGCTGGTCCTCATTGTACCTGTATATTTGTTGCTGTATCAGGCATTTACATTGTACACTCCTATGCGGATGCAGGGGCGCGACTTGTGCTGGCCAATATTATAAAGGCCAATTCACTCGGGCTCCTTATTCTCATGTTTACATTTTATATGATTGATGAAAGTGATTACTCACGTTCCACATATATTATGTTCTATGTGATTAATATCATACTTCAGTGGTGTGCCCGGATGCTGATATTTACCATTCTCCGGGATATGCGTGAGAAGGGACTTAATCAGAAACAGATGATATGTGTAGGATACAGCCGTGCAGCAGAGGAATATATTGATCGTGTTCTTGCAAATCCTCAGTGGGGATATGTGATACGCGGAATACTTGATGACAACATACCGGCAGGCACAGAATACAAAGGTATTAAGGTCCTTGGAAGAATTGCCAATTTGAATGTGATACTTCCGGAAAACCGTTGGATGAGATCGCGATCACTCTGGGGTTAAGCGAGTATTATCGCCTGGAAGAGATCGTGGCATTGTGTGAAAAGTCAGGAGTACACACGAAGTTTATTCCGGACTATAATAAGATTATTCCGACGAAACCATATACAGAGGATATTCTGGGACTTCCGGTCATCAACATCCGTTATGTGCCATTAAACAATACATTCAATGCACTGGTCAAGCGCGCTATGGATATTGTTGGTTCAATCGTGGGAATTATTGTGACTTCGCCATTGATGCTTCTGATGTGTCTGATTATCAAACTGACTTCACCGGGGCCATTGATTTATAAGCAGGAGAGAGTCGGACTTCACAATCAGACTTTCTGGATGTATAAATTCCGTTCTATGGAAGTACAGCCGGAGTCGGAAGAGAAGAAGGCATGGACAGTAAAGAATGATCCAAGAGTAACACCAATCGGAAAGTTTATGCGTCACACAAGCATTGATGAGCTCCCACAGCTTTTTAATATACTGAAAGGTAATATGAGCCTCGTGGGACCACGTCCGGAGCGACCATTTTTGTGGAGAAATTCAGAGAAGAAATTCCAAGATATATGGTCAAACATCAGGTGCGTCCGGGACTTACCGGATGGGCGCAGGTAAATGGGTATCGTGGAGATACTTCCATAAGGAAAAGAATAGAATGTGACCTTTATTATATTGAAAACTGGAGTATCGGACTGGATATCAAGATCATATTCCTTACATTTTTCAAGGGATTTATAAACAAGAATGCATATTAAGATAAGGGGAAAGAGTATGGCTAAACCAGGAAAAAAGAGAAAAGTACTGTTTGTGCTTGAGATTATCGTACTGTTGCTGTTCATTGGCGGATTATATGTATATGGACAGATTTCCTCCAGACTGGATAAGATCGAACAGCCGGAACTGGATCAGGAAAAAGTAATCGTAAACCAGGAAGCACCGAAGATGACAGGATATAAGACCTATGTAATGTTTGGTATTGATACCAGAGGAGAGGGTTCTCAGTATTCTGCACAGAACAGTGATACAATGATCATTGTAAGTGTAAATAATGATACGAAAGAAGTACGAATGGTATCCGTATACAGAGATACACTTCTGAATATTGGAGATGACACATATACAAAGGCAAATGCGGCTTATGCATATGGCGGACCGGAACAGGCGATTTCCATGTTAAATACAAACCTGGATCTGGATATCTCTGATTATGCTACAGCTGATTTCTCTGCGCTTGTAGAAGTAGTAGATGACCTTGGCGGTCTTGATATTCCGTTATCTTATGCTGAGATCGAGCATATGAATAACTATTGTGTAGAAACTTCCAAACTGACAGGAAAAGATTACACACCGATCGAGAAACCGGAACCAAAACCGGAAGATCAGGAAGCTACAGTTGGAACTTATCATCTGAATGGTGTACAGGTAACTTCTTACTGCCGTATCCGTTATACCGCAAGTCTGGATATGGGACGTACAGAACGTCAGAGACGTGTACTGGGAATGCTTTTTGATAAGGCAAAGATAGCAGGTCTTTCTTCTATCTTTAAGATCATGGATGATGTGTTCCCTATGGTAACGACTTCTCTTTCCAAGCAGGATATTCTGGGACTGATTCCTACTCTGGTAGGATATAAATTTACTGACAGTACAGGTTTCCCGCAGAAGTATAAATTCTCAAATATCAAAGGAAGTATTATCGTTCCTACAGATCTTGAGAACAACGTAGTTGAACTTCATAAGTTCCTGTACAATGATCAGGATTATACTCCATCTTCAGAGGTAGTTGCGCGCAGTAATAAGATTCTGGAGATCGTTGGTGGAGAGAGTAAGCTGGATGATGCTTCAACAGCTACATCCCAGCAGACGGATACCACTAATACAGTAGATACCTTTGTATGGTCTGGCGATAACAGTTCCGGAGGTACAGATTATAGTGGCGATTACAGCTATGATAATGACTATGATAATAGTTATGATAATGGCGGCAGCTATGATGATAACACCGGCGGTGGAGATTATGATAATGGCGGCGGTGATGACGATAACACCGGCGGCGGAGACTACGATAATGGCGGTGGTGATAATAATACCGGCGGTGACGATGGCGGCGGTGATGATGGCGGCGGTGATTATTCCGGCGGAGATGACACCGGTGGCGATACCGGGTTTGATGACGGCGGAGACGCAGATTCAGGAACAAGTTCAGAAGAGGAGTAATCAGGAAACTGAATAAGATTACAAAAGAGGACCATCCATCGGTGAGGATGGTCCTCTTTTTCAGATAAGGAGCAGCGATGACGGATAATATTGATAAATATAACAAAGGTAATGCGACAGTTAAGAATGGGGCAGATGATCAGAAATCTGATAAAACGGATAACTTAGAGAATAATATTGAAGACAACGAGAGAAAGATGGTAGATGTGATCATTCCAACATATCGTCCGGCAAAGGAATTTGGAGAACTGCTTCACCGATTGGAGAAACAGGAATACCGTCCGAATAGAATTCTTGTCATGAATACAGGAAAAGAATATTGGAACAGTGAATGGGAGAACTATCCACTTCTTGAAGTTCATCATCTTGATCAAGAAGATTTGACCACGGAGGAACCAGAAAGAGAGCGGCAGAGCTTTCGACATCGGATATTATGGTTTTTATGACACAGGATGCACTTCCGGCAGACCGGAAAATGATCGGAAATCTGGTTCGCGCAGTCAGCAGGAATTCAGGTACGGGTGCAGCCTATGCGAGACAATTACCAAAAGCAGACTGCCGTTTCCTGGAACGTTATACCCGTTCGTTTAATTATCCGGAACAGTCTTCGGTCAAATCGCTGCCGGATGTTGAAACGTATGGAATCAAAACTTACTTTTGCTCCAATGTATGCGCAGCCTATGACAGAGAGATTTATCAAAAAATCGGAGGATTTGTAAACCGGGCGATTTTTAACGAGGATATGATCTATGCCGGAACAATGGTGCAGCAGGGTTATTCTGTGGCCTATGCGGCAGATGCGAAAGTCTATCATTCTCATAATTATTCAGGAAAGCAGCAGTTTCACAGAAATTTTGATCTTGGTGTATCTCAGGCAGAACATCCGGAGATTTTTGAAGGCGTACCTTCCGAAGGCGAGGGAATCCGTCTGGTTAAAAAGAGTCTGAATTATCTGCTCAGAACAGGACATATCTGGCTGATTCCACAGCTGACTGGCAGAGCGGAATGAAATATGCGGGATATTTTCTGGGAAAAAGATATAAAAAACTGCCACAAAAAGTGATTCTGGCATGTACGATGAGTCCGTATTACTGGAAGAAAAAAGACAGTGAATAACAGGAGAGATTCATAGTCTTGCAGAACACGCCAATTTACGATTATTGTCACATTTTGAACACAATTAGTTGCTATACTGAACCCATAATTTAAATCGAATCAAGTAAGTCCCTGCGGAGGTTGCGAGGAGCAATAAGCAGTGGGTGGGACTTGCTTGTATCAGGAGGGGTACAAGCCTCCTGATAAACTGCGGAGCAGTTATTCGGTGTAGAGCCACGTAGCGAAAGCGGGACGGACAGTAATATAGAAAGGGACAGAAGGGAGCGGATATATGAATGATGAGACAAACTGGGTGAAGAGCAGAAGAATCCCGGACAACAACCACCCAGATATCAGCATTATCAATTCATGAAGAATCCCGGACGGCGTTGACAACACCAGATCCCTCTGATAATAAAAAGAATCGAAATTCTTTTCGGAAAAAAGCAGGAACTACGATCGCACTGGCTGTGATTTTCGGGCTGGTGGCATCGGTAGTATTTCAGACGGCAAACTTTACAGCGGACAGACTTTTCGATGCAGGCAAATCTGATGTTCAGATAAAAACCACGGAGAGTGTAGATCAGCAGGAGGCAACAACAGACAGTGCAGATGAGACTGCGACAGCTGCTTCTGAGAACGGAAATGTGGCAGCAGTAGCACAGGCTTCCATGCCCTCAGTAGTTGCGATTACTACAGTAAGTGTTCAGGAGATACCAAGTTTCTTTGGGTATGGTTCACGTCAGTATAAAAGCGCAGCAAGTGGTTCAGGAATTATCGTCGGGGATAATGATGATGAACTCCTGATCGCTACGAACAATCATGTGGTAGAGGGTGCGACAACGTTAAGCGTCTGCTTTATCGGAGATGATGTGTCAAGTGCGGAGACAGAGACAGTGAATGCCGGTGATAATGGAGATCTGAATGTGGAAGATGCGGTCAGTGCCAAGATTAAAGGTACTGATGCGGACAACGATCTGGCTGTAGTTGCAGTACAGAAAGCTGACATTCCTGAGGATACTCTGAATCAGATTAAGATAGCGCAGATAGGAAGTTCGGATGATTTAGTAGTTGGACAGCAGGTGGTGGCTATTGGTAATGCATTGGGGTATGGACAGTCTGTTACATCCGGATGGGTAAGCGCATTGAACAGAACAATTTCTACAGAAGATGGAACAGACAGTACAGGACTGATCCAGACCGATGCAGCAATCAATCCCGGAAACAGCGGAGGCGCACTGCTTGATATGAAAGGGCAGCTGATTGGAATCAATTCCGCAAAATATGCAGACAGTTCCGTAGAAGCATGGGATATGCCATTCCAATTTCCAAGGCGAAACCAATTCTGGAGGATCTGATGAACCGTGAGACCAGAGAGAAGGTTGATACCAGCGAGAAAGGGTATCTGGGAGTTGTACTCGCAAACCTGACGACAGAAGCAATTCAGATGTATAATATGCCGACAGGTGCTTTCGTAAGAGGTGTAGAAGAAGGTTCGCCGGCAGAGGAAAGCGGTATTTGCAAGGGCGACATTATTGTGAAATTTGATGGCCAGAAAGTCAGCGATGGTGATGATCTGCTGGATAAATTACAATACTATAAATCTGGTGAGAAAATAGAAGCTGTTGTGGCAAGATCGGATAATGGAGAGTATAAGGAAAGTACAATAGAGCTGACTCTCGGAACCAGACCGGATAACGAATAAAAAATATATGGTATCCATATGAAAATTCAAAAAGCATCGCCGTATGGTGGTGCCTTTGTTACTGTTCACTCCGTTCTCAGTAAAGTGTCTTTTTCTGAATTTGGTTGTTTATAAAAGTTTATTTGTTGATATGAGAAC
>ENA-OQLB01001155-OQLB01001155.1-human-gut-metagenome-genome-assembly--contig:-NODE-1155-length-12169-cov-1.421857_pt1 | contig 12169 bp, 17 predicted proteins | sample MGYA00242656_ERZ504813 | MGnify/ENA primary metagenome ERZ504813 (study PRJEB26092, sample SAMD00036388) | human gut metagenome | host: Homo sapiens | study: EMG produced TPA metagenomics assembly of... | reverse complement strand
GCTTTTGCACCTTTTTCCGTCTCAATCTTTACCCGGGTGATCCGGATTTCTTTTTTCCTTATCATAGTCCTCCTCCAGAATCACTCCCTGTATCTCGACATGATCCGACTCAAAACGCTCCTTTTCCTCCAGTGCCAAATCTGTACGAACACTATACTTTTCCAACATTTTCGCTCAACCTCGCTTTTTCTCCATTTGCCGATAATATTTCCAATAATTTGAGAAATATGTATTGACAACCCTGACCAGTTGGAATAAAATAAATGAGTATGTTCCGTTAGAACGTCCGTGTCCGAGTCTGGCGGGATTATGAATCACTATTTGAAAATATTTCATACTATTTGGAGGTGTACAGATTGGCTAACATTAAATCTGCTAAAAAAAGAATTTTAGTTAACGAAACAAAAGCTGCTAAAAACAAAGCAATCAAATCAAGAGTAAAGACTTCTGTAAAGAAAGTAGAAGCTGCAGTTGCTCAGAAAGATATGGAAGTTGCAAAAAACAGCTCTCAAAGCAGCAATCGGAGAGATCAGCAAAGCAGGAAGCAAAGGTGTTTACCACAAAAAAACTGTTTCCAGAAAGATTTCCCGTCTTACAAAAGCTGTAAACGGAATTGCTTAATTTTTGATATAAATATGAATCATAAAAAGACATCCGCTACCGTCATGGCGAATGTCTTTTTTGTTTATGCTCCCGCATTCTGAAGCAGATCAGAATTTTACAAGACCGAATGTATTGACAATTCCATCCAGTTTCTGCCCCTCCCTGCACAGCGGGCAGTCTTTGGCTGCATATCCTTTATAATCCGGCAGATCAGAAACCGTAAAGATTGACCTGACATCCATACCTGCTGCCCGGTTGACCGCACTGAATACTGCACAGATACCACATACACGTCCACCGTAATACAGCACTGCTTCCACGGCTTTTGCAAGCAAAGCACCGGTCGTCACAGAATCTGTCAGGATCAGTACCTGCTTCCCTTCGATCATACGCTGGTTACTGTCCCGAAACAGTATCTGTCCCATGGTATCAAACTCCGGTGTCACAACCGAAATATTATTTCCTGCACTCATGGAATCCTGCCTGTATCCGCCAGATGTTCTGCCATAAATGCGCCGATCACTTCTGTATTTTTCAGACATACGATCGTTTCTACCATAGTACCGGTTTTGTACTCTTCTGCCAATGTAGCTGCCGTCTCTCTTGCATTATTATGCCGTGTCTTGACAGTAGACATATCAATATACGTGTTCACGTGCGAATTCATCGTCGCAAAATGTCCACCCATCAATTTGATACGTGCTTTCGGATTTTTTCTGGAACGAAGGTTTACAAATTCTTCTGTCATAGTATCCACTCCTCTCATTGAAAGATTTTCGTGTAAGTTATGACATTATTTTAGCATATTTCATTTGATTTTTCATTAAATTCTGAATATTTCGTTTTATTCTTCATTCTGCGCGCCTAATGTATCCAGGTAGACACGTTCAATATGCATTGCCAGGTAACCGACTTCCATTTTTTCCAGCCTGATCTTGCAGCCGCGTTCAATTTTTTTCACAGATTGCTACTGCCAGCGCAAATGATTCCGGATGTTTTTCTTCCATATATTCATTCATATCCAACTTGATGCTCTCTCCCCGCACTGCCCGCATAACCATGTATTTCACATGATTCATCAGACGGTTATATGCAAGAGACATGACATCGATCTTTTTTCCGCTCTCCCGCTCCAGAATCTGCACACATTCCCGGATTGCTCCTGCCATCTGCATTGCTGCCGATACACTCTCATCCTCGATTGCTGAGTGAATATGAAGCGCTACATATCCGATTTCATGTGCATCAATCTCAATTCCCAGTCTTTTCTGAAGAATTTCTTTTAATTGGGATGCAACCTCATACTCGCTGTGGAACAATACCCTGATGTCCTCTGTCAATGGATTACTGATCTGTTCTCCGCTTAAGATACGATCTGCTGCAAAAGAAATATGATCTGCCAGCGGAAACAGGATTCTCCTGTCAATCGTGCCAAATTTCATCTCTGCTTTTTGCAGAATTTCATCTGCGATCTCCAGATATTCCGGAGAAATGCTTTTTGCCAGTTCTTTTGCGCTCCCCCGTTCCGTATCTTCTTTCAAAGAATACCGGGTGCAGTTATCCGGCGCTTCAAATCTCTGGCTGATTTTTTTCCCAAAACCAATTCCTTTTCCCAGCAGCACATATTCTATATTTTCTTCCATATTAATCGCGATCACGCCATTGTTATTCAACACTTTACTTACTCTGTACATGACATTCCCCCGGTTTTTGTTTTCTGATAACAGGGTATCAAAATATTGCCAAAAGTAAAGCGGACCTGAACGGTCCGCTCATTTTTTTATTTTTCGGTTGGTGATTGATGCGGACAGTAACATTTTCCGCAATCAATACTATGCTTCATAAACATCCACGGCAAATAATGGTTCTCCCGCCTTTATCTCTCCTTCTTTCAAAAGACGAACCTTCTGATTGTCTCCTAATTCTGTACACAGAACCGGTGAACAAAGAGACGGTGCATGTTCTTTCAGATAGGAAATATCGATTTTCATCAACGGCTCCCCTTTTTTCACTTTCTGTCCGTTTCCACAAAAACTTCAAATCCCTGTCCGTTCAGTGCACTGTATCGATTCCGATATGCAGCAGAAGTGCCATTTGGGAATCTGTCTGGAATCCCAGCGCATGCTTGGTCTCAAACACAAACACAACCTCACCGTCTTCCGGCGCAAGGATCATCCCGTCTGTCGGAATTACTGCTGCTCCGTCTCCCATCATTTTTCCGGCAAATCCCTCATCCGGAACCTCTGAAAGCTCCACTGCATTTCCCGTAATCGGGCTGGATATGATCACAGTTTCCTTTACTTTTTTCTCTGAATCCTGCTCTTTTGAACTTGTAGTCTGCACCTTTTCCGGTTCAGAAGCTGCTTCTTCTGCGAAAGCAGTTGTTTCTCCCAGAGGCATATCTTCTGCGGTTTCCAGATAGTCCTCCAGATTCGCTTTGATCACAGTTACATGCGGCCCATAGATTACCTGTACTCCCTGGCCTTTTTTTACAATTCCTCTGGATCCTGTCTGCTTGAGGATCTCATCTTTTACCTTTCCTGCATCCTTTACTGTGATACGAAGTCTTGTGGCACAGCAATCCACATCACTGATATTGCTCTTCCACCAAGACCTTCTGTAATCATAGCACTGACAGGATCTGTAGCTGCTCCTGCATCTCCTTTTTTACTGCTTTCTTTTCTTGCATTGACATCTGCTTTTGTATACAGCTTTGTCGCTGTATCATCGTCTTCACGTCCCGGTGTCTTAAAATCAAATTTTTTGATCAGGAACGTAAAAATCACATAATACAAAATAAAGTAAATAATTCCCACCGGAATCACCCGCATCCAGCTTGTCTTCTCATTTCCCTGCAAAATACCAAACAGGAAGAAATCCAAAAATCCACCGGAGAATGTCAGTCCTACTGCGATATTCAGCATATGCGCGATCATATAAGCCGAACCTGCCAGTACAACCTGAACAGCAAACAATGCCGGTGCTACAAACAGGAAGGAAAACTCTAATGGCTCTGTGATACCTGTAAGCATACAAGCCAATGCTGCGGAAAGCAACAATCCACCTGCCGCTTTTTTCTTTTCCGGCTTTGCACAGCGGTACATTGCAAGAGCTGCACCCGGAAGTCCAAAGATCATAAAGATAAACTCACCGGAAAAATATCTGGTCGCATCTGCGCTGAAATGCACTACATTGGCTGAATCCGCCAGCTGGGCAAAGAAGATATTCTGACCTCCCTGTACCATCTGTCCGGCAACTTCCATGCTGCCTCCCACGCAGTCTGCCAGAACGGCATATAAAATACATGATGCAGTCCAAATGGGATCAGCGCACGTTTGATAATACCGAAAATCAACGTTCCCACATATCCGCTTCCTGTGACCAGACCACCCAAAGCGTAAATTCCATTCTGGACCGGAGGCCAGATAAAGTACATTCCGATACCTACAAACATGTATACAATTGTAGAAATGATCGGTACAAACCGGGAACCGCCGAAAAATGACAATGCGTTCGGGAGCACGATCTTGTGAAACCGATTATGCAGCGCCGCAACACCAAGCCCTACGATAATACCGCCGAATACTCCCATCTGAAGAGACTGTATCCCGCAGACAGAAGCAACGGTTCCTTCCAGCACATTTTTTGCGATTTCTCCGTCTGCCGTGATTTCTCCGTTTACTACAAGCATACCATTGATCGCTACATTCATTACAAAATATGCAATCAGTGCAGACAGTGCAGATACTTCTTTCTCCTTTTTCGCCATTCCGATTGCTACACCTACCGCGAAAATCAGCGGCAGATTATCGAACACCGCACTTCCGACCTTGTTCATGATCGTAAGAAGTGCATGGAGTACTGTACCGTCTCCCAATATCTTTTGAAGTCCATACGTTGCAATGGTTGTCTCATTCGTAAAAGAACTTCCAATTCCCAGCAACAGACCTGCTACCGGAAGAATCGCGATCGGAAGCATAAAGGATCTTCCGATTCGCTGTAAAACACCAAAAATCTTGTCTTTCATTTTCCACTTCTCCTTTTCTCTGTTTTTGATGCATTTGATCTTGATGGATAGTATTTCAGATTTCATGCCCGTGCATCCTATTTCCAAAGAAAAAACAGAAAAAAGACACCAACCCACATAAACATCTAAAATAAAGTCCATGTAAGGTTAATGCCTGCCGTACAGTTACACACCTGATATAAATTCATTATAATCAGTGTCCCTGTCATTGTCAATTTCTTTTTTTGCCATATTATCTATTTTTTCTGTTACTGCGAACAGTAACTTCCTTCTCTCAGCTTTGGCCAGATTGTAAGCAACATGGTTACAAAACATGCAGTCCCTCCAATGACATTGGAAATCGGTTCTGCCCAAAACACTCCATCTGTCCTCAGATTTCCGATCATTGGAAGCAGCATGGTCAACGGAATGACAATGATGACCTTTCGAAACAGAGAAAAAAAGACAGCCTGTTTCGCACGGTTTAACGCAACCGCTGTAGACTGTCCCGCAAACTGCAGCGCCATCATAAAGATTCCACAAAAATAGATCCGCATGGCAGAAACACCGTACTGCAAAATTCCCGGTTCTTTGGTAAACATCTGAAGAAAGAAACGAGGTTCTAAAAATAACACTGCCCAGACAACCGTTGTAAAAACAATACATCCGACCGCAGTAAAACGGATTGCAGATTTTACTCTCTGATAACATCCTGCCCCGTAATTATATCCAATCACAGGCTGCGATGCCGCCGTCAGTCCTGTCACCGGCATTGTCACAATTTCCCGCACCGAGTTGATCACTGTCATAATCCCAACGTAAATATCACCCCCGTACCTCTGGAGCGTTGCATTACACACAATCTGCACAAGCCCGTTTGTAACAGACATCACAAATCCCGATGTTCCCAGAAAGATGATTCTTTTACAAGCTTCCACTCCAGATGCATTGCTCTTTTGGAGAGTCGAAGAATCGCCTTCTTCCCTGTCAGAAACTTCATCACCCAGGCTGCAGATAATCCCTGGGAGATCACCGTTGCAAGAGCTGCTCCCTGTACTCCCATATCCAGTCCGAAAATCAGGATCGGATCCAGCACAATATTGGTAAATGCGCCAAGCATTACCGTGAGCATTCCAATTTTCCCAAATCCCTGAGAATTGATGAACTGATTCATCCCCAGACTGATCATGACAAACACGGTTCCGCACAGATAGATACTGATGTATGCGTTTGCATACGGAAATGTGGCACTGCTCGCTCCAAACAGATACAACAGCGGTTTTCGGAATATAAAACAGATTCCCATCAGAAGTACCCCTGTGAAAAGAAGCATCGAAAACGAATTTCCCATCACCTTCTCTGCCTTTTCTTCTTCATGACTGCCTCTTGCAATGGAACAAAGGGGTGCTCCTCCCATTCCAAATAAATTAGCAAATGCCGTGATGATTGTAATGATCGGAAGTGCCAGACCGATTCCCGTCAGTGCATTCGCAGATACACCCTGCAAGTGTCCGATATAGACTCTGTCTACCACACTGTACAGGACATTGATCAGTTGTGCCAGCGTCATGGGAAACTGCAAGATTTAAAATATTCTTTGCAATGCTTCCCTGACTGAAATCATTTTCTCTTTCCATAGTATTTCCTTTTGCACGCCTCCTCACGCCGACTGCTCAACAAGAACAGCCAGATACTTGTGCAAGCACAATATCTGGCTGTTCTTATTGGGGTGAGCAGCTTTCCGCCTTTCACTGTCCTTAGTTGTTGATCAGTTTATCTTCATCACTCCAGCTGTAGAGTTTTCTGATTTCTGCTCCCACTTTTTCTGATGGATGTTCAGATGCCAGTTTTCTCATTGCTCTGAAGTGTGCCTGACCACCGGCTGGTGACATATCAAGCAGGAAGTCTTTTGCAAATGTTCCATCCTGAATATCGGAAAGAATTTTTTCATTGCTTTCTTTGTATCTTCTGTGATGATCTTTGGTCCTGTAATGTAATCACCATATTCTGCTGTATTGGAAATAGAGTATCTCATTCCTGCAATCCGGACTGATAGATCAGATCTACGATCAGTTTCATCTCATGGATACACTCAAAGTATGCATTTCTTGGATCGTATCCTGCTTCACACAGTGTCTCGAATCCTGCCTGCATCAATGCGCATACACCACCGCAAAGTACTGCCTGTTCTCCGAAAAGTCTGTTTCTGTTTCTGTTCTGAATCTGTCTCCAGAAGTCCTGCTCTTGCTCCACCGATTGCAAGACCATATGCAAGTGCACGATCCAGTGCTTTTCCTGTGTAATCCTGCTCTACTGCTACCAGACAAGGAGTTCCTTTACCTGCCTGATATTCACTTCTTACTGTATGTCCCGGTGCTTTTGGCGCGATCATCGTAACATCTACATTTGCAGGAGGTACGATCTGTCCGAAATGGATCGCAAAACCATGTGCAAACATCAGCATGTTTCCTTCTTCCAGGTTCGGCTCAATATCATTTTTATACATTGCAGCCTGTTTTCATCATTGATCAGAATCATGATCACATCTGCTTTTTTCGCTGCCTCTGCTGCTGTAAATACTTCAAATCCCTGTGCTTCTGCTTTTGCCCAGGATTTGCTGCCTTCGTAAAGTCCGATGATGACGTTGCATCCGGATTCCTTTAAATTCAATGCATGTGCGTGTCCCTGACTTCCATATCCGATAATCGCAATTGTCTGTCCCTCTAATACGGAAAGGTTACAATCTTCCTGATAATAAAGTTTTGCTGCCATTTTTCATTCCTCCTAAATTTTCTGCACTGCCGCAGTTTTCTGTTTTTATAGTTAAAGGCTCCTGCCTTTAGCATACTGTTTTCATCTAATCAATATATGTAACATCTTCACAGCCTCTGGACAATCCTGTGATACCGGTTCTTGCCAGTTCCAGAATCTCATACCCTTTCAGAAGGTTCATAAAGCCTTCCAGCTTGGACTGTGTCCCTGTCAGTTCGATGATCATGGACTCCTCCTGTACATCCACAATCTTCGCACGGAAAATATCCGCAATGGAATTAATCTCGCCTCTCTGTGCTGCTGTCACGCGAATCTTTATCATAATCAGTTCGCGAAATACAGATTCTCCATCCTTTAACAATTTAATTTCAATGACATCTTCCAGTTTTCTGACCTGATTTTCAATCTGTGATAAAATCAACTCATCTCCGGATGCCACCACTGTAATTCTGGTAAATCTCGGATCTGCCGTCGTTCCGGCTGTAATACTGTCGATACTGTATCCTCTTCGGCTGAACAGACCTGCAATTCTGCTCAGAACACCCGGATTGTTATCGACTAAAAGAGAATAAACCTGTTTTCTCATACTTTGTTTCCCACCTTCTTTTAAAAACCGAGTGCGTTCTGTTTTTTATTATATTAGCAAAGCGCACTTCCATTGTCAAGCTTTTTTTCGATAAAGTGTAAAAGTGCCTCTATCAATTTGTTTTATTGAGCTTCCTTCCTAAGTATCTCTTTCGGAGGTTCAATTTCATATGCGATCGTATGCTCCGTCAGTTCTGACAATCCTTTGAGTTTTTTGTTGATCAATTCTCGCATGCAATTGGGAACGTGCTCCTGGTGTGCCCTGTGAATTGCCACGCACTCTTTACAGTTTCCATGATAACGGCATGCTTTTTACACGGACAGTGATCTTTCTCTTTATATTCTTCTCGAAAGGCTGCAGCAAACTCCTCCTGTAATCGAAGCCCTTCCTTCCGGTTGCCTTGTGAAATTCTGCATGGCTGCCTTTTCTTTTTCATTTCCTTCAATGATCATCTACGCTTCTCCTTTTTGTATTTTATTAAAGATGAATTTTAAAATCTCCAAAATCAAAGATTCCGCTTCCCTGTTTCCACTTCTTTTCTTTGTCTAATTTTCTGCATGCCCCCTCAATCCTGTCTGCCAATCTGTCGAAACCGAAAAGCTGTGATGTCCCGGCAAGATATGTTTCAAATGTAAAGACTGCACTTTTTTTTACAGATTGCCAGAATTGCTTCGGATCTGTCGTAGGATAAAAAATATCCAAACACCCGGAATAGATCAAGTCTCCCGAATACAAATACCCTCTTTTCGCTTCATAAAAGCAGCAATGTCCCGGTGAATGTCCCGGGGTATGAACAACTTGCACCGTTCGTTCTCCCAGATTGAAAATTTCCCCATCAGAAAACGTACTCTGCACATCTCCTTGAAATAACTGATACTTTTCCAAATCAAATTCTTCTGGAAACTGACACTCCCGGCAGGTCAGATTCCTTTTCACCTGCTGCAGCGATATAGGAAATTTCTCTGATATCCAATCTTTCTCCAAAATGTGGACGCCAATATTTTCAAAATATTGATGTCCTCCTATAATGATCCCAGTGAACATGAGTCGTTACAACAAAGATTGGAAGCATTGTCAATTTATCAACAACTTCTTTGATATTAGCCACTCCCAGACCTGTATCGATCAGAAGTGCTCTTTTCGTGCCACACAACAGATAACAATGTGTTTCTTCCCAGTGCTGATATTCACTGATTGCATATGTATCTTCATCAATTTTTTCTACCGTAAACCAGTCCTTCACCCAGATTCCTCCTTCAAATGTTCATCACATAAACGTGTCATCATAAACGTAAATTTCATAGCCCTTCTCCTTTTTCTTCTCATTATACTTGTTTCTTCTATCCCCAGGCAACAATATCCAAAATATTTATCTTTAAAATCAGCACCTTTTATGGTATACTGCTCGAAACAAAAACAGCAGAATTGATACGCGAAGGAGGACTTATCTATGGAGCATCAAGGAACAAAAACCATTGAGACAGAACGACTGATTTTAAGAAGTTTACTGCGGATGATCTTTCTGCGATCTTTCATAACTGGACCAGTGACGAAAAGTAACCGAATTTTTAAGATGGTCAACGCACAAAAGCATTGACATCACCAAACGAGTTTTGGAAAGTTGGCTTTTGGAGTACAAAAAACCAGACTTTTACCAATGGGCCATTATTCCAAAAGAAATCGGCGAACCTATCGGTACCATTTCTGTAATTGAACTAAATGAAAAACTGAAAAAGTTCATATCGGATACTGCCTTGGCAGCCGCTGGTGGCACTGCGGATTTACAAGCGAAGCCTTTACAGCAGTCATTGCCTTTCTTTTTGAAGAAGTAAAAGTAAACCGAATTGAAACCTGGCACGATCCCCAAAATCCAAATTCCGGAAAAGTCATGCAAAAATGCGGCTGATTTATGAGGGCACTTTAAGACAAGCGACTGGAATAACAAAGGAATTGTAGATGCCTGTATATATGGAATTCTGGCATCTGACTACCGGGCCAACAAAAAGTAATCGAAAAAGGGGCTGTCGGTTAATACCGACTTTTAGGCTCTGAATCTTAAAATACGAATCTCCCGTAGAAATCAGTATTTTTAATACTTGAACTTCTTCGGGAGATTCGTATTCTTTCTTTTCCGTATGTATTTTAGGACACAAAAGTCCCTTGACTGCATTTTTGAAAGCACTCTTTTTCTAAGCAGCCTTTTCTTCGGTTTTTCCCTCAAATTTCTTGATCTCATCATGAAGAAAACGATGGTATTTATTTATATTTCTTCCAATCGCATACAGCATGAATTCTTTATATACTTTTTCTGCTGTCCGGTAATTGAAACGTCGAAAACCGTCATTTTCTTTGATATCTCCAAAATGTCCTTCTGTCTGAATGGAACGGATCTGCCGGTTCAAAATCCCTTCTCACTCTGGATGTTTGCATGGGATTCTTCTTTCAAAGCTTCCCATTGTCCGTTAACTTTCATGACCTTATTTTTCTCTGCATCTTTCTCAGCATCATATTTATAGAGACATTTTGCTTTATGTTCACAGCCACTACAATCTGCGCATCCATACACCTCAAATGTTTGTGTATAACCAGCTTGTTCTTTTTTTCTCAGTCCTGATATGATGAAGCTCCCTTCCATCATGACAGACGTAATAAAGTTCATCCTCAAATATCTGCGTTTTCATGTTGTAATACTTTCCAATATTTTCTGTGTACGCACGTGTTTTCCGTTTTTCATGATCCTGCAGTTTGATATAACTGGTGATTTTATGGTCCTTTAAGTACAGAAGATTCTTTTCACTGCAATAACCACTGTCGGCAGTTACTTCTTCCAAAATTTCTCCAAATGCGTTTTTGTGCTTTTCTAACACAGGGATCAATGTATTATAATCTGTCCGGTCATTACTTACATATGCCTGAACAATGAAATAATTCTCTACTGCTATCTGAATGTTATATGCTGCTTTTAATTGTCCATTTAGCATATGGTCTTCTTTCATTCTCATAAATGTAGCTTCTAAATCTGTTTTGGAATAACTGTTCCTGTCTCTTCCCATGATCTCAAAGCATTCTTTGTATCCCATCAGGCGTTCACCGCAGGCTTCCAGTTCCTCATATAGCTGCTGGATTTCCGGTTTTCTCTTTCCCTTTCCATAAACAAACGTGATCTGTTCCTGCTCTGCAATCTGAAGCAGATTTTTCTGGAGTTTCAGAATCTCCAACGGAGAACAATTGTCAATTTCGATGATTGTATTATTTGACAACTTTTTATGTTTTGTCAGTTTCCTTTTCCGGTTCTTTTCAATGATATCCCTTACTTTATCCATCCCTTCGATCACAAACATATGTGCATGGGGAATATCATATTTGATGCTATACTCATTTTCATCAATCAGGACATTATATTTCTCATACAGTAAATCAATCGTATCTAACAAGCCTGCAAGGTGATAATTGAGTGTTCCTCTCCAGACAAATGTATAACGGTTTGCATTCGCTTCTATTTTGGTCCCATCAATAAAAAGCGACTTTAGGGTAATCAGTCCTTCTTTTTGCAGACGGTGAAGAAACTGATAGTTTAATTCATCTAATACATCAGCAGTTAGTTTTTTATTCTTGAATTCATAGAATGCATCTCTTTTTGGTTTCTGTCCTTTGGTAAGCCAGATAAACGCAAGGTCTCTTTCACATAATTCCACAATACGGTCAACAGCCCTTACCCCACGCATGTTTGCGTAAGTAACGACAGCATACATCATAATTGGATTAAACCCGGTTCTTCCCTTATCTGAACAATTGGCTAACAAGCCAGAAAAATCTAAATCCTCCATCACTTTTTTCAGGGTATAGACTGGATCGTCGTCAGGTAAACACAATTCGAAGAAACTGAAGTTCATTTTCTGTTGCCCTAATTCAAAAAAATTCGTTATAATAATCTTGTTTTAGCATAGTTCCATTATAACATGGAATGGAGAGAAGATGGTTGTCGTTAGCCATCTTTTTCTCTCTTTACGGAAAAGCTTCAGGGGCAGATTTGACTCATGCGAGTCAAATCTGCCCCTTTTTGGAACTATCTATTTCCCGACAGCCCCTTCTCTTACCTTGCTTTATGATCTGTATCCATCCGGATTTGCAGACTGCCATCTCCAGGATCTTCACACATCTCTTCAATTCCGCGTTCTGCCACCATCCAAGCTCTTCCTTCG
>ENA-OQLB01001154-OQLB01001154.1-human-gut-metagenome-genome-assembly--contig:-NODE-1154-length-12179-cov-1.681962_pt1 | contig 12179 bp, 20 predicted proteins | sample MGYA00242656_ERZ504813 | MGnify/ENA primary metagenome ERZ504813 (study PRJEB26092, sample SAMD00036388) | human gut metagenome | host: Homo sapiens | study: EMG produced TPA metagenomics assembly of... | reverse complement strand
CACTCCATGTTCTCTTTCGTGCGGTTACAAGTTGTTTCCGATGTCTTCTGTTCAAACAGATCTACCACCACAATATCAACCTGCGCTTCTGTTCCGAGAATCTCATCATCAGTAATTGCTGCAATCTTTTCATGTACCGGATCATTGGTATACCGGTCAAATTCGTAATCGATTGCCGGCGCATAACCGACTACGTCACTTCTTTCAGACGCCTCATCCACATACTGCCGGCTGTATTCTGTTGAGTTCTTTCCATCTGACAGAGAGGTAAATCCCGTCATTCTGGTAAATGTCTTTCCTGATCCGTCAGCGTCCATAAAAGCCACTCTCTTATGTCTACCAACTAACATTTTTTCACTTGCCATTTCTTCACACTCCTTACTTATAAATCAATCTGCAAATCATCTGATACCGTCCGAGATCAGCTTCCGCGCTAAATAAATAGCCGGACTGCATCACTTCCACCCTAATAGCATTGTGACCGTCCAGCTGAGGTACAATATCATTCAAGTTATTCTGTTCTGTCCACTCTTCAAAGTTCTGATAAAAACCACTGTTGGCAATACCCGTTCTGGCGTCCCCATCATAGGCTTCCTTACTTGTCAGAGCGAACTGGAACTGCTTCAGGCAGCCCCCATCCACATATCTCTTATAGATAGGATCTACGCCGATTGGATCAATAGAATATTCCATTCCATCACCAAGATAATCAATATTGATCTTCCGGTTATCGATATCTGGATAAGTCCTTACATACTCCCGAATACTATCAATAATCGGTTTCCGTTTACTGTCCGGCAAGTTTCTCAGCTCCTTCCCTTATGGCATCTTTATGGCTCGCTTTCATTGTTTCAAACCATCTTGCCTTAGTTTTATGCTCATAATACTGCCGGCGGGCATACGGGGCAAGATATTCAATGGATCCGGAAACCGATCACTGTACCAAGTGTCCCAGACTTAATCAGCATCCCGGTTCTTCTCGGTGTCAATGGATTCATGTAGCGTAGACACTCGGAATCCACAAATGCCTGCGCCCTTGAAAATCCCTCCGCTTTTTTCTGTGCGAATCCCGGAGCCATTCCAGCCGTGCTGTGGTAGAACCATTCTTACCAGTCACTGTAAATACGCTGCCTCTCGGAGTTGTGATCCGGAATTCTTTCTTTCCTGCCATCTTACTCGCCTCCGATCCGCCAGTGCGGAGTCGTACCAAACCGGTTGTCCGACCAGCTTGTCACCTTGCAGTGCTTCTGGAACACGGCTTTCAGATCTGCAGGTCTTTCAATCGCAATCTGACACTCTCCCAGGACAATCTGATCATCATTCTGTATGGTCCAGTATCCATAACCTCCACAGCAGGCGAACTGATCCGGCGGAAGATACTGCCCTGCTTCCGGAATATCCGCGGGAATCCGGATTTTGTAAACCTCCGCACCTTTCAGTCCATTATCCGTAACTGCTGTCTTATGGTCCACATGGACGTGGACACCATGCAAAACGGTTCGGATCCAGGTATCGTAATGTGTGGAATCACCGCTTATTCTGTTATAAACCGTAATGTCACTATTCGTAATCATCATCCACCGCCAAATCCATAAGCCCCGTATTTACCAGATATACTTCTGCAATCTTGTACAACATCGAATCTACTGATCGGCTTACATCAAACGATACGGAATACCCATCGTTGTTCTCGGATGTTATTCCATCTCGCTGATCATACTTGTATGCACAATCACACATCTCACAAAGTGCTGTCTTCGCCTGTACCGACCAAGCGCCTTCCTCCATTCGTTCAAACGTATATCGGTTCAACCTGGCGCTCATCTTCAATTCAATGGATTTCCAGTGGCTCTCTGGAATCAAAGAGCCGCCAAAAGAATCCTTGTAATACTCATATGTTACATTCACCTAATCACATCCTACTCTGCTACAGTATGAACATAAATGCCATCCTTTTTGTTGTCTTTACATTCTGCAATACCAACCGTTCTGTATCCGAATTTCCATCCATCTGCAGTCTGGTTCTGATCCGGAGAAATAACCTTAGATACAGTATGCTTCTGGTACTGAATTGCAGCCTGTTTATCAACAATCAGGAAGTTCATTGCGACTGCACCGGTATCTTTTGTAAATCCTCCGGCACCCGAAGCATTCAGTTTTACCTTATCGTAAAATCTTCCTGATGGAACCTTGATGATTCCTGCAAATCCTTCAATTGCTTTCTTAGATGCAGTTGTATCTAAGTCCTCAATCAGTCCATATACTGTCGGATTGATAAACAGATAGCATGTACTAAGATTTGCCTCGGCATTCTCAATCTTTCCTCTTGCAGTTCTGAGTGCTGCTAAAGCTTCTTTTCCTGTTGCAAGAGCAGCCTTTGCTGTTGTAACACCTGGAATCTGTGCATAAGATGCCAGTCTGTATGCATCAAGTTCCGGTACAACCTGGGTTCTTAAAAACTCCCCTGAAAGACGTCCGAATGCAATTCCGGCAGATTCAATGTTATCCATTGCATCCACATTAAACATACGACCTCTGTCATAAGCACATTTCTTTGTCTCATAATCCAGAGTCACGTCACCGGCTACATAACCAGTGCTTTTGTTATAATCCGCAAGTCCCTGCATAGATAACTTTGGAATCAGGATCTCATTTGCGTTTGCTCCCTCTTTGACCAGCTCATTCGGTCCATCCAGAACAGCTGTTAATGATGATAATTTATACACCTCATCCAAAAGTGTTGAATACTGTTTTCTAAGTGCAATAGTATTTGCCATTCTTCCTTACCTCACTTCCTATTTTTCCGGCAGTCCCATAGCAGCTCGAAGTGCAGCAACATCATCCGCTCCCGGATCTGCACCGCCACCGCCGCTTGTACCGCCAACCGGATTATTGATTGGTTCATTTGCTCCGAACAAATATCCATCAGACTTCTTTACATCCTCAAGCGCCTTCTTGATATCATCGGACTGATTCTTTGATTCTTTCAAAGCATCAATATTCAGCATAGCGATAACTGCCTTTTCATTTCTTCCGCCAGCAGCCTTCACTGCTTCTTTAACAGAATCCATAAACACACGGTCGGCTTCTTTTGCTGCATATTCATCATCTTTCGCCTTCAAATCGCCTGAAGCTTTGTGATCTGTACCTGCAGATCTTTCACATCCACACCTTCAAATTCTTTCAGCCTGGTGTTTACGTCATCCAATGAAGCCTTGTAGTTATCTCTCTGGGAAACCGCCTTATCATAATCGCTTATGGTACGGTAATTTTCTTTCCAAGCCTTATCGAAATCCGTTTTCTTATCCTCTGGAACTTCCAATCCATACTCCTTCATAATCTCATAGATGTTTTTCACAGTTACATTCCTCCTAAAATTATTTATTAACCGCTCTTTCAGCGGTACGGGTATAGCCATCTAAACCTCTGGCAGGGTAGTTGTCCAGTTTAATGCCATATGACAGGGCATAAAAATAAGCGCTTAACCCTGCGTCTCAAAGGGAGATATCTGGACCACCTCCTAAAAATGAGTACAAAAATACCACCGGTCATTTTGACTGGTGGCAAAAAACTATGGAATCAAATCCGTTATTCCTTTTGCTGCTTTATACATTTTCTGCATAATACTGTTTTCGCTCAAATATTCAAGACCCTTTAAAGTAAGCCGAATATCTTCCGCATCAACGTTTGTCTCTCCAGTTACATACTTCTGGATTGTTACCCCTTTGATGTAACCAGCATCTAAAAGCATCTCGATATATTTATTCCAACGCTCATTGGATATTTTCAACGCCTCCGAACTAATGCTATCCAAGTTACATTCTTCCAGATCCATTGATTTTTTCCAATGCAGAAAGTATCTTGTAAATGATTTTAAAATTATCCATAACGCACCTCCTAGTTCGTTTGATAATATATATCGTCTCTTATAGACTCTAACATCCGTGTTTTCGAGGTAGCCTCATAATCATTTCCTATCCAGTATACAGACTCATCTTCGATGTAATCCATGAAAGCAATTTTTGTATCTACATCTATCTCAAATCTCCTGTTGTTTTCAGATGTTAATACTTTTTGCACTAACGGATTATCCGCATATTCTTTTTTAAAAAATCTATTTTGCTCTTGACTCAGTTCAAATTTACGCATTGTGCAGTCTCCTTACCAAATCCTTATCCGTCGGATTACATTGAATCAACATCCCGTTTTCCGGATTTATCGAAACAGTTGCTTTCTCACCGATATATCTCTGGCTTATTCTTCCGTTCCTATCAGCTTTTGGATTTTTCAAATCGAGTGGGCTTCTCAGTGCATTTATGATTTCCTCTATCGTTACCCTGATCGAGATCTCTTCGTCTTCGGATCTTCCATCGTTCCGATTACACGTTCCAGAAAATGTTTACTCTGACCGGTAATTCTTACGCCATTTGATGTCTTAATGCCAACCACCGTCTTCTCAATTTCCTTATGAAGCTTAACATAATTCTCAAAACTTGACATCGGGGAAATCATTCCTTCTTTAACCGATTTCATGTAGGTCTGAAGTAGCTCCCACTTCTTACTGTCATTATATTTCACCTGACCGAACTTTACAAGTGATCCAACGGAATCTCCCAGAACTTCTTTGTACTGCTTGTACTGTGCGATATCTTTTGAAGCGTTTTGGATCATCTCCGGTGGAAATAGCTTATTCTGCGTTTTGCTATTGGTGGCAATTCTTCCTCGTCCATCAATATAAATCCGCTCTCTTTCCTCTTTCAATCCCATTTTCCGAGAAAATGCTGCATATTCGTTAAGCTGTCCCTGATATTTGGCTTTTTGGAGCATAACTTCCTGCCGGTCAGCACCGCTGTCCTGAAGCATCTGTACCCTTTCACGTTGCGCCCGCATTGCCGTTTCCATTTGGCGTTGTCTCTGCTTTGCCTCATACAAGGTGTACTCTTTGCCCTGGAACTCTTTTGGCTTGCTTTCCTTCCGGTTCTGTTCTTCGAGCCAGTCATCCGACCAGTTGCGTTCCGATATTCCCGGAAAGAACGGATAGTATGTGTGGTAGCAGTTAGCTCCCAGAAGTCCGGTCACGGTACCAAGTCCACAGACCGAATACAGCTGCTCCTTTGTCCAGACACGTCCTTGCCATACCGAATGCGCAGGTCGTGCTCCGGCATGCCATTCAACTCGAAATACTCTGTTCCAAGCTTCTTGGCATTGTAGTCTGCTATTTCTCCGGTAAGATTCGCCACACCAGTCATCACAGCTCTTCTGGCAGCCACTTCTACCCGGCTTGCATATCCGGATCCATACTCAATCTTCCGAAGCCCACTGTTTGTCAGCTGCGTAACCACCCGGCGTAATACACTGCCATAGTCAAATGCTCCAGTCACAACGTCAAAGCAGGCATTGTCCAGATAATTCGTATAAACCTGCGATAGTGGCGTCAGAATCTTTCTTCCATTGTAATCCAGATAAAATCCAAGTGACTTCGTTACATTCTCCAGATCTTCCAGACTCTGCTGAATGACCGTATCCGTGATCTGCTGCAGCTGCCTGTTCTCTCATACGGGATAAACTCTGCATTGATCTGTTCGTAAATGTCCTTGTTCCGGACATATTCCCAGTCAATTACCTTATCGTACAGTTCAAACATTTCCGGATAAGACGCGTCCAGTGTTTTCTTGATTTCTCTTTCGATATCCTCGGAAGAATATCCCAGAAGCCGAAGTCTATTGATCTGCCAGTCTGCTGTACTGGTAATCTCACCGGTCTTTTTGATCCGTCGGGCAATGTCCTGCAGGATCCGTTCTTCCAGACCTATGTACCGCGCTGCAATCTTACTGGCAATCTTTTCTTTGTAATCATCCCGCATCCTACTCCATCACCTGATTCTGCTCTGGTAGTTTTGCTTTTGCAGTTTCTTCATCCTCGTTGTACCATTTCATCCGGTATTCCAACAGACTCATAACCCCCATGCTTACATCCTGCCGATCTTGCTGTCGTTCCGATTCTTCGTCTGCCAGAATGGAATCATTAAATTCACAGGTAAATTCCACACCGGACATATAAGAACCGTTGTAGAATGCCAAAGCAGTTACAAATCCATTCAGGCACTCTTCCAATTTCCCCTGAATTGCAGTTACACGGTTGTATTTCCTTGTCTTGGAAGCAAGCACCTCAGTAGCTGTCTTATCTACCTCCTGTGCATCTGAAAGATCTCCGTAGGCAAGTCCCACATTAAATTCGATTTCCCGTTTGTATTCTTCCAAACCTCTTCTGAAGGCTTCATCTCGCATCTCAGGCGAATATTCTTTATACAGTTCTTTATCTTTTCCATCATCAAGATTCAACCCCTTATACAGGCGTTTCTTTAATCTCGGTAAATAGGTCTTTCCACCGCTCTTCTTCAAAGCTCTCTCGTCAATATGGATTGCACGTTCTCCAGAATCGTACTCCCAGTCCAGCCGAGCTCCCTGGATGTCTGCTTTTCTGATCAGGTTCTCTGCGGACTCATAGATCGATACACCACAAGAAGAACCATCCACCTTATTCTCGATCGGATTTTGGTAATATCCAAAGTCCATCTGAACCATTCCCGGATAAATAACCGGTCCTGGAAGAATGTTCGCCCATTCCGCCACCTCTTCCAGACCGCAGATCTGCCCGATATCGCTCTGGCTCTGTGAATGATAGCATTTATTCTCAATCGTCAGATTGCCGTTCGTAAAATAATGCCGTTCAACTCTGGTATAATAATCATTTTCCCCGGCACACTTCACAACCAGAAAAGCAATATCATTCGGTGTTCCATCATCAGAAAAACTGATCACAATGAATTTATCCGCCGCAACATATTCCGCCGTGTCCGGTCCAAGTGGTCTAAGCACCATTGCGCCAAGCGCCAATCCTGTCTGCAGCTTCTTGCTCATGTCTGATAAGCTCTTCTGAAGAACCTTGTCCATCTTGTCATTATTCAAGATCTTAGCTTCCATCTCCACTAAAACGGAATCTGCAAACTCACGGCAGATACCCTCTTCTAATTTCAGCGACTCTACCGTATCGTCACACCAGTCTGCATTTCCAACCAACATCTTTTTCCATTTATTGATGGCATCGATCATGGTCTGTGACAGCGCCACATCTTTGCCGATTATATTTTTTAAGGTCGTATAACTAAACATGCTCACTATCCTTCCCCATAGTCTTTTTAATCCATCAAACATCTTCCACCTCTTCTATCAGGTCCTTCATATCTCTTTCTATCGTATACTCAAATGCATCCAGACTATCAATATCGGTGCTGCCATCATCCAGACGCTCATCCTTGTCCGTTACATCTTTGTTCCATACCGCATCAGAAAATGCTGTCTGCAGGGACTTGCAATCGTCTGTTATCCAGAATCTTCCCGCTCCCATAAGCCTTACCGTGCAACGGATCCGGTCAATAATCGCTGCTTTCCTTGCTTTTCTGACAGTGATCCAAGGGAATCTTTTTTCTACTGTATTCCGGATAGAATTACCAAGTACGGTTTCTGCATTGTCGTAATAAACGGATTCCACGTTGCAATACTCCACATAATTACCACTTTTTGCAAGCACCCCGTATTTATCGATTACCTCCTGAACAAAATCACAGAACAGCTCATCCAGCCTATTACTGTCAATATCTTCCTCTGAATCCTTCGCCATGATTCTCTTAGACATTACCGCAACCACATCCGCATAATCATCTGTGTATCCTCTGGCAACAAAAGAATGACCGGACTGATTTCCTCCGAAGTCAAGTCCGATCTCTATCGATACAATATCTGTTTTTTTGAATTGCTTATATTCTGCGTCACTTGCAAGTTCATCCAGCACCTCACATCTGTAAGCATCCGGATTATCTGCAAAACGTTTGTAGATCGCACCTTCTGCACGCTTCCATAGTCCAAGGATCAACCGGTCATAATAAATCGTACCCTCATACTCTTTGCAGAGCTCCTCTACGTATTTCGGAGGTAAAAAAGGATTGTCGAATATCGTATATTTCTGCAGATAAATATCTAATTTATCATTGTCCAAAAATTCTTTCAGCCAGTGTGTCGGATGCTCCGGATTGCAGGATCCATCAAAACACGAATACGGTTTATCCAGACGGGATTTTAACATCTGGAACACTTCTTTGTTCCACTTAGCAACCTCATCGCCATAACAATACTTGATGCTGGAACCCTGGATCTTCGCCACCTGACTGACCTTTTCAGCTCCCAGGCAATACACCTCTTCGCCACAGATATGCGCCATATTCCGGTTATTGATCTGTCCGATCAGCTTGTTTGTATAGATTTCACGCATTGGCTGTAGCACATTTCGCTCAATAGATTCTTTGGATACACCAAGAATAACATTGAGTCCCGGCTTGCCAGTCTCTCCCTGATACGAAAAGGAACCACAAAAGCTGTATCAACGTAGGACTTCCTGAACGTACCGCACCAGACTTAATATTCCATCTATGAGTTGCGTTCACAATGTACTCATTCTGTTTCTTGCTTAACTGCATTATCCCACATCTCTTTCAGGATCTGATCCAGCCGATCAAGTGCTTCATCATTCTCATTTTCACCAGTAATAGCTTCTTTTCTTGCCTTGATCAGTTCTGTATCTGCTTTCTTATTTTCCAGATCTTCCTCGCTCTAGCACTTTGTCCGGAATACTGGCTACAAACTTCGCTGCCTGTGTATCACCTGCCAATGCCATCTTGATCTGCGCCATAAGCAAAGCCGATTCCAGAGTACACTCAACACCAAGTGACTCCAAAACCGGCTTCCATTCTTCATTATCTATTTCGGCAGTAAGCAGCATGTTTAAGGTCTTCCGGAAGTCTGCCTTCCTGCGTCTTGCCTGACCACTTGCTTTTCCTGCCTTTTTTGCCAATTCCCGGCGCTCTTCCGGGGTTCTTTTATTGTTTGCATCTCTTATGTTTTCATATCCTGCCACTTCACCACCTTCAATTCTGGTTTATTTTTGCATTAGAAAAGCACCCGAGGGTGCTTTTGGATTATAACTATAAAAACTATCGCATTTTTTTATAATTATAATTTTCTTTGTAATTATTACTTCTATCATCATAAGATAATAATATTTCAATTGCGCTACTTAAACGTATTAATATTTGATTAATAAATTTATTTAATTTCATTTTCCCAACTCCCACACATATTACGGTGTTAACATATTTGAAATTATAATTACAAACTACATTGAATATCAATGTGAAGACAATATTTCCCAGAACTTTTATGTAGCATATTTTCCTTTGTTTTTCCATTATTTTACAAATTTTCGCATCACCTTTAGTTATATTAAACGTATGCTTTTGTTTGTCTTTTCCGTCCAATGCTCTAAAACTATGTTGGCTATTATAAAAAATATCTTATTCACAACTACGCATGACACTATTATCAATGTCAGCACCAACATTAAGTCATAAAATTCCTTTGCAGACATTTGACCCATAACTTTAAACTTTTGTCCATATAAATAAGATTCCAAGTATCTTAAGCCACACATTATAGCAACGCCTGTAGTCAAATAATTGATACAATACGCAACTTTACGTTTATTTCTTTCCAGAAAGTCAATAACCTTATTTGTTTTTTCAACCTCTGAGATTCCTTCAACCCACTCATCTACAATAGCAAGTAATTCATCTCCTAGCATGGAATTAATAAAATCTACCCTTGCAACAACAGAACAAAATTCTCGATCAACCAAATCCATTTCCGATAATTTTCCTGAAAAATTAGATTCATCATATCCTGCGGTCGCAATTGATCTGCTAATCTAACTGTTAAAGTATGCTTTTGCGGTAATGAATATTTAGGTAATTTTGCATTATATTCCCAAACTATCGTAATTCCTCGAATAGCCGTATTCAGTGAGAAATCGTATTGTGAAAAAGTCGTCCAGCTGCTAAACTCAACAACCGTAAGATCCTTAAAACTAACTGTTATATTGATTGTGAATCCTGCGTCTTCATAATGTGCCTTAAATTTTTCTACAATCTTTTTATTAATTCATTTAAATCAGCAAATTCTATGATTACATCTTCTGGAAAAATTTTTGATTTACAATCTGGTTTTGCATTCATTGCATAATACACAGCTTGATAATTTTTTATAAATTCTTCCTGCTTATCAATATCCATCAATTTTGTATCTTCAAGCAATATTATCTCCTCCAACCGCAATTACATAATATCTAGTTTTATGATACTCCTGTTTTCGACATTATGCAATACAAAAAGACACCCAGCGCTACCAGGTGTCTCTTCATGGTTTTAAATACTTACGATCGGAGGAACCATCAAAAATGTCTTACCTTGTTACATTTCATCAATTCCAGTTTATACTCTATCACTTTTTATCGGGACATTGGGGGACATTTTCAAAATATCTTTGAATTTTTTTCTTGATATTCTCGTCCGTGTACCGGATTCGGCGTTTCGGAAACATTTTGTTCATTCTGATCTGCAACCTTTGGATACGATAAATCATCCAGAAAATACAGTCGGAAGATAATCCGCAACTCACTCTTCTCAATGGATTCTATGTACTCTTCCACCTGGATTGTCATTTCCAGAAGTTTTTCCTCCAGCTCCTCAAGCCTTCTGTTCCGCTTTTTCAGCAGCTGTTCTTTTCTGGAAATCACACCAACCGGTCTGCCAGTGATCTTCACCGTACCAAGTGGCTTTTTCCCCTTCTTACCACATGATACCGAATCCACCACTATTTGTCCTGCAGTTTATCCAATTCTTTCTGGATTTTCTCAATTCTCCGGCGCAGATCCTTAATCTCTTCTTTCATATCCGCGTACTCAATCAAAACGCCCTTGTCCACCGGTATCCACCTCCGCTGTAATGTCATACTTCCTTGCCAGATATTCTGCAACGCTTACGCTCTGGTAAGCCGGTCTTTTGAATCTCTCCAACGCCTTTGCATCATGCCGGCTCTCCAGTTCCTCATAATGCTGCTGTCTATCTCTCCGCTGCTCTTTTCTGCTTCGTTTCTCCTGCAAATTATCACCTTCTATCTATCCTTCTAACAATCTTTATCACTTGTCCCTAAAACTTATTGATAAATACTGCTGCCCCTTGCCTGTTACCTTGGTCGTCTTATTGATCCTGACTGAACCATCTGGATTATTCACAGCACTTTCTTTTACCTCAAATAAACCACGTTCCATTGCTTTCTGAGTTGGCATATTCCAGTCAGCACCTTTTCTTTTAATTAAATATCCGTTCTCTCTAAGCCATTCAAAAAATCTTTTCTGACCAGTTTCAACTCCATTCTGCTTCAGGAGCTTCGCAAGATCTCCGATTAGAATAGATGTTTGGCTTGTTGCCACCGCGTCGGCAAATATCTCTTTTGGACGCATCCGTTCATTATCCGCTTGTAACATCTTATTTCGTGTTTTTTCTTCTTTAAGTGCCATAAATGCCTTTATTGCCAAATCTGGATCGTTAATTAAATCGTCCACCGCGTACATCCCATGTTTACGAATTGATGGTAATACTTCATCTGTAACCCAATCCGTAAACCTTTCTGCATTTGGCTTTCTGCTTTTGAACACTAATTTATATACTCCACTTTCAGTCAAAAAATTTTCTCCAGCATTATTTAATTTTCGGATGTGATTATTAGTCACATCCGAATTTGTAATTTTAAGCACCTGCTTCTCATTCATTCTGGACATTGCTTTTCTTACAGCATCTCCATTTAATTCCAAGCATTCTCCGACATGATATGGATTGAACAAAACCTGTCCTTTCAATTCAAACGCTTCCACTTCATGTCCTTCAAATATCATTAAATTATTCATTTATTTTTGTCTCCTTTTCTCTTGCATTTGCTCTCGGAGTACCCTATAATCAGTTTGCAAGGTACTCCTTGCGTTTAAGACAATCCTGAGTGCTTGCTAGGCTGTGAAGGATTGTCTTTTTTCTTTCTTCTTGCACGTTCCTCACGTTTTCCATACACATAGCCAAACTGTATCATTTTCCACATCCAAACTCCGGCGAAGAAAAATGATAAATGCTGTTTTACGGCATCCCTGATTAGCTCATACTCCTCACGAGGCAAGACATCTTGCCCTCTTGTGATATATTGTAATCAACAATCCTCCTGCATAAACTCCATGACATTCTG
>ENA-OQLB01001153-OQLB01001153.1-human-gut-metagenome-genome-assembly--contig:-NODE-1153-length-12197-cov-4.789312_pt1 | contig 12197 bp, 16 predicted proteins | sample MGYA00242656_ERZ504813 | MGnify/ENA primary metagenome ERZ504813 (study PRJEB26092, sample SAMD00036388) | human gut metagenome | host: Homo sapiens | study: EMG produced TPA metagenomics assembly of... | reverse complement strand
ACAACTATAATGACTAAATCTAATAACCGAAAAACAACCAACAGAAATGAATAATATCAAGAAAATATCCCCTTGGGCTCATGGTGCCCACCCTGTACTTTGCACAAGGCATCCCTTATTTTATCGTGAATAACATCTCAGTACTGATGTTTGCCAAAATGGGTGTTCCCAACGGAGACATGGCGCTGTTACCAGCTTGCTGTATCTACCCTGGACTATCAAACCCTTCTGGAGCCCGTTTGTGGACATCATCAAGACCAAAAGATGGTGGGTTGTTTCCATGCAGATACTGATGTCGATAGCCTTTATCTTGCTGACCCTGACCATTCCACGTCCGGACGAAGCGACCATGGCAGCCGGAACGACTCCTATCAGTATGTTCACCATTACCCTGGTACTATTCATCATTACGGCATTTGCCTCCGCCACACACGACATTGCAGCGGACGGATTCTATATGCTGGCGTTAAAGTCGGGCGAACAGGCAGAATTCGTCGGTATCCGCAGTACGTTCTATCGTCTCGCGTCCATTTTCGGACAAGGAGTGCTCGTAGCCATTGCCGGCGCCATCGAATTGAAATACGACAATATCCCACTGTCATGGACCATCACGATGCTGGTTACAGCCGTCATGTTCAGTGCAGTAAGTTTCTATCACCTCTTTGCAATCCCCAAACCGGCTTCCGACAAATCGGTACTGGCGCCGGGAACAGCCAGTGCAAAGGCCATCTTCAAAGAATTCGGCCGTACATTCGCCACTTATTTCACCAAACCGGGCGTGTTGCTTGCCATCGTATTCATGCTGCTCTACCGTCTGCCCGAGGCATTCCTCATCAAGATGTGCATGCCTTTCCTTGTTGCCGCCAAAGGAGTGGGAGCTTAGGCTGTCTACGGCAGAAGTGGGCATCGTATATGGCACTATCGGAGTAATTTTTCTCACTCTGGGTGGCATCCTCGGAGGACTGTTCGCATCGCGCATAGGATTAAAGAAGTCCATTTGGTGGATGGCGGCATGTATGACGCTCCCCTGCCTGACTTTCGTTTACCTGGCTGTTTGCCAGCCCGAAAACTGTTTGCCATATCAACGGCTATTGCTATCGAACAATTCGGCTACGGATTCGGATTCACAGCCTACATGCTCTATATGATGTACTTCTCCGAAGGTGAGTTCAAGACATCCCATTATGCCATCTGCACCGCATTCATGGCATTGAGTATGATGATTCCGGGTATGTTTGCAGGGTATATTCAGGAAGCAATCGGCTACATCAACTTCTTCTGGATGGTGATAATCTGCTGTGTCGCCACCGTAATAGTCACAATTTTTGCAGACAGAAGGATTGATCCGGAATACGGAAAAAAATGATTATGAAGAGTGACGGATACAAACAACATAACTAATTCAGAATACATGCTTATGAAAAGAACAATTATAGCCTGCTTGCTCTGCCTCCTTTGCGGCAGTATGGCACAAGCACAGAAGATAAGAATCAAAACCGGCATTGAGGTGCTGAAAGAACAGAACTTCAAGTGCTGGAGGGGAAACGCGTAGGTTTGATTACCAATCCTACCGGAGTAGACAACAAGTTAAAGTCCACCATAGACATTCTGCATGAAGCACCGAACGTGAACCTCGTAGCCCTTTATGGTCCGGAACATGGCGTGCGCGGCGATGTACATGCAGGCGACCATGTGACCGACATAAAAGACCCCTCCACCGGGTTGCCCGTTTATTCCCTCTACGGCAAGACACGCAAAGCGACCCCGGAAATGCTGAAAGACATCGATGTACTGGTATATGACATACAGGACATCGGCTGCCGTTCGTTCACATATATCAGCACTATGGGACTTGCCATGGAAGCTGCCGCCGAAAACGGAAAAGAATTTATTGTACTGGACCGCCCCAACCCCGTAGGCGGGTTGAAGATTGAAGGCAATCTGACAGAAGATGACTGCATTTCGTTTGTCAGCCAATTCAAAATTCCGTATCTTTACGGGCTCACTTGCGGTGAGTTGGCTTTACTGCTGAATGGAGAGAAGATGCTGAAAGACGGAAAGCAATGCAAACTGCAGGTTGTAAAAATGAAAGGCTGGAAGCGCAAAATGGACTACACACAGACCGGCTTGCAATGGGTTCCTTCATCCCCGCACATTCCACATCCACATTCCGCATTTTTCTATCCTGTCAGCGGAATTTTAGGCGAGTTAGGCTACATGTCTATCGGAGTAGGTTATACGATTCCGTTCCAGATGTTTGCCGCTACATGGGTAGAAGCGGAGAAACTTGCCAAAAGCCTGAACAGCCTGAGCGTACCGGGTGTTATCTTCCGGCCTATGTATCTGAAACCGTTCTACTCCGTAGGCAAAGGCGAACTGTTGCAAGGTGTGCAGGTGCACATCATGGACTTTAGCAAAGCTCCACTCAGTGAAATACAGTTTCTCGTCATGGAGAAAGTAGCCGCCCTCTATCCCGAACGTGCCGTCTTCGACCATGCAGACAAAGGCCGGTTTGCCATGTTCGATAAAGTAAGCGGTTCCAAACAGATACGCGAACGGTTCAGCAAGCGCAACCGGTGGGAGGATATCCGGGAGTATTGGTATAAGGATGTCGAAGACTTCCGCAAACTGTCGAAACCATATTATTTATACAAATAGTTTGACAAGCAAAACTGAATACAAATTGATATGATCCTGAATGCATTTCAATCGTATACTGAATCCTTCACTCCGCAAATGCGCTTCACAGCACATCCCGACGAGAGTATACGGAAACATGCATAACAGTAACAAATTATACGTTATGAAACAGAGTAACTACATGGCTTTCCTGCAGGAAGCGAAACAGTTCATCCCGCAAGAAAGGATCTACACCGATGAACTCCGCCGACTGGCATGGGGAACGGACGCAGGTTTTTACCGCCTCATCCCGCAAATCGTAATCCGCTCGGAGGGAGAAGAAGAGATTTCCCGATTACTGAAACTAGCCGGTCACCACCACCTGCCCGTAACTTTCCGAGCGGCAGGAACCAGCCTTTCCGGACAAGCCATCAGTGACTCCATACTCATCGTAGCCGGCAAACACTGGGAACAATACAGCCTTTCCGCCGGCCATGAGGAAATTACCCTGCAACCCGGCATCATCGGTCAACGGGTCAATGAGCTGTTAGCCCCTTTCGGAAGAAAGTTCGCTCCGGACCCAGCTTCCGTCAAAAGCGCCATGGTGGGCGGTATCGTCATGAACAACGCTTCCGGCATGAACTGCGGCACACACGCCAACAGTGACAAGGTGCTTCTTTCCGCCCGTATTGTTTTGGCAGACGGAACGGTGCTTGACACCGGAGATGCCGTCAGCCGCGCCGCATTCGAAGTGACACACCGCGATTTCTTGCGCCGGATTTGTACGCTTCGCGATGAAGTACGCGCCGATGAGAAACTATCCGAGCGTATTCATTACAAATATTCCATCAAGAACGTAACAGGACTGAACCTCCTTCCTTTCATCCGCTTTGACGATCCGTTCGATATCATAGCTCACCTTATGGTCGGTTCGGAAGGAACATTGGCATTCCTTTCGCAGGTCACCATGAAAACAGAGTACGACTATCCCTGCAAGGCAAGCGCCATGCTCTACTTCAAGACTATAAAAGACGCTTGTCGTGCCGTTGTGGCCATGAAGAAGCTGACGGACAACAACGGCGGGTGGATTGTAAAAGGAGCAGAACTACTGGATTGGAAGTCCCTGGCATCGGTCAGTGACCCATATTCCTGAAATACAGAGGAGAAATATGTTCATCTCCCCTGCCCGGCATAGAACCGGGAGACGAAACCGGACTGACTGCCGTACTGACCGAAACCAAAGCCCGCACAGACGAAGAACTGAAACGGAATATCGGTGCAATAGAACATTGTCTCTCTCACTTCCGAACCTATACGCCTGTACGCTTCACAGACAAGCCCGAGGAATATTCACAATACTGGGCTATCCGTTCCGGTATCTTCCCTTCCGTAGGCGGAACGCGAAAACCGGGAACAACCTGTCTCATCGAAGATGTGGCTTTCCACATCGAAGATTTGCCCGAGGCAACCGCCGAGTTACAGCAACTCATCGCCCGGCATGGTTACGAAGACGCCTGTATATATGGACATGCGTTGGAAGGTAACTATCACTTCATCCTCAACCAGTCCTTTGGCAGTGACGCCGAAGTAAAGCGTTACGAGGAGCTGATGAACGATGTCAAAACATTGGTGGTGGACAAATACGATGGTTCTCTGAAGGCGGAACATGGTACAGGACGCAACATGGCTCCCTTTGTTCGTTACGAATGGGGAGACTCCGCCTACGAAGTAATGAAAGCCGTTAAAAAGCTATTTGACCCACAGGCTTGTTGAATCCGGGCGTTATCTTCAATGATGACCCGAAATGCCATATAAAGAACTTCAAACCGCTTCCTCTCATACCCTTAGATGCGAAAAGCCCTGCTGCCAAAGTGAACCGCTGCATTGAATGTGGCTTTTGTGAAGTGAACTGCCTTTCCTGCGGTTTCACCCTTTCCTCGCGACAACGCATCGTACTGCAAAGAGAGATTGCCCGTCTCCGGCAGAATGGCGATGCTCCTGAACGTCTGGCCTTGTTGGAAAAGCAATATCTCTACCCCGGAAACCGGACTTGTGCCGGAGACGGACTGTGCTCCATGTCTTGCCCTATGGGAATCAATACAGGTGACCTTACGCACATCATCCGCCAGGAAGAATTACCGCAAGGCAGTTTAGGCTATAAAGCCGGAAATTTTGCCGCCAACCATTTTGCAGGTATCAAAAGCGCACTGCGACCTATATTAGGACTGGCAGACCTCGGCCATTCCATTTTGGGAACAAAAGCGATGAGCAGTATCACCAAAGGCATGCACAATGCCCTCGGCATCCCCCTATGGACTCCGGCAATGCCAAAGCCCTACAAATTCAAGCCTAAAGAATTAAAAGCCGGAAATAAAGTAGTCTACTTCCCCAGTTGCATCAACCAAACGATGGGGCTGCCCAAGAAATCTCCTGTGGAACAGCCGCTGGTCAACAAAATGATCGCCCTGCTCCAAAAAGGCGGCTACGAAGTCGTCTTCCCTAAAAACATGGAAAAGCTCTGTTGCGGCACAATCTGGGAGAGCAAAGGCATGCTCGACATAGCCAACCGCAAAACAGCCGAACTGGAAGCGGCGCTTTGGGAAGCCAGCGAAGAAGGGGAATACCCTGTCCTGTGCGACCAAAGCCCATGTCTGCACCGCATGCGCAGCACCATTCAAAAAATGAAACTTTATGAACCGGCAGAGTTCATATACACATTCCTGCGCGACAAGCTGTCATTCACTCCCATTGACCGACCCATAGCAGTCCACATAACCTGCTCCATGCGTAAAATGGGACTGGCCGATACAATCATAGCCCTGGCACGGCTCTGCTCCACAAAGGTCATCGTGCCGGAAGAAGTAGGTTGCTGCGGCTTTGCCGGCGACCGAGGCTTCACGTATCCCGAACTGAATGCCTACGCCCTGCGTAAGCTCCGTCCACAGATAGAGGCTGCCGGCATCGGCATCGGTTACTCCAACAGCCGCACCTGTGAAATCGGACTGACAACCAACTCCGGTATCCCATATGTGTCCATTGCCTACCTCGTAGATCAATGCACACAACCTTTGACAACAACCCAAGACTAACTTAACACACCTGAAATTATGAGTAATGCAGTAAAAACAAACAAACGTATTCTTGCCCTTGACATCCTCCGGGGAGTCACCATTGCGGGAATGATCATGGTCAACAATCCGGGCACATGGGCACATATTTACGCCCCCTTGCGCCATGCGGAATGGAACGGCCTTACCCCCACCGACCTTGTGTTCCCTTTCTTTATGTTCATCATGGGGATTTCCACGTACATTTCTTTGAAGAAATATAATTTTGAATTCAGTCATGCCGCCGGCATAAAAATCTTAAAACGCACCATACTTATCTTCCTCATAGGTATGGCTATCGGCTGGTTCTCGAAGTTCTGCTATTATTGGACCTCTCCCACCGAAGGCATCAGTTTCGGCACGCAACTATGGGAATCCGTATGGACGTTCGACCATATCCGTATTCTGGGTGTCATGCAACGTCTGGCTCTCTGTTATGGCGCTACCGCTATCATTGCCCTGACCATGAAGCACAAGAACATCCCGTATCTTATCGCCACTCTTCTGACAGGATATTTCATCCTATTGCTATGTGGCAATGGATTTGCCTATAACGATACGAACATACTTCTATCGTAGACCGCACTATCCTGACCCCAGCACACATGTACAAGGACAACGGCATCGATCCGGAAGGCCTCTTAAGTACCATTCCCGCCATAGCCCATGTACTGCTGGGCTTCTGTGTGGGACGCATGATGCTCGAAGGGGGCAAAGCCAATGAAGATCGTGAAAGCATGCTCAACTCACATCTCATCAAATTGTTTTTAGTAGGCACTATCCTTACATTCTCCGGTTTCTTGTTGAGTTACGGATGCCCAATCAACAAAAAGATTTGGTCGCCTACCTTCGTTCTCACAACATGCGGGTTGGCTTCCAGCTTTCTGGCACTGCTCATCTGGATTATCGATGTAAAAGGCTATAAGAAATGGAGCCTGTTCTTCGAATCATTCGGCGTCAATCCCCTGTTCATGTATGTATTGGGAGGCGTGCTTAGTATTCTCTTCGGCAGCATCTGTTTCCCATGGGGAGAAAGCAGCATCAGTATACACACATTCCTATATAAGATATTGCTGATGCCGATATTCGGTGAAACCGGCGGTTCACTGGCCTATGCGCTGTTGTTCGTCGGCATAAACTGGTGCATCGGCTACCAGCTCTACAAACGGAAGATTTATATAAAAATATAACAATTGGTGATGTGTGATCAGCAATTGGCTATCAGCCACTAACCACCCATCATTAATCATCAATCACTAATAACCAAACAACTATAAAGATATGATTCTAATAGCAGACAGTGGCTCTACAAAAACCGATTGGTGTGTTGTAGAAAACGGACAACCCATCCAACAGATATCCACGAAAGGAATTAACCCTTTCTTTCAGTCGGAAGAGGAAATCAGCAATGAGATCGCAACATCACTGTTGCCTCAGTTAAAAACAAATGCATTGGATGCCGTATATTTCTATGGTGCAGGATGCGGATTTCCCGATAAAATAGCTATGGTCCACCGCGCCATTACCAAGCATCTCCAAATAAAGAGAGAGGTAGAAGTCAATACAGATATGCTTGCTGTTGCTCATGGACTCTGCCAACACGAGGCCGGCATTGCCTGTATTATGGGTACAGGCTCCAATTCTTGCTATTATGATGGAAAGCAGATTGTTTCCAATGTGTCCCCGTTGGGATTCATACTTGGAGACGAAGGCAGCGGTGCCGTACTGGGCAAGTTATTGGTAGGTGATATACTGAAAAACCAGATGACTCCCGAATTGAAGGAGAAATTTCTCAAACAGTTCAGCCTGACACCTGCCGACATTATAGACCGCGTTTATCGCAAACCATTTCCTAACCGTTTTCTTGCGAGCCTTTCGCCTTTCCTCGCACAGAACATAGATGAACCTTGCATACATGCGCTGGTACTGGGAAGTTTCAAATCATTCCTCAAACGCAATGTCATGCAATATGAGAACTTCCGTAATAGCAAAGTACACTTTATCGGTTCGGTAGCTTTCTATTATAAAACAATATTAGCAGAAGCTGCACAGGAAATGAATATCCAGTTGGGCACTATCATTAAGAGTCCAATGGAAGGACTGATTAAATATCATAGCGGAAAGTAACCTATAAGGTGATAAAATAGTAAACAACAATCCCCATAAAGTAAATAGACCTATGTTTATAAAAATTTCAGAGCAACCCTCGCTCTACAACGACCTGGAAAAAAAGTCCGTCCATGAAATACTGGTAGACATCAACAGAGAAGATCAAAAAGTGGCGCTTGCCATACAAAAAACAATACCTCAAATAGAGAAGTTAGTGACGCAGATAGTTCCCCGCATGAAACAGGGCGGACGTATTTTCTACATGGGTGCCGGTACAAGCGGACGCTTGGCGTGCTCGACGCTTCCGAAATTCCACCGACATTCGGCATGCCGCCAACATTGGTTATCGGCCTGATAGCCGGTGGTGACACAGCCCTACGCAACCCGGTGGAGAATGCGGAAGATGACATGCAACGTGGTTGGGAGGAACTCGTAGAACGCAATATTACGGATAAAGATACGGTCATCGGCATAGCTGCATCCGGTACTACCCCCTACGTAATCGGCGCACTGCATGAAGCACGCGAACATGGGATTCTGACAGCTGCATCACCAGTAACCCCGACTCTCCAATGGCAGCGGAATCAGACGTAGCCATTGAAATGATTGTAGGCCCGGAATATGTTACGGGAAGCTCCCGAATGAAATCGGGTACAGGGCAGAAGATGATTCTCAATATGATTACCACTTCCGTAATGATACAATTGGGGCGTGTAAAAGGTAACAAAATGGTAAACATGCAACTTAGCAACAAGAAACTAGTAGATCGCGGAACACGTATGTTGGTCGAAGAATTAGGACTTGATTATGGAAAGCCAAAGCCCTCTTACTCATGCATGGCTCTGTGAAAAAAGCCGCAGATGCTTATCGAATTAAGGAGTGACGATCTATAATCTTTTACCTCTAATCCTGCTACCATTATGAGAACATATCTAAGTTTTCTTTTCCTTTTCTGCGGACTACAAATAACCATTGCGCAGCCATTGCAACATGTAGTCCCCGAACAAGCGCACCCTACTCCGCGTATATATACAGAACATTACTACAAACGGTTCATTCAGTTCATGGACGAAGCTCCTATCAGCAACAAGGACATCGTAATGTTAGGTAACAGCCTGACAGAAAACGGAGGTAATTGGGCTGCCCGCCTCGGTAACAAGCATGTACGCAACCGCGGCATCATCGGCGATGAAGTGATGGGTGTATACGACCGTCTCCACCAAATATTGCCGGGACATCCTGCCAAGTTATTCCTCCTTATCGGTGTGAACGACATCTCCCATGGCCTGACAAGTGACAGTATTGTCAGCATGATTCGCACAACGGTAGAACGCATTCGGAAGGAATCTCCCGACACCAGACTCTACCTGCAAAGCCTGCTTCCCATCAACGAGAGTTTCGGCCGCTATAAAAGGCTGACGGGAAAAACAAGTATGATACCCGAAATCAATAAACTGTTAGAAGCTCTTGCCAAAGAAAAAGGCCTGACATACATCAATCTCTTTCCTCTGTTCACAGAAAAAGGAAGCAATGTGTTACGAGCAGATCTGACAACCGACGGACTGCATCTAAAGGAAGAAGCTATAAAATCTGGGTAAAAGCCATTAAGAAGAAGATATAACAAAAGGCATCTGATAAGTCCCTGATTATAAACAGAAAAGGTGATAAAGAGCAAACTTTATCACCTTTCTCATTCATATCAATTCGTTTTTCCTACACAATTCCTTTCAAATATACATCAAATGTCAATGATGAATAACCGGGAATGGATGAATTACCACTCGAACCATATCCGCTTTGCCAAGGGATATACAGTAGCCAACGTTCGCCTACCTGCATATACTGCAAAGGCCATGTCCATCCGGAAATTACTTTCGAAACAAAAAATTCAGAAGGAGAATTAAAATCCGTAGGCCACTTGGATTCGGCAAGTAATTCGGATGACTCGGACGAGGGCGACGACAAAGGCAATGGTAGCTTACTGTCTGTTGCTCCAAAGCCGTCAAAATTACCGTCAAATTCCTCCCCTGTGATGAAAGTACCGTAATAGTAAGTGCTTACCTCGTCGGTAAATAGCGGGTATGCTCCTCCATCTTCTTTCCATAGCTTCTTGCAATAGACATATTGGGGCTTGGAATTACCATCAACACTGACACCCCCAGTTTCGACTTTTATAGCATACAGCTTCCAATTTCCATATTCTTTGCATCTTCCAACGAAGCTACAATGCTATTACCGGTCTCGGCTTTTATAGAATCAATAAAAGCTTCATTACGTGGCACCCAGTTATCATATTTTCCAGCCTCCTCCACTTCTTCGCAAGCTACGAATGCACCTGCCACGAAGAGCAAGAAAGGCAAAAACAAAAAGAACGGTCTCTTCATCTAATTAAAAAATTATAGAATTACTATTATTTTATATTCACTATCCGCCGTTCTTTGTAACACCCCGAATGGCGGACAGCTAAATATTTTCTTATTGCAGCGTTTTCAGCAAAGACGTGATGCTTACGCGATCTGCAATGATATTGTTCAGTTCAGAGATAGCTACACGTTCCTGTTGCATTGTATCGCGATTACGTAACGTTACGCAATTGTCTTCCAGCGTCTGGTGATCCACAGTTACACAGTACGGAGTACCGATGGCATCCTGACGGCGATAACGCTTACCGATGCTGTCTTTCTCGTCATACTGGCAATGGAAATGGAACTTCAAGTTATCAATAATCTCACGAGCTTTCTCAGGAAGGCCGTCTTTCTTCACCAGCGGCATAACAGCCAGTTTCACCGGAGCCAATGCAGCAGGTAACTTCAGGACAACACGAGTCTCGCCATTCTCCAACTGCTCCTCACAGTAAGAAGCCGACATAATGCTAAGAAACATACGGTCTACGCCAATAGAGGTCTCGATAACATACGGAGTATAACTTTCGTTGGTTTCCGGATCAAAGTATTTAATGTTCTTACCGGAGAATTTCTCATGTTGAGACAAGTCGAAGTTCGTACGACTGTGAATACCTTCCACTTCCTTGAAGCCGAAAGGCATCAGGAATTCGATATCCGTAGCAGCATTGGCATAGTGAGCCAACTTGTCATGGTCGTGATAGCGATAATGATCATCGCCGAAGCCCAATGCCTTATGCCATTTCAAACGGGTTTCTTTCCAAGTCTTGAACCAGTCGAGTTCAGTACCCGGTTTTACAAAGAACTGCATCTCCATTTGCTCAAACTCACGCATACGGAAGATGAACTGGCGTGCAACGATTTCGTTACGGAAAGCTTACCGATCTGTGCGATACCGAAAGGAATCTTCATACGACCGGTCTTCTGTACATTCAGATAGTTCACGAAGATACCTTGAGCTGTTTCCGGACGAAGGTAAATCTTCATTGCACCTTCAGAAGTAGAACCCATTTCAGTGGTAAACATCAGATTGAACTGGCGAACTTCCGTCCAGTTCTTCGTACCGCTGATAGGGCAAACAATTTCCTCATCCAATATAATCTGGCGCAATTCATCAAGGTTATTATCATTCAATGCTTTGGCAAAACGTTCGTGCAAAGCGTCACGTTTAGCCTGATACTCCAGCACGCGGGTATTTGTACTGCGAAACTGTGCTTCATCAAAAGCTTCACCGAAACGTTTGGCAGCTTTGGCAACTTCTTTGTTTATTTTGTCGTCATATTTGGCGAGTTGATCTTCAATCAACACATCGGCACGATAACGTTTCTTGGAATCGCGGTTATCAATCAAAGGATCATTGAACGCATCTACGTGTCCGCTTGCCTTCCAGATTGTGGGATGCATAAAGATAGCCGAGTCAATGCCTACTATATTCTCGTGCAGCAGCACCATACTTTGCCACCAGTACTGTTTGATGTTATTTTTCAGTTCCACACCCATCTGACCATAATCATATACGGCTCCCAAACCGTCATAGATGTCGCTGGAAGGGAACACAAATCCGTATTCCTTGCAGTGTGATACGAGTTTCTTAAAAACGTCTTCTTGTGCCATTTTTTGTTGTATCTTAATTAATTTGAAATCTTTGTTTAGATAAAAAGCGCCACAAAGATAGGGATTTATCTTATATGTAGGGTAACGGGGGATATTAATTTATCTTATTCTTCCTCCGTCCTTTGATTCCTCCTCCTCCCATCGCATGACAGGAGTTATTCGATATTTAGGAAAATACAAGTTGAAAGGTATCCTGAACAGTCAACTTTCTTCAAGCATACATATGCAAAAACCGTAATAAAGATACAACTTCCGAAGATTCAGATACAAACCGTTTGAATAAAATCTTTCTACTTTGTCAGTAAACAAAAACATTTGAAACAAACATAAAAAGTACTGATTCTAC
>ENA-OQLB01001152-OQLB01001152.1-human-gut-metagenome-genome-assembly--contig:-NODE-1152-length-12211-cov-2.694638_pt1 | contig 12211 bp, 18 predicted proteins | sample MGYA00242656_ERZ504813 | MGnify/ENA primary metagenome ERZ504813 (study PRJEB26092, sample SAMD00036388) | human gut metagenome | host: Homo sapiens | study: EMG produced TPA metagenomics assembly of... | reverse complement strand
CCTCCACAATCGGCGGCGAAAAGATGACAAAGCTCGGAAGAATATCAAACGGTGCATTAAATGCTCTTCAAAGGAATCCCAAAGATCAGACCGAGGTCATACATCCAGCCGGCGAGTTGCAAGACAAGTACTTATTTATCTGGAAAGTGCAGATAAAAATGCAAAACCGCGCTATACATTCGGCAATGGTGCGATTCCTACCGGGAACAGCAGACCAAGCAACTATTTTAAAGACAAACCGACTTCAAAAGATATCCTTATTCAGATTTTCCATACGAAAAAAGGGAAAGTCGTTGCACTCAATTTTGGAAAAAATGGATACATGGTAACCATGATCGCAGGAAAAGAACCAACCATTGTTAAAGATGGAAATTGTCTTCCATCCTCTGAAAAATAAGCGAATAAAAGAAAAGCGACACTGCAAAACCACATGCTAAGGGAGTTCTGCAGTATCGTCTTTTTTTTATTCTTCTACCTTCCACTCTCTGGTATCAAAGATGTGAAGATGCAGTGCTTCTGAAATATATCCCAGCAATTCGCAGCCTGCGATACAGTTTCCTTTTTTGTCAAGAGACGGTCCGTAGATCCCGATTCCCATTTTCTTTTTCGACACGCTAAGGAGACCTCCGCCTACTCCACTTTTAGTCGGAATTCCTGTTCTTAATGCAAATTCTCCCGATCCGTCATACATTCCGCAAGTAAGCATAATGGTCTGCACCATCCGCACAGTCTGAGATGAGATCAGACGTTTCCGGTGGAAAGCTGCACTCCGTCATTTGCCAGCAGAAGACCGAACCTTGCCAGATCTCTTGCATTTACCGACATGGAACACATCTTGGTATAAAAGGTAACACTTTCTTCTACATCGGTATCAATGATGTCCTTACTTTTTAAAAGATAGGCAATCGCCTTATTTCTTGCGCAGGTCGCCATCTCAGACTGAAATACGGCTTCGTCTATCGCGATCTCCGGATCTTCGCATACTTCCTGCATATACTTCTGCATATCTTCGATGGAATAATGGTTCACTAGCAGACTTGCAACCGTAATTGCTCCGGAATTGATCATCGGATTAAAGGGCCGGTTGCTCCGGTTATCCAGTTCTACCAGTGAATTAAAAGCCTCTCCCGACGGCTCCACGCCCACATGATCAAACACAAACTCTGCTCCAAACGTTTCCAGCGCCAAGCACAGTGCCATTACTTTGGAAATGGACTGTATCGTAAATCTGTCCTCTGTATTTCCGGTCTCAAATTGATTGCCGTCTATTGTGTAAAGGCAGATCCCCAGTTTATTCTTATCTGCCTTGGCAAGCTCCGGAATATACGATGCGACACTTCCATACCGGATCACACCTTTTCCGATACGGATGGCATTTTCCAGTATTCTCGTAACTTCTTCTGATTTCATCATATTCTCCTTTTTCGCTCAGTCGTAATCCCCTACAACTGCTATTTCCTAAGTACTAACATACATCATTTTCCGGCTTCAATCAACCACCATTTTTTGTTGATACCCGACGGAATAAGATAGACAAAAAAAGTGCCCGCATTGTATATTATTAGTAGTTTGGAACTGGGGAATATGCAAAGGGGAAAACGTATCATGAATCTAATTTCACAATACAAAGGTCTTAGAAAAGAAAACTATGTCTTATGCTTCGGACGCTTTGTGACGGCCATGGGGCAATGGTCCGTCCGATGCTGACGATGATCTTAAGCCAGAAGCTTGGGATGAATGCCGTGCAAGTTGCCTGGATCACGGCACTGATGGGGATCCTGACGATCCCGGCAAATCTGATCGGTGGAAAGATGGCCGATCGTTTTAATAAGAAAATGAATATCGTTTACCTGGATATGATTTCCGTCATTTCTTATATCATCTGCGGACTGATCCCGCTGACGACAAAATCCATTGTCTGATGTTTATCGCATCGACCTGCCAGAACATGGAAAATCCGTCCTACAATTCGCTTACTGCGGATATCACCCTCAGCAAAGACAGGGAGAGAGGGTATTCCCTCCAGTATCTGACAGCAAATCTCGGCGGCGTGATGGCTTCTGCTGTAGCCGGATTTATGTTTCGCAATTACTTATGGCTTGCATTTTTGCTCAGTGGAATTTCCATCGGCACTTCTTCTGTGATGATCTATTTCTTTGTACAGAATATCACACCGGAAAAAGAAGAAAGTGATAGCAACGCCATTTATCAGGCCGAACGCCACGGGGAAAGCCTGCTGACGATTCTTAAAGAAAACCGGCTTGTTCTGCTGTTCATTCTGATCACCAGCGGGTACACAGCACTTTACCAGATGTATAATTATCTCTTTCCTATGGATCTGATCCGTCTACACGGGGATACCGGTGCGGTGATATTCGGAACAGTTACAAGCATCAACTGCTTTATCGTTGTTCTCTTCACACCACTTATCACTCAGATTCTGAAGCGATCCTCCGAACCAAAAAAGACAATCTACGGATTTTTACTGACACTGGTCGGCTACGTGATGTTCATCCTCTTTTCCGGACACATCCCGTTCTATTATGCGGCAATGGTCGTACTGACATGGGGTGAGATTTCTTACATGCTGGCGGAAAGCCCGTACATGACCAGGCGTATCCCATCCAGCCACCGCGGAAGAATCCACGGGCTGATGGAGATCATCCGTATCGGATTTATGAGTCTGTACCAGCTTTTGATCGGATTTATTTACAAAAATCATACGCCGATCTTTACCTGGGTCATCGTTCTTCTGACAGGAGTCGCATTCATGCTTCTGGCTGTTATCTTAACGAAAGAGGACAAAAAACGCTATAAAAATCTGTATCGCAGATTATAATAATGATGTGAACGGCAAAATTTACTTTTGACACTCACATCATTTTAAAAAGTTATAACCAAAACAATACAGGCAAGACCAAGATTGGATTTTCTCCCTTCTCCGGTCTTGTCTGTTATTTTGCTTTCCACTATAATAAGAGTATCAAATACAAAGGAGTTTCATTTACCAGATTATGACCATCAAAGAAATCGCACAGCTCGCCGGTGTATCCAGCGCAGCTGTATCCAGATATCTGAACGGCGGCTACGTCAGTGAAGGGAAAAAAGAACAGATCCGTAAAGTCATCGAAGAAACCGGATACCAGCCATCCGCACAGGCGCGTATGCTTCGTACCAAAAAGGCAAGCCTGGTGGGCGTGGTCGTCCCGAAGATCAATTCTGAATCCATCAGCCGGATCACTGCCGGAATTGAAAGTGTTCTCGCCGAAAGAGGCTATCAGATGCTTCTTGCCGGAACCGACAACACCCCTGCAAAGGAAGTAGAATACCTCCGGTTATTTGAAAATTATCCGGTGGACGGAATTATTCTTGTCGGTACGATGTTCACCGCCGGTCACCGGAAATTTTTAAAAGAGACAAAGGTTCCTGTTGTCGTGATCGGACAGCGCACCTCACACGCAAACTGCATTTACCACGACGATTACGGTGCAGGAAAGGCAATGGGACAGGCCGTTGCCAGATTCAGTAAAAAAGGAGTTGCTTACATCGGCGTTACCCGTGATGACAAAGCTGCAGGTGCCGCAAGAGAGGACGGATTTATCGCAGGACTCAAAAATGCAGGTGTCACGCTTTTCGAGGAAAATAAGCGAACCTCAGCCTTCACGCTGGAATCCGGATATGAGTCTGCTCTGGATCTTTTGGAAAGCAAATGTGATATCGATGTCATATCATGTGCAACCGATACCATAGCAGCGGGAGCAATCGAAGCCATTCAAACCTACTTAAAAAAGCAGATTCCGACAAATGCAGCCGATGCAGGTGCAAGAATGCGCTATATCCTTGAAAATACGTCCATCCGAGTAACCGGATTCGGAGATAACCAGATGTTAAAAGCCGTCACCGGAGGAATCCCAACCATCCATTTCGGCTACAAAACCAGTGGAATCCGCGGCGCAGAGCTACTTCTTGACAGTATTGAAAGAGGAGAACAGATCCCGATCGAGATGAAGCTCGGCTTCCGTCTTGTTGGAGCAGACCCTTCAGACTCCGAAAATCTTACCTGATTTTCCTGATTTCCCGGAGTTTCTTAAGGAAACAAAAGTTTCTTTCAACACTTTTCACAAAAAACAATATGAATTATCAGTAAAAATGCTGTATCCTGCCTGGCAATTTTTAATTCTGATTGTTACACAATTTTTAATTCTGACTGTTACACAATTGCTTCTATAATTGTCTTTCCGTCAATTGTAATTTCTTTGATACCGGTTTCTTTTTTCCTGTTAAAATTAAAGCTGATCATATATCCTTTCTTCACATGGTAATCATTAAGATATTCTATCAACTGATTTTCCCCACGATTATTATATTCCTTTCCATGCCAGATCTTCATTTCTATAATATACTGTTCACCCAAATAGTCTACAATAATATCTGTCCGTTTCTGCTCTCTGGTTTGAGTCTCTATATAATAATTGCCTGTTCCATTGATAATCGGTCTTAAATACAAAAGAAAATATTTTCTACCTTCATCTTCAAGAAATGTCTCGTCACTGTCGCCATATAAATCATGAAAATGCTGCACAAATTTTTCAAGGACCAATCTCATATTCAAATAACCATTTGTGATAAACTGATTCTTGTCAATCAACGATGCCGCATAGATTTCCTTTTTCTGCATCTCCGCAGATGACAAATACAGATTATATAACCAGGTTTCAAAAATACGATTGGAAACTGCAAGCACTCCATTTTCATTTTTCACAAAGCCGAACATGGTCGCAATATTGATGGATGTCTCATAATAATTATACACAATCGCTTTTCCCGTAAATAGAAGTGAATAGAGCATACTATTCAGTTCCGGATAGCTTTCCAGTTTTTCACGCAACGACTCAAACAGCATATTTTTTTCTGAAAGCAAAATCCTTACCGCTTCCAAAAATCCCTTCTTCGTCCACGCACTTTTCTTACCGCCATACTCCTTCTTCACACTGATTTCCTCATCCAGAAGCTGACATATCCTAGACACCAGGAATGGATATCCGGATGTATACTCTCTGATCAGTCCGGCAAGTAATTCCACATCCATTCCTGTATGATAATCTTTTTCATACTCATCGAGCATTCCTGCAATTTCTTCTCTTGAAAAGCTCATATCCACTTTAAAATCCGCTGCGATATTCCACGGACTGTTATATTTATGAACTTCATCCGGACGATTTTCCGCCTTAAATTCTTTACGTCATATACACCCGCCAAAATAACAGCTCGAAATGTCGGCTGTATATCTCTTTCAATATACTGAGCACGAAGCTGAGCAAGAAAATCCAGAAACACCTGATTATTCGATGCACTGTCAACCTCATCAATCATCAGTACAATCTTTTTTTCAGCTGCCGCACAGAGATCACTCAACTGTTCAAACAGCTCTTTTAAGGAAAAATACTTATCTGTATAATCCGTACTATGCAAAATATTTTTTATCGCATCTTCCAGTTCTGGTGAAAGAGTATTTCTTTTTAACGACCGCAAAAATGAATTGATAAATGCTGCCGAAAAAAACATTTCCATTTTCAAATTTATCATTGTCAAAAGTCTGAAAATCCAGAAGGACAACATAATATTCTTTTTGCAGATAGCGATACAATGCACGAAGTGTTGTTGTCTTTCCATATTGCCGCGCACGATTGATCGTAAAATATTTGCCGGCATCTACGAGGCTTTTGATCTTCTCCAGCCGTCCGGATATATCGACCATATAATGTTCTTCCGGTATGCATACTGCTGTTGTATTGAATACTTTTGGCATCGTCTTCTCAACTCCTTTTCGCACCACTGTTTCTTAGATTTTATCATTGCGGTGGGGGAATGGCAAGGGATTCTATCTTTCAGTTTTCTTCTCCACCTTTTCTTTTTTTATTTCAAATGTTATACTTCATATACAGCAAAAACAAGATAAAGGTAACGAAACACTATGTTAATCAGAAAAACACTTCCAGAAGATGTAGACACGATTTTAAATATTTTTGACACCGCACGCCAGTTCATGCACGCAACCGGAAACCCGACACAATGGAATGCAAATTATCCGGCTCTCGAAGATCTCGAACCGGATATCCAGAATGGTAACAGTTATGTCTGCGTAGAAAATGATAAGGTCGTTGCCACTTTTACACTCATCATCGGAGACGAGCCGAACTATCAACTCATTGAAAATGGAAGCTGGCGTTCCGAGACTCCATACGGAACCGTTCACCGCCTTGCATCTGACGGAACAACCAAAGGGATTGCACGGGCTTGCTTTGATTTTTGCAAGACACAGATCTCACATCTGCGTGTAGATACCCACAAGGATAATCAACCAATGCAGGCTTGCTTTAAGCAGAATGGATTTGAAGAATGTGGGATTATTTACGTCAGTGACGGGACTCCGCGGATCGCTTATGAATTTATTAGGATATCTGAATAGAGGGGTATTTTTATGACAATCAATAGTATTTTAGAAGAAATTATAAATCTGGCAAAAAAAATATTCTGCTTCTACCGTTATTCTTTTTGGTTCCCGTGCCAAAGGAACTGCGACAGAACGAAGTGATATTGACATCGCCGTATCCGGTATTCCAGATACAGAAAATCTACGGGAAGAGCTTGATAATTTACCCACTTTATACACAATAGACCTTGTCAATCTTGATGAATGTGGAAATCAGTTATTATTGGAGGATATAAGAAAATATGGACGAGAAATTTACAAAAAGATTTGAATCCTTTAAAAATTCACTGGCATCTCTTTCAGAAGCTACTCACTAATCATATATTTCCAGGAGGCTTAATTTCATGTACTATCCACTCGCACAACAAGAATTTGAATCTTACCTTAACGGATACGACCGCGAAAATGACCGCATAAAATTAAAAATCATCCACACCTACGGCGTTGTAAAGCAGGCAGAAGAGCTTGCCGGAAGGATGCATCTTTCAGCGAAGACACCGATCTTGCAAGGCTGATTGCACTCCTTCACGACATCGGACGTTTTGAACAGTTAAAGCGCTACGACAGCTTTGAGCCGGGCACAATGGACCACGCTGCTTACGGTGTAAAGGTACTTTTTGATGAAGCATGATCCGCCGCTTTCTTCCGAATGATAAATGGGACTCCATCATTTACACTGCAATCGCCCATCACAGCGATTATGAACTCCCTGAGATTTCAGATCCGCAGACACTTTTACATGCAAAGCTGATCCGTGATGAGGACAAGCTGGACAACTGCCGGGTAAAGCTCGTAGACTCCACAAGCACCTTTCTTAACGTTTCTGAAGAAGAACTCGGTACACAGAATATAACCCAAAAGGTATACGAAACAGTGTTTGAAAATAAATGTATCCTTTCCGCAGACCGCGTCACACAGATGGATTACTGGGTATCTTATATCGTCTATTTCTTCGATATTAACTTCAAAGAAAGCTTTGATATCATAGCGGAAAATGACTACTTAAACCGCATTATTGACAGGATTCCATATAGCAATCCTTCTACAAAAAAGCAAATGGAAAAAATTCGGACTTATATGCAGAAGTTTGTTAACTCACATACAGGCAATCGGTTATCTTAACCTTCTTAGTTCACGAAATCAATGAACTGACATATGCGCTTTCAGGAAAACAAATTCTAAGATTTATTTGCACCTTGAAAGCGTGTACATCATTTTCCTGTTTTTTTCATCCTCCTATTGTATTATTTGTATTACGTGGTATAATACAATCAAATCCCACAGAAAGGAGATGCCGATATATGATCATCAAGATCAACATGCAGTCCGAAATCCCGATCTACCTTCAGCTGCGCAACGAGATTGTCAAAGGGATCGGGCGAGGGGAATTTGAGCCGGGGGAATCGCTTCCGACCGTCCGCCAGATGGCAACCGATCTCGGTATCAACACCATGACCGTCAGCAAAGCTACCAGCTTTTGAAAACAGAAGGCTTTCTCGAGACAGACCGCCGTAAGGGAACAACCATCTGTTATCCCACTTCCTCTGCTCCACAAGATAACCGCTTTGACGAAAAGCTGACAGATGAACTGGAACTTTTAAGTGCAGAAGCAAAGTTCCACGGCATGACTTTGGCAGACTTCCTGGAACTCTGCCAGAGAGCATTTAACGAAATGGAGGTAACAGCGAAATGATGATGCTGATTATATTTTTAATTACAGACATTTCCATGGTCGGCATCTTTGCCGGAGTCTATGGAAATATTGCAAACTACCGGGAAGGAATGCTGATGGGAGTCCATATTCCTAAATCTGAACTTGAACATCCCGACGTAAAAGAGCTTCTCCAGCTTTATAAAAAGCGCAACCGCCAGTTTTATTTGTGGAACATGCTTGCAGGAATTGCGGTATGCCTGCTTTGCTTTACTTACTTTTCTATTTTTATTACCGTATGGACACTGTGGTTCGTAGAATTCTGCCTTCTTACCATCCTCCGTGTCTATCATTATCATCAGAAAGTATACGACATTAAGCAGAAAAATGGATGGATCAGCTCAGCAAATGCAGATGTGTCCGCTGCAGTGGATACCCGCACTTCCTCACAAATTGCGAAAAAGATACTGCCGGCAAAGCTTCATCTGATCCCGGCTGCAGTGATTCTGATCCCTCTGTTTTTCCCGCAGGTCCGTACTTATCTACTGACCGAAAGTGATGGAAGAGTCATGCTTCTCTGCACAATTCTTGTCGCGGCAGCTTACATGGGTACCGGCTATTTATTCGCCCATATGCCAAACAAAATTTACAGTGAAAATTCACAGATCAACCTGCAGATCAATGCACTGGAAAAGCGTTTATACACCATATTCCTTTTTGTCTCCAACATTTGCAATACCGGCGCCTATCTCGGGATCATCCGGGATATTGCATCCAGCAACTGGATTGGCGGAGTTGGAATGGGCATCTACATTTTCCTCGAACTGATACCGGCTGCCATCATATTGATCATGTTTTTCTGGCTGCGTAAGGAAAAGAGCGGATCCTCTCCCAGGACAGCACACCATTTTATATTGATGATGACTATTACTGGCGGAAAGCTGGTACAACAATCCAAATGACAAACGGTATTTTGTACAGGACCGTGTGAACAGCATGAATTATTCTCTAAACTACGGACACCCTTCTGCAAAATATGTCACCGGAGGAATGCTCGTCGGCACCGGGCTTCTTCTCCTCTGGATGTGTATCCTCTGTATCCGGATCGATTTTACACCGATCCGCCTGACAGAAAATGCTGCCCAGTATTCTATTACATCCGGCTACAAAACAGCAACCTTTGCTCTTGCCGATGTGGAATCAGTAACTCTTCTGGATCATCTGCCGGATGAAAAATTCTACCGGTCTGATGGCTCCGAAGATAACAGCAAACTTCTCGGTAATTTCCGTGGCAGCGAAACCGGACATTGCCAGATGTATATCTGGATTGAACATCCTCCGGTTCTTCAGATAAAGACAACAGATACCACCATTTTTCTGAACAGCAGCAACGAAGCACAGACTAAAGAATGGTACGATCAGTTAAATGATGCAATTTCTTCGAATAAATAAGCCTTTTTCATTACCATGACAATGCATAATACGAAATATCTTGTAAAGCGTAACGCGTCATGCTACAATCATGTTAAAATGTTGGGGGCAAAAATATACGAATTTCACAAAGATAAAAAAGTTCAGAAAGGACTGTAGACAATGACACTTCAAGAATGTTATGTAAAAATTGGTGGCGATTATAATGATATTCTTCACCGGTTTATGAATGAAAATATGGTACGCAAATTTGTCCTCAAATTTCCGCAGGACAACAATATGGCTTTATTTGAAGAATCCTGGGCTAAAAAGGACTACGAAACCGCATTTCGTGCAATGCATACCTTAAAAGGTGTTTCCGTAAACCTTGGATTTACTGCACTTTACAATGTCAGCAGTGCTCTGACCGAAAAGCTCCGCAGCAGGAATACGACAACCTTGACGGTTTGATCGCCGATGTCAAAAAACAGTATGATATCGTGATCGAAGCAATTGCAGCCCTTGACTAAATCTTAAAACACTGACGATAAACAGGAAGAGACTGCTTCACCGCAGTCCCTTCCTGTTATGTTTTTCTATAACTTTTTCTTCAGCATTTCCGGATTTGATGCATAGGAGAGAGCCGTCTCCGCCGTGATCCTCCCATCTTTATACAGATTCAGAAGACCAAAATCCATCGAATGCATTTCTTCTTTATTAGACGAATACACGACTCCATCAATCTGCGGAACCTTATTGTCGCGGATCATATTGCGGATCGCCGGAGTGATCGTCATGATCTCAAATACCGGGACCTGTTTTCCATCCACTGTCGGCACAAGCTGCTGTGAAATTACAGCCTGCAATACCATGGACAGCTGAACTGCAATCTGCCTCTGCTGGTTTGCCGGAAATACATCAATGATACGGTCAACCGTATTTGCTGCTCCGATCGTATGCAGGGTAGAAAATACCAGATGCCCGGTTTCCGCTGCTGTCATTGCCACATCGATCGTCTCATAATCACGCATTTCACCAAGCAGGATCACATCCGGCTCTGCCGGAGCGAAGCACGTAGTGCATTGACGTAGCTTTCCGTATCCACATTGATTTCCCTCTGGCTTACAATACTTTTATCATGCCGGTGCAGATACTCGATCGGATCTTCCAGCGTAATGATATGCTTTTCCATTGAATGATTGATCTTATCCACCAGACAGGCAAGCGTAGTAGATTTTCCACTTCCCGCCGGTCCGGTCACAAGCACCAGACCTTTTGACAGGTTATAAAAGCTCATCACCGGGTCCGGAATCCCGATCTCATTCGGCTCCGGCAGTTCAAATGTGATCACTCGGATAACGGCTGAGAGCGCACCCCTCTGTTTGTACGCACTGACACGGAATCTCGAAAGTCCCGGAACAGCAAAAGAAAAATCATCATCTCCTTTTTCTTCAAGAACCGGATGTCCCGTCCTCCTGCCAGCTTATATAATTCCTCAACGCATTCTTTCGTCTGCGGCGGCATCAGCTTTTCTTCCTTCTCCCTGCAGATTCTTCCATTTGCCCGATAAGAAACCGGAAGACCTGCTACAACAAATATATCCGATGCATGATTTAAAACTGCCTGCTGAAGCAGTACAATGATATCCATAGCTCAAACTCCTTTCGCGTCAGTCACTTCCAAGGACCGGAAGTGTTGACTTTTCTTCCCATTTCTCAGATGCTGACTCTTTCCATTTTACAACCTTCTGCGTTCCCTTTACCGGATCTACCAGGATCTCGACTTCCAGATTCTGACTGTCCGTGACCGGAACCACATAGGAAATATCCAGATTCGCTCCGTCTTCTTCAGCTGTCACGCCCTCAATCTGCCGAATCGCAAATACAGGATCCTCTTTTGCAAATGCATCATCGATCTGCGCCATGATCTGCGCCGCTTTTGCATTTGCCTCACAATACGCCGTTTCCCGGCCGGCAAGCTGCTGACTATAACTCTGATCCCTTTTCGCACTTGACAGTGAGAGTGTGGCAAATGTCACCAGACACAGGATTACAAAGATCACAAGCAGGTACGACGTTCCGATCTGAATCCCCGGGTACGATCCCCGTTTCTTTTTCTTCATCCGTCACTCCCTTTCCGTGCCTGTCATCCGGTCTGTTTCCACCGAATAGATTTCTTCCGGCTGTTCTCCGGACAGGCGCTGCACCGTAAATGTTCCATGCAAAAGCTTTCCATCCGGCTCCACCCGGATCACGATCTCATACGAAGCCTCATCCTTACTGCATTCCTGCCAGTCTGCGTCATAGAAAACCTCCGTGTCCTCCGCCAGCGCATCCGCAAGAAAAAGTTCTGTATACCCGGAAACCTTCTCAAGCGCCGTATTCAGTTCCTGTGTCCCGCGGCTGGTCGTGTGCGCCTTCACAAAAATCTGCACACACACCGCAGAAGCAAGGCAGAAAAATAAAATTGCAATCATCAGTTCCAGCAAAAACAGGCTGGAACGCTTTGCCGGTGTCCGTTCCATAAATCTTCTCCAATCTACTACAATATGTTTATGGTTAATATCCCTTACAGCCAGTAAGGAATTATCCATCTTGTTGCTTAAGCTGTATAATGATGGAGCAATCGGTATATCGTCTTCCAATCTTGGACTTCGC